>OIYP01000067.1_pt1 | contig 73693 bp, 65 predicted proteins | sample 1588261 | NCBI WGS metagenome assembly OIYP01 (sample SAMN03283293) | human gut metagenome | biome: human-associated habitat; material: feces | host: Homo sapiens | place: Peru | collected 2012 | reverse complement strand
ACGAACTTCTCCAGATAAACGGTATCGTCGCCAAAAGAAGAAAGTGACTCGCTCTTGGCAGTTGTATAAGCCTCTTCCACCTCTTCCGCACTGTGGATAAGGCGCATACCTTTTCCGCCGCCGCCCATAGATGCTTTCAGCATCACCGGATAACCGATCTTGTTGCAGAGTTCTACGGCTTCTTCCACACTTTTCAGATTCTCCTGTGTGCCGGGAACGACAGGGACTCCTGCCTCGATCATTTTAATACGGGCGGATATCTTGTCGCCCATTGCCTCCATCGTTTCGGGGTCCGGTCCGATAAAAATAATATTTTCTTCCTGACAGCGTCGGGCGAAAGTCGCGTTTTCGGACAGGAAACCATATCCCGGATGAATAGCGTCAGCATGGCATTCCTTTGCCACTTCGATGATTTTTTCTATATTCAGATAACTCTCTTTGGATGCTGCCGGCCCTACGCAATAAGCTTCGTCTGCATAAAGCACATGCTTCGCGGTCCGATCTGCTTCGGAGAAGATAGCGATACTCGTTATCTCCATCTCCCGGCAGGAGCGCATCACCCTTATGGCAATTTCACCGCGATTGGCTACTAAGATTTTTTTTATCATACTTTACTCAATTAAGTACATACTTATTTAATGCCTTCCCATCTTCACAGACATAGTCCATCCGACAGAAACACAGTATTTTCTTGATTTGGGGCTTAACAAATGATGTTCTTTCTCCTAACCCACGAGGCAGAAGAACGCTTTACGCGAAGTGGCAGGTCTTCTGACTGACTCTTGTCTTATAGTGCCTTCCCAAAATAACATCAGTGGCGATAAATTAGTTCATTAATAAGACATTGTATAGAGCTTCACAGCAGCGGGACTGTACGGGATTTACACCCGATTCCCTTTTAATCGTCATCCGTTGGACACGGACTCCGAACCATTTCGGGGGGCAAAGATAAATAAATATTGAATACTGTGTTCTATTTTTGCACGAAAGTTTCAGTTTTGTGCAATGAATACTCCGGCAGATATTTCCTCTCCTTTACTTTTCCAATAGAACTAAATCTCTATTTCCTCTTTTTGGCATGCCGATCTCGCTTGCTCTATGCCGGCTTTTCTCCTTCACCAGCATCCTTTTTCTCTATTTCCTCTTTTTAGCATGCCGATCTCGCTTGATCTATGCCGGCTATGCTTGATTGAAGCAAGCTTTTCACGAAGCCCGGCATGTCTTTTCTTCATTTCCTATTTTTACAGCATTTTTACAAGACATAATTTTTACACAAAAAGCTATTGACATCCCCAGACGATGGTGGTAGACTGCAAGGCAAATAAAGATAATGACACTGCGTTGAAGAGGAAAAGTATCAGGAAGTAAAGGTACAGAGAGCTGTCGGTATGGTGCGAGACAGCCCGGATCTCCTGAGAAAATCACCCCCGAGCTTTCAGGCCAAACGATTTTTCCAGTAAGCCAGAACGACCGATAACCGTTACCTTATCACATATTGATTGATATGTAGCTGAGTGGCCGGTATGTACCGGCAATGAGAGTGGTACCGCAGAGGAAATAGCCTTTGTCTCTTGATTGAGACAGAGGTTTTTTTATTTTCCGGCATTTCCAGATAAATACAGCGTCTTATTGGAATTTATTTTAGGAGGAGAATAAAATGAAAACATTAGAAAAAATCAGTGACTTTTTCGGAAAGTACATGGCATTCATCGTTTTGATCGTTGCCGCCCTTGCCCTGTTTGCACCGGGCACCTGCCTCTGGGTCCAGACCTCATGGGTAAATTACCTTTTAATGATCGTCATGTTTGGTATGGGTCTTACCCTGAAACTCGAAGACTTCAAGCTGGTATTCACACGTCCCAAAGACATCCTGATCGGATGCGTTGCCCAGTTTACCGTTATGCCGCTTTTGGCATTTGCCCTTGGTAAAATCTTCGGACTGGATGCCGCACTGTTAGCCGGTGTTATCTTAGTCGGCACCTGCCCCGGCGGAACATCCAGCAACGTTATTACCTATCTGTCAAAAGGTGATGTTGCCCTCTCCGTTGGAATGACAAGTGTCAACACCCTGCTTGCCCCGCTTCTTACTCCGGCCATTACATACCTGCTTCTTAGAACGACCGTCACAGTAGATCCGGTAAGCATGTTCCTTTCCATCATCAAGGTAGTTATCATCCCGATCGCACTTGGTTTTGTCATCAACAAATTATTTGGAAAGGTAACACAGAAGCTTGTCAAAGTGCTTCCTACGATTTCCGTTATCGCCATCTGCCTGATCGTTGCAGCCGTTGTTTCACACAACTCTGAAAAGATCATGACCACCGGCCTCGTTGTATTTGCAGTTGTTATTTTACACAACCTGCTTGGATATGCCTGCGGCTTTGGTATCGGCAGACTGCTTCATATGAGCGTTCCGAAAACAAAAGCAATCTCCATCGAAATCGGTATGCAGAACTCCGGTCTTGCTACCTCCCTTGCAGGTACTGCATTCCCGGATCTTGCCATGGCAACCGTTCCCGGAGCAATCTTCTCTGTATGGCACAATATTTCCGGAGCCATCCTTGCCAATATCTACAACCGTTGGACAGAGAAAAGCGAAACCAAATAAACAAATTTTATTCTGATTTTTATATATAACGCACAAAAAAGCAGAAAACGACAAAAAACTGCCCAATATAAATTGTCTACCCCCTCCGGTCGTGATATACTTTTACAGACAGATTTTTATCTGAAAAAATACTCGGGGAGGGGTTATACAATGGGTATGATCATTTACGGCACTCGTGTTTTTTCCAAGCACGAAGGCTACTACGGACCAAAGGAAGAATGTCCGGTTTGTCACAAAATTTATTCCAAAGGATATGTACGCTATACATCATGGTTCCATCTTGATTACATTCCGCTTTTTCCTTATAAAAAGGTATATTTCAAAATGTGTCCCATCTGCGGCAACGGTATGGAATTAAAGAAAAAAGATGCGAAACAGGAAATGGATCAGTTTGGCAGCAATCCTGCACAAAATTTTGAGATCTATGCCAATCATGTTCTTGCCAAAAAGCCGAAGGGCCTCATGGCAACTGACAACAGCTACGAGGTATGGATCAAGGATCTTGTGACCGGCGAGGAAATGTGTCTTGTCCACGATACGATCAAAGACACGATCAAGGACATCAAAAAGGAACGTGCCGTAAAGAAAATTGAAATTAGAAATGTTTAATATGAAAAACTCACTGAATCGTTGGATCCGGTGAGTTTTTTGTACTATTCTTTTATAGCTTTTGATATCATGTTATTCCTTTATATCTTTTTATACTTTCTAACAATTCCTAAAATACAGCTACCTATCCCCCAGCCGACCAGACTTCCAAAGGTATTTAATATCAGATCATCGATCTCAGAAATCCCGGTCCCTAAAATATACTGCGTTATCTCAATAAATAAAGAAAGTAAAAAACCAAAAAGCAACGCTTTCAGGACAGATGCTTTTTTCACAAAAGACAGATAAAAGCCAAGCGGAACAAACCAGACAATGTTTCCAAAAAACAGATAGATAAAACGCGGTATGCTTGCTCTTATGATATCGCCATATCCTTCAAATAAGGTAAGATTGAGTGTTCCACCCATGAAATGATAGCTGCCTCTCCAGGGCCTGAAGATCGTTATCATCAATAAGGTAATCAGATATATAGTTAGTAATATAATAGGAAGTTTCTTTTTCATTTTAAAAAATTGTGCAAATCCATGCCGCCACAGCACAAATCGGGATATATATAATAAAAAGCATAATATGTGTCTTTTTATTATATCCGAACAGGTGCGGTACGACAACATCTTTTACTTCCGGACATATCCTCAATCATCATTTCTCTTCTTTTTTATCCTCGTAACATGAAAGTTGCAACAGTCATCCCCCTGCGCCAATGTCTTGGTACGATGCAGTTCTCCGCCATCGTTGCGATAATTTCTCTCGTCCATATTGCAAAGACAGGGCACAAATTCAAAACAGTTTTCCCTTTTGCCAAGCTTGCAGATACCACATTCTGTATAGGTGTTGTAAAATTCATCGACACCTTTTTCATAATGGAATTTCCAGTCAAGCTCATATGTCGATGTCTGGCTGGCTATGCTTTCCTTTACTTTTTTATCCTGCACCTTATCCGTAAACAAGACACATTTTTTATTTTTATGTACTTTTACAATAAACGGCGAATCAAAAACCGCCGTTACCATTTCATCTACAACATCCGGTGTGATCCGTTCCGGCTCTGCTTTATGTAAGGAAAAAACAAATGCGGCAATATACAGGTTGGCCTCCAAGGAGCTGCCACCGATATCCGGTGTCCTCAAAAGCATGGCCTTAAATTCCTGCTGTACTTTTTTCTTGTATTTTTTCATATCCATATCCGGATATATAACCGAGAGCCTTGCCAATGCTGATTTAAAACACATTAATTCTACTGCTTTCGCAAAAAGTCCATATTTTAACATTTTCATTCTCCCTTCTTTTCATTTACAAACTAATCACTATGAAGGGCATTGTCAATATTTTTGTCCTTGTTTATTTCTTCTTGATCACTTAATATCAATATAAACAAACAGGCGGCAATGAAAAAATCACTGCCGCCGAAAATATATACTAAATTTATAATATTCCTATTTCTCCCCAATCAGTCTCGCATATTCATTTTCATCAATGTGATATTTTTTGCGGATAATAATATAAGATACAATCAATGCCAATACCGGGATTAGGACCATGCCCATCCGGAACAAAAGACCCTGTGATGTTGTAATTTCATCAATATATTTATTTGCTTCCAGTAAAGCTGCTTTGCTTGTGAGTTCACCTCTGTTTACTTCAATTTCCAATGCACTGATCGCCTGACTCTTGGCATATATACCACTAATGATAAGCACCAACGTCGATAATCCCTGATTGATTCCGCCCGCCAGCTTTACACTAAACGAACGTACCGCAGATATTACCGAATCATGTCTCTCATGATAGTTTGCCTCATCATATTCGATCGTATTGTTGATCATTACAACGATTGCCAGATTCATCAGACCCTGAAAAAAGAATATCACAAATCCTATCGCATTGAGTAAAATCACATTTTTGGGTAATACATATCCAAAGCCCATAAAACAGGCATAGCCTATCAGAAGAACAACAAAACAGACCTTTAATATCTTTTCTCTTGAAAATCGCTTAGCCAGGCTTGCATAGCTGGCCTGTGAAATCAACATTCCCAGTCCATACATGACGGTAAAATAAAATACCAGATTTCCGCTTTCCGAGTAACCATACTCTATGTAAAAGAAATTTACGCCAAATATGATGAGGATATTGCAGGTAATGTTAAAAAATATGGATGCCACTCCTGCCGCAACCAGCTGATCATTCCTTGCAAAAATCCGATACATATCCTTTAATGAAAGCTTATCCGTCTGTTCCTTTCGATTGCGCTCCCTGATCCCAAAGGCAGTAAGCATCTGGAAACCAATCAGTGCCAGCGCAACGATCAATGCCACAACCCTGTATGCATTGACTGCATTTCCCGCTATTACAACAGGTACTACACCGGCAACGGAAAACTGCCCTATACATACAAATATGCTCATAATGGTTACAAGCGAATCTCTTGTGCCCGGATCGGAACTAAGCGACGGCAGTACTCCCCAATAAGCAATATCATTCATCGTATAGGTCATTCCCCACAGGAGATAAAAAAGACTGAAGAATAAAACAAATCCCCATCCACCTGGACGGATCGTAAACAGACATACGATCACGATTGCATTGCTGATACAGCCGATCAATATCCATGGCTTGAATTTACCCATTTTAAAGTGTGTATTTTCTATAATAATTCCCATCAAAAGGTCATTGACGGCATCCCACACCATGCAGACAACCATCGCTGCACTTATCACCGCAAACTGCGCACTTGTAAGGTTCATTGTATACTGCACATATAAAATTAAATACATACTGACCAGTGCATATGCGGCATCTCTTCCGGTTGCACCTATACAATAGCTCCATTTTGTTCTTGCATCCAATTTTTCACTCATACGCCTTCCCTCCTGTTTGCTGAATCTACAATTTTCATAATGGTTTTCTTTTTTATAATGCCTCCGCTCTGATTGCACACACTGTCAATATTCCCTTCCATGATTCCTTCCACCGTCATCCTTACCTCTGGATCCTTCATGGATTTCGGAAAATACATCAGCCTTGCAAAAAGCTTCCCTATGCGGATCCACCTTCTCGCCAGTGCAGAATAGTGTGCCATCTGTATTAACGAATTTTTTGTCGTAAATTCTCCCGGTTTTATACCGGAAAGGTTTGAATAAGGATAAGCATAAATCAGACAAAAATCTTTCTTGGAAAGAGGCATTTCTGCAGTTTTTTTTAACGAAAAATCCAGTTCCGCTCCATCTACCACAATTCTTCCCGATAGCCGGATATCCTGAACGGAAGCTCCTACCTGAATTTCATATATTCCCTCAATCCTCTGAAATTCCCCATTCTGATAAACAGAAAAAGCTCTGTCATCCATCAGGATTTCAACAAACCTTTTTTCTCCCGGATTGAGAAATGTCTTTACAAAACCTTTCAGTTCTTTTTTTGCCCGGAAATCATCGGAATCCGGATTTTTAATATATATCTGGGAAACCTCGCTTCCTGCAGTATCACCTGTATTTTCCACCCAGAATGAAATGCAGATATTATCCTTGTCATCTTTTCTTATCTGCAGATCGGAATACAAAAACTGCGTATAACTCAGTCCATGTCCGAAGCAATACCGGACCGGAACATCAAATGTCTCATAATACCGATATCCTACAAAAATGCTTTCCCGATATTCCACATCATCTAGGTGCCCGGCCTGTGCTCCCTGCCTTCCAAAATAACCATAGCTTGGAACATCCTTTTCACTGTACGGAATACTTTCGGCAAGCTTTCCGCAAGGATTGCTGATCCCCAGAATAATTTTCACACAGGCGGCAGCTACTGCTTCTCCGCCAAGATACAACTGCAGCAGGGCCTTGCATTTTGACGGCAATTCCATGTCATAAGGTGATCCGCTAAAAGAGATAAATCCGATCCGGTCATAAATTTTTAGTAATTGTTCCAGCAGGGAAGTCTGATTGTACGGAAGCCCGAAGCTTTCTCTGTCATAGCCTTCTCCCTCCGCAATATCCGTTAATCCTCCGAAAAATAAAACCGGTATATTTTGCCTCTTGGCATTTTCAACCTTGCGAATTGCCTCTTTCTCCAGCTTGCTGTCTCTTTTAAAGGAAGAATTTTTATAGCCCCGCGCATATCTTATTTTTACACCGTATTTCTCAAACTGCTCTGCAAAGGAATCGATTCTGCCGGTATTGATATGACTGCTGCCTCCACCCTGAATCCGGGGATGTAAAGCAAGATCTCCTACGATCAGGATTTCTTTTTCAGTCTTTAAAGGAAGAAAAGCCTCATTTTTCAAAAGGACGGCACTCTCTTCAGCGATCTGCCCTGCCAGCTTATGATTTTCTTTCCTTATAGAATCAGTGACACATTTCTTTTTACTGCTGACGGTCATATTCTGTCCATAGCTGTCATTTAATCTTTCTATTCTGGCAACAGAGCGCTTCAGCTTTTCCAAAAATGCCTCATCACTTTTTGCCCTACTCAGCAATTCATCATAATGATTTCCGCAACTGTCAGGCATTTCCACATCCATTCCGGCGGCTAAACAGGCCGGCAGATCCACACAGGCACCCCAGTCACTTATGACAAGGCCTTCATATCCCCAGTTTTTTCTAAGAATGTCAGTTAAAAGATGCTCATTTTCACAAGCCGGTGTCCCATTCAGATAATTATAGCTTGCCATTACCGTCGCAGGCTTTGCCTTTTTTACAGCTCTTTCAAATGCGCTCAGATAGATCTCATGTAAAGCCCTGTCATCAATCATGGAATTGCTTGTCATCCTGTGCGTTTCCTGACTGTTTCCGGCAAAATGCTTTAAAGATGTCCACACTCCACATTTCTGCATGGCTGTTATATAAGAGGCCGCCAGCTCTCCTGCAAGAAAAGGATCTTCAGAATAATATTCAAAATTTCTGCCACACAACGGTGATCGTTTCATATTGACGCCGGGACCCAGTACAACCGATACTCCCAGAGCCTTTGCCTCTTTAGCCAGACCTTCTGCCATTTTTCCAATCAGCTTCTTATCCCAGGAACAGGCTGCACTGCAGGCCGTTGGAAAGCAGGTTGCTTCATAACTATCATTGTTTTTTGCTCCATCTTCCTGTGCACGAATCCCGTGAGGTCCGTCTGAAACCCGGATATCACCTATATGCCATGCGCCACGTCCTGTCACAAGTCTGCACATTTCCTCAATACTCTTCCCCATAAAATACCTCCTTCCAGATATTTTCCTACCTTCAACTTAGCATTTTCAGACTTTTACAGATATTAAATTTATGTTGTTATATATTAAATTTATTATATAATAAAAATATCATGGATATGGGGAAATCAAAGATGACAAAGGCTAATCAGAAGATAAATTATGAATTTTTAGACTCCTCTAAAAATTTTATATACGATGCAAGAGAAACCGGAAAGACACATACATCTTTTCAATATGAGTTTTTTCTTTTTCATGCGATTAAAAATGGTGATATTTATGGTGTAAAGACAGCCCTTGACACATATAAGGATTTCGGTCTCATTATCGGACATATGTCTGACAATCCATTAAGGGAGATTCACTATTGGGCGGTCTCCACGATCGCGGTTGCTATCCATTATGCGATTTTAGGCGGGCTTGATGAGAGCGAGGCTTATCAGTTGAGCGATGAATATATCCAGGAAATCGACTTATTGCAGACAATGGAAGAATGCATTGATTATCTATGTCAAAAAGCAGTGGACCTTGTCACTAAAGTAAAGGAAAATGCCATTCCCCAATGCTATAGTCTCCTCATAAACAACTGTATCCACTTAATCCACATCAATCTTCACAGCCGGCTCAAAATTGAAACGATTGCAAAAACATTACACGTATCCCGCGATTATCTTTCCCAGTCTTTTAAAAAGGAAACCGGTATACCAATCCATCAATATATCCTAAATCAGAAGCTGGAAGAAGCTAAAAATATGCTTTCAATGGGCATGTCTATCAATGAAACAAGTTATACTCTGTGCTTTTGCAATGAAAGTCATTTTATACAGGCTTTTAAAAAGAAATACCATGTGACCCCTGCTTTATACATAAAAAAAGACACACCCTCCCATGAATCCAATCCATAGAAGAATGTGTCTTCCATCTATCTTATCTGCACTCTAACAGAATTTCATAAATCTCATCCGCAGTCAGCTTTTTGCAGCAGCCTGCTGTAACATTGGTCGAATCGGCAATCGCCCTGAAATCCGTATCTTCCGGGATGCCAAGCTCCTTAAAGGTCGTCGGCAGTCCGATTTCTTTGATGAAGTTTTTGAGGGCTTCAATTCCGGCCTCTGCCAGTCTGGCACTTCGCATGCTGTCCATATCGTGATCTTCGATATCCCATACATTTTCTGCAAATCTGGCAAAACGTGATAAGCCTTCCTTGTAGATGTGCTTGTAAAGTACCGGATGGATCACTGCCAGTCCTGCTCCATGATTGCAGTCTGTATAGGCGCCAAGCTGATGCTCTATCTGATGTGCCTGGAAATCGGTCACCTTGCCAATTTTCAAAATTCCGTTTTCAGCCATGGCAGATGCCCATGCCAGCTCACTGCGCGCATCATAATTTTCATGATCCTCCAGTAAGATGCGGATATTTTGGATCACACTGCGCATGATCGCTTCATTGATATCATCGGAAAGATTGTTTTCATCCGGCTTTCCAAAATACGTTTCCATCGCATGACTGAAAGTATCAAATGCACCGGAGATAACCTGCTTAAACGGAACGGACATGGAATACATCGGATCGAGGAAAGCAAATTTTGCGATAGCTCCAAACAGCGCACCCTTGATCTTCTTTTCCTCATGTGTGATCACCGCGCCTGCGTTCATCTCAGAACCGGTACCAAAAACAGTAACGATCGTACCCATCGGAATAAATTCTTTGGGATATGCATGCTTTTCATACTGCATTTCCCAGATATCCTCATCAAGCTTTGCCTGTGCGGATACGATTTTACAGCAGTCGGATACGGAACCGCCGCCTACAGCAAGAATAAAATCAACCTGGTTGTCCTTTGCTAACTTAGCTCCTTCCAAAACCTTTGCATAAGTGGGGTTGGACATGATGCCTGAAAATTCAACGACTTTTTTTCCAAGCTCCTTTAAGATACCGGTGACCTCGTCATAAATTCCATTTTTCTTAATGGAACCGCCGCCATATGCCAGCATGACGGTATTGCCGACCTTTGACAATTCTTCTTTTAAATGCTCTTTGACACAATCTTTTCCAAAATGAACCTTTACCGGGTATTCATAAGTAAATGTATTCATATCTGTTCCTCCTTTTTCACTGCTCACCTAAACACATTCTATTTTAACATCTTAGTGATAGTTGTGAATAAATTTTACGAATGCAGGATCATCGTGATTTACGATCTCACTGTGTCCCAGATCTTTTGCAGCAACTGTCTGCATCTCTTCATCGGTCAGTGTGAAATCCCAGATATCAATATTCTGCTCCATTCTGTCTACATGAACAGACTTCGGAATAATTGATACGCCGCGCTGTGCGTTCCATCTGAGGGCTACCTGTGCTGCAGTCTTTCCGTATTTTTCACCGATCTTAGTCAGCTCCGGATCAGTAAAGATGCCGTGTTTGCCTTCAGCAAGAGGTCCCCATGCCTGCGGTACAACGCCATATGCTTTCATATTTTCAACGGCTGACTGCTGTACAAAATAAGGATGCAGCTCTACCTGGTTGACTGCCGGGATCACATCGACTATCTCACAGAGATTAGCCAGGATTGCGGGATAGAAGTTAGCTACACCGATTGCCTTGGTCAGTCCTTCTTTATAAGCCTTTGTGATTCCGCGGTATGCTGCAAAATAATCGCTCATCGGCTGATGTAACAGGATCAGGTCTGCATAGTCTAAATTCAATCTCTTAAGAGATGCTTTCACTGCCTCATATGCCGCTTCTTCTGTTTTCATATCTGTGACCCATACCTTGGTTGTGATGAAAAGTTCTTCTCTTGTGGTAATTCCATCTGCGATCGCTCTTGCTACAGCTTTTCCGACTGCCTCTTCATTGAAATATGCGGTTGCGGTATCGATCAGACGATATCCTGTTTTGATTGCTTCATAAGTTACCTTTTCGCATTCTGCCGCATCCGGAATCTGAAATACTCCAAATCCCTCCAAAGGCATTTTTGCTCCTGTGTTTAAAGTGATAAATTCCATTGTTCTTCCTCCTTGATTTTATTATTTCTTATTTAACTGGTTGTTAGCATCTACAATCTCACAGATACTGACATTTTCATTTCTGTATCTGGCTTTGGGATTTTTCTCAGGCACATTCATCTGAATTGCCATCATCGGACACGCATGAACGCACGCCATACAGGTAATACATTTTTCAGAATGCCATACACTTTTGTGCCCATCCATGGTAAAACACTTCATGGGACACACCTTTGTGCAGATCTCACATCCGATACATTCATCGGTAATCCGGTAAAATTTGGAAAACATATCTTTGGGCATTTTTGCCATCCGCGCAAGATACTCTCTGTGTGCCGCCCTGTCTTTTTCTGTCACAGGGAAGATATATTGCTTTTCATTTGCAATATCATCACAGATCATCCGAATGTGCTCATCCACTTTTTTATCAAGCTTTTTCTGCTCATCCATATCAAATGCCGGGAGAAAATTGTCCACCATCAAAAGGACATTGATGTAAGAAGCCCGGATGCCGATTTCATCCAACATATTTTTTGCAAGCGCGGAAGCACCTCCGTGCCTGTTTCCGTATGTCAGCACCATGTAAAAATAAGGGGTCTTAAAATCTGCTTTTTCTAAAAAATCTCTTACCAGCGCAGGAACTTCATGTCCAAACACCGGACAGACAATTCCGATCTTATCCGCCTGATAAGTCATCTGCTTATCATGAATTGCCTGCGCAATGCTGATCGGCGCATCCTCTAACTGCTTTGCCATATACAGACTGTTTCCTGTTGCGGTAAAATAAAATACCAAATTTTTCTCACCACCTTATTATAAAATTGAGAAAACCGTATTTTATGCTATAATAAATTTTAATAAAGCAATAACTACTATTTCTTTTTACAAGATGGATTTTAGGACATTTTTTAGAAAAAGTACAATATCAATATTTCATACTGCTATAAATATTTTTTATACTATAAGGTGATAATTATGATAGAACTGTATGTTTTGAGACAATTTGTTACATTTGCAGATGCCGGGACTTTATCAGAGGCTGCTGACATTTTGCATTTATCGCAGCCCGCCCTCAGCAGAAATATGAAAAAACTGGAGGCCGATCTGGAAATACCGCTTTTTGACCGGAAAAAGAACCAGCTAAAGCTTAATAAAAATGGGGAGTATGTGCTGGAGCTTGCAAGAAAGCTTTTGGAAGATGTAGATTCCTTTACGACCAAGGCCCGCGACTTTGACCGCAAAAACCGCACGATTTCTGTCGGCACCTGTGCACCTGCGCCGATGTGGGAGCTTACCCCGGTCATCACCAACACCTATCCGCACATGTCCTTGCAGACACAGACGGATGAGACAGGCAAGCTTCTTGCCGGTCTTTTTCGTGACAATTATCAGCTCATTGTACTTCCCTGCAAACCCGATGAGGATCAGTTTTACTGCAAAGAATGCGGACAGGAGACTTTGATGTTTGCCCTTCCAAAGGGTCACCGGTATGCCAAAAGAGAAAGCCTTTCTTTTGCGGACATGAATGGAGAAAATATGCTGCTGATGCCCGACATTGGCTTTTGGTCCTTTGTCAAAGACCGGATGCCGGATTCCCGGTTCCTTACACAAAGCAATCGTTTCAACTTTAATGAGTTAGCATCTGCTTCCTCGCTTCCGTTTTTTGTCACAGATATATCCGAAAAATACAAAATCAATCCTTCGAACCGTATTTATATTCCGATTTCTGACAAAGAGGCAACCGTGACCTATTATCTGGTATGCAGACAGGAAAGGGTCCATGAATTTAAAGCACTGTTGAATCTGTTGTAGGTGTTTTGTCTACTTTATTCTTTTGGATCTTTTTTAAAAATACATATCCCACGAGACATGATAAAAGCTCTGTGATCGGAAATGCCCACCAGATCAGGGAAACGCCCAACTGTCCATTTTTGACAAAAACAGAGAAAATCCCTGCAAGCGGCAATATGATCACAAGCTGTCTGAGCAACGAGATTATAAGCGATTCAAGACCGCTTCCCAATGCCTGATAAATGCCCTGATAGGCCACATTGATTCCGGCAAAAATAAAACTGATGGAAATAATCCGCATGGCGCTGATGAAGTATTCTCTCGACTGGTCGGCATTAAACAACGATGCAAATGCGCCGGGGAAGATTTCTGTTATCAAAATACCTAAGATCATCAAAGCTGCGGTATATATCAGTCCGTATTTTATTCCATCCCGGATCCTCTTTTTACTTCCCATTCCATATGCAAAAGCGATAATTGGCGTGATCGCATCCCTCAGTCCGAATGCCAAAAACAATACAAACTGCTGTACCTTGTAAAACAGTCCATACGCCGTCTGGGCAGAGGGGCTGAATTTTAAGATCAGGTTCATGACATATACCATGATGGACATCAACGCCTGTGCGATGATTGCCGGAAGTCCTACCGCATATATTCCTCTTATAATTCCCGCATCCGGTTTCATGTATTTCGCATCATGTTCAAATTCTTTATTTAATTTCAAATGGAAAACAAGTAACAACACAGCCGATGCGATCTGGCCGATGACCGTCGCATAGGCGGCACCTTCCACTCCCATCTCCGGAACCGGCCCGATACCGTAGATCATGATCGGATCCAGAATAATATTCACAACAGCAGACATATCACATAAATGATAATTCCCAAAAACAGACTGTTTCCGGCAACCTTTGCTGCCTTTTTGTGGTTTCCCTGTCCCAATGTCATTGCCAGGAGTGCATTGGTTCCCACTCCGGTTCCAATTCCGACCGCTACCATAAGCATCTGTACCGGAAAAACCAGAGTAAGTGCATTCAGGGCTGCCTCACTTCCTACTCTCATATTTCCGACAAAGGCACTGTCCACAATATTATAAACCGCCTGCAAGGCCATAGATAAGATCATCGGTATTCCAATCCGGATCATGAGCTTATTGACCGGCATATCCTTCATTTTATTACTTTCTGACATTTCTATTTACTCCTCTCGTTTTTATGCATAAAAAAAGTGTGCTCTTATCTCATAAGTCGGACTTACGCTGATAAGCTACACACTTTTTTAGACATGATATTAAATTTTAAAACGAGCAACAAAACTGGATTTACGCTGGTTTGCTACTCGTTCTCTGAGTTATTATATTGCCCGATTTTAAAATTGTCAAACAAAAATCTTAATGAATAATGATAAATACTATTTTTTATGTATCACATGAGTATCCTACGTTTATGGTTTTTCCTCAGTATCCATTAATTTTTTAACCTTTGTCTCAAAATCATAAAATAAATCAATATATTCATCAACAATCGTATGGCAATGTTCTTTTACAATTTCACAATCATAATCATGTGCAAGTTCATTTCTGACCTTTAGCATTTCCATCCATTTATCATTGGAAATCATATCTGCCTGATAAGCTTCCTTGAGCACTTCTCTTGGTGAACCTGCCACAAAATTGGTAATAGCATAATATTGCACCAAAATATCCTTCATTACCTTCCATGAAAGATCAAAAGTAATACTAAATTTTGCACTTGTTCCACTTAATACAAAGGAATCTGTTAAATCTCTCTGTCTGGCCTCTGCCAACGCATCCAGTGATTTACAAAAAGATAAAAAACGTCTGTTAAATTTCTCGTCCATATTGTCTGATATCCTCCAATAACAACTGATTTTTGCATGTATCCATATTTACAATGTCCACAGAATATAAAGTCAGTAGCTTTTCTACTTCTTCAACCAATTCATCAAAATTTTTCACTCCTGACACTGCAATATCAATATCGCTACGCTCTCTGGCTGTTCCTTTTGCTCTGGAACCATATAAAATGACTTTTTTTGCTCCATAATCTTTACATATTCCGGATACTTTTTGTATAACTTCCTCTGCTCTCATGGACACGACCTTTTTAAATATTACTTAACATCATCTTATTTCTATATATTATGTAACTTTTTTATATCAATCAGTATAACATACAAAAACATATTTAAAATTCATTTTTTAAAGTTTTCTATATTCATCTAAAAATGCAGCAATAATTTTCATCATTGTTGCGTTTTCAAAAAATCTGCAAAAAAAAGCATCAAAAAATATTTTCCAATTATTTATCCTACCATTCGATTCTCTTTTTAGAATACGCTTCAAATGCCCTGTCGATCTCCTGCCAGTCTTTATATCTGACAAATCTTTCATCCGGAAGCTCTGACTGCCTGTTCCATGGCCGGTCAAACACCGCAATCCTGCAATAATCAAAATGCATGACATGCTCAAACGCTGCCGGCGAATCCTCTATTGCAAAATCAAAGGTCATGCTGTAAAGCTCTTCCAGAGTCAAATTGTATACAAACTTCTGACTGTATGTTTCACGACCATACTTATCTACACAGAACAACGGAACCCTCTCAAGACAATATTCGTCCAGCCATTTTCTGGATGGCTCATACGCATCGAACGGTCTCCCGGTAATGATAAAAACCTCATGTCCCTCATCAACCCATTTATTAATTGTATCTGCCGCACCCGGAGTTTCCTTGTAGCTCAACAAATTTTCCGGTACATGCCCTATCTCCATCAGCTTTTTATACTGTTCATCATCTAAATCAAAAGATTTCTGAAGATTAAAAAACCGGATCTCCCTGTATGGTACATCAATTCCAAACAAATCCTTTGCAATCTTTGTAAAATATTCTGCTGTTTCACAAATTACATCATCAAAATCTATATATATTTTCATTATAGCCTTCTTTCATTTCTCCTTGCGGCACACTTCTGATAAAAATTGGTATTATCAGGATAAAGCTGCTTTATCAACCGGCCATGATCTTCTGAGGGCCACATAGGAAATCAGAAAATTTGCAAACCATCCCGCCGGCACCGCCAGCCAGACAAATGCAATACCGAAATGCGGTGCAAAAATCAAAGCAACGGATAAGCGAATCGCAAGATTTACCATATTTGCAATAAGAAACGGCTTCATGATTCCAAGTCCACGCAGAACCCCGTCTGTTGCCATCTTGATACCCATAAAAATGAAAAAATATCCAATCCATCTCATATAACCCCCGGACACCTGATATGCCAGTTCAGTTCCATCTTTACCCAGGAACAACGAAGAAATTTGAGTATGCAGTGTTTCAATGATTATAAATGCAAGGAGAGCAAAACACAAATCCAATATCAGGGCAGCGTGATATCCTTTTTTGATACGTTCTATTTTCTTTGCACCCAGATTTTGGGAAACATACGGCGAAACCGCATTGCCAATGGATACAAATATCAGTGAAAAAACATTCTCTACCCTCATCGTTGCCGCATAACCTGCAAGTGCCTGTGTACCAAAGGGATTTACAACTGCCTGTACGATCATCATGCCAATTGACACAGTAGACTGCTGAAGAACCGATGGCACGGCAATTCGAAGCATGCAATGCAGCTCATGCCTGTCGAACCAATCAAAGTGACTTTTATACCGAGACATACGGAAAAAGAAGATCAAAAGCGAAAACATTGCGGAAATCCCCTGTGCAATAAGGGTTGCAAGAGCTGCACCGAACACGCCAAGGCCAAGACCGGCCACCATCCAGAGATCCATAATAATATTCAAAACAGAAGAAAATATCAAAAGTCCCAACGGAATTCCGGATTCACCGATCGAGTTAAACATCGTTGAAAGAATGTTGTACATAAACAGAAAGGGGAATCCCACAAAATAAACACGAAGATACAGTACTGCTTCCTCCAGTATATCAGCAGGTGTCTGTAATAAACTCATCATAGAATTTGAAAAACAAAAACCAAAGATGCCTAAAAGTATGCTTAGAATCAGAAAACTAATCAGTGATGTAGATACAATTGTTTTCATTTTGCTATAATCTCTGGCCCCAAAATAGCGGCTCACGAGTACACCCGCACCTACACCGGCACCGAGTGCTACACAAATGAAGACATTTGTAAGAGCAGCACAGGCACCGACTGCCGCAAGTGCCGAAGAGCCCACAAACTGACCAACAATAATTGAATCAGCCATATTATATACTTGTTGAAAAAAACTGCCGAGAATCATGGGCATCGCAAAAACAGTCAATGCTTTAAGAGGTACATCCGTAAGCAGATATTCATCTTTTGACATGATCTTATTCCTCCGTAAATTCAAGGTTTTTAAAAATACATATCTGTTATTATACTTCTTTTTACCTAATCTGTTCAATAAACTTGAAGTTAGGAATTTCTAATTTTATTAACATTCCAATTCATTAAGTGTCTGCCTAAATTTCTGTATAAAAATGCCTTTATCACAGACATTTCCTGATGATGTTCTTTTAGTAAATCATCTGGTGAATCATAGACTCCAAAATCCTGATTGATTCCTTCACTCTGAATATATGTATTATTTCTATCAAAATCAATAATCGGATTTTTAAAGTTTTTAACTGCCACACCATAACCATCTTCCAAAACTTTTGATGCAGAAATATTATCATCAATATTATATCCGAACAATATCTCGTCTCTTACAAAATTATAAATTGATTTTAATCGTTCAAATACTTCTATATCATTCCAGTTTCTTTCCTGTATTAATCGCTGTATGTTTTTACTTGAATAATCCAACATTTTTGTTTCTTTCAAATATTTTTCCATCATACATCTCCAAAATTTTCCTTTTTAGGATTCTTCAAATTCAAATAATCACGTGCTTTCAGACTCAACAAAAGCCTGAAATTTTCAAATGCCCTATATTTATTTAAATAAATTTTACATCTGCATCTCGCACTTTCTTAAAATATTTACCCCAAAGCCCATTTATAAGACTAAGGTCATCTTCTAAAAGAAATATTTTACTCATCTTCAAATCCCTTCTCTCTATATATTGCTTCATATAGTGTTTGGATTGATTCCATAACACTATGCCATGAAATGTCAGAAGCGTACAAATAAGTTTTCCCCAGAGTTTATCTGCTCCAATGTTCCGCGTTTTCTTGCAGTTGCCACAAGTGCAGTCCATAAAACTTGTTTTTGGAGTTGTTCTCCATACAACTTTTGTAAAATATAAATATCATAAAAATCTCTCATTCGTGTATTTGTAACGTTTCGACTAACAACAGTTTCCAATTTTTCAGCCAATACCGTTTCCAGATTATATGCCCATACCTCAATAGTGCGATCTTCAAGCATAAGATTAAATTTGTACTTGATTTCTCTTGGAGTAATTACATCCCCTGTAGAAATATCAATCTTTAATGGTGTGATTACACCATCAAATTTCGTTTCCATGCTTACACGAACACCAGGATAATCTGCTTCTTCCATGATTTCCGATATCCGTTTGACCCGAAATGCAACACCATCGTCCAGTGGAATTGATATAATTTGGGATATAATCATTTCTACATCCTCCACACTAACATTAGTGCCTTTTATGGTAGCATCCAGATCCATAGTAGCTCTGGCATCCAGACCAACCATTGCCGCCACAAGCATTCCACCTTTTAATATAAACTGGTTTTTATACTCTGATAAAGAAATTCGTTCTAAAAAACGTTCCATCATATAATTCCGCATCAAAATCTGTGCATCAGCAGATTTTTTCTTTGACAGATTGCGAATCAAATCCTTTAATTGTCTTGCCGTTGTTATCATCTAAAGTAACACCTCCAAATATGGTCTAAGTATGTTTTCAACATGAAACATGGCTGCGTATTTCATAAGCATCCGCAAGTTTTTATCTTTACGTTTTGCATATTGCTTTAATGCATCTTGGAAGACCTGCATTTCAATATTTTTCCTGCTGCGAAGCAGATCGCAAATCGTTCTCTCCATATTATAAACTGGAACAACATGCCCAAATGATGTCTGCATAGTTATAATTCCTACCTCGTGTAAATCTTTTTTTATTGTATATACCTGAAAGCCATCTTCCTGCAAACGGCTTGGATTATATCCAGTTCTTACTGTTATGGTGTATTTCAAAGGCTCTCTGTCCGTTAAATCATGAAAAAACAATGCAGTTTCGTGAGAAAATACAGCTTGACCACAACGTAAATGCAAAAGGTACATCGCATCTGTCCACGTATCAGGTGATACATACACACCATGAGAAGCTTGCTCTAATCCTCGTTCCTTCACATATGCATAAAACACAGACTTACTAATTCCATTATTTAGGACTTGAAATGTCTGAATTGTCCCTCCACATTCACGCAACAACAAATCTAATTTTTCAAATTGAGTCATATAGAACCTCCTTTCATGCTAATATGATAATACACATTAGCATGAAAGTAAATATAAGTAATAGCAGTTAAAAAAATTCGCCAGTCTTTCACATAACATCGGATTCCGATATAGACCACATGCACCAGACACTTTTCCGAAACTGGTCTGTATCTTTTTCAACAGTGCATTTTGTCTTTTTATGATCTGGTTTTCCTCTGCTTTCCATGAAACTGTCTGTACCTGTCCATTCTGGAATTTCTCATCAATTTTTCTTGCATCTGCACCCTCATGGATTGTAGAAATTTCTAATTTTCCCTCCTTTCCAAATCTTTTTGTTCCATCCAGTCCTCAAATTCATCCCGATGGATTCTAACTCGACTGCCAACTTTTATTACTGTGAACTTTTCTTTATCCGCCCACTTGTTGATCATGCTTCTGCTGACTCCTAAGATTTCCTGTAACTCTTAAACTGTATAACATCTTTTCTCTGACATTTCTTTATCCTCTTTTCTTTGAAATATAAAATCGACTTCGTTGCTCAGAGAAGCAGCGAGAAGTTTTATATTCAGGTCAGCGACAACATTTCCGGGCAGGAAACATTTGAGAGAGAATGCTCTCCTCTGCTTCAGATTCGAGATGCTTATCCGAAAATGATTATTGCCAGAACCAAACATCCCCAATATAGCTATGAAGGAATCGAAATTCACGATATAGCCGATTGGTTACTACAAGATTATGTTCTGTTTCGCTGACAAATTTTGTCTCTGAATTTATAATTCTGCTTGAAAAAAGCAGCAATGATCTCATCAATCATTACTGCTTTCATAAACTGTTCCCAGGGGGAATCGAACCCTCAACTAGTGCTTAGGAGGCGCTTGTTATATCCATTTAACTATGGGAACAAATGCCATGGCTTTAACCATGGTTACTTCTTAGGAGGTGGCCGCTCTATCCAACTGAGCTATAGCGACGCACAACCATTTATGATTATAACCCGACAAAAGTCGAACTGCAATCCCCTATTCAATTTTCTTATCTCAAACATTCGAAATTCGCTGATTTACTGCGTAAATCGCTACTTTCTCATGTATTTATGCCGGAAAATGAATCATACCCTGCAGCCAGATGTTTCCCTTAAATCTCCTGCCGACGGCCGGCTCTCCAAACAGATCCAGACTATTGATACACACATCAAAGATCAGATCATTGCAGCTTAAGGTCATCTGCCATACCTTTTCATTGGTAATCTTATTTTTGACACAGTTTACATCCAGAATCTCGCCCAAAATGGCATACTGATCGCACTCGACACCATATGGCATAAAATAATTGTCAACCAGACTTAAAATATCCTGCTTGATGATCATTTTTGTAATATTGCTGTATGTATCCATATCATCCAAAGTCAGGCTTTCAATGGCATCTTCATCTCCATTTCTGGCTTTCATGATCATTTTATGACGATTGTGAGCCATTTTTCTGGTCTTTTTTAAATCGCTTTCGTCTTTTTCGATGGGGAGCAGGATTGTTCCCGAAAGCGATAATCCGGCAAGGGTCAGAGCCGTTCCCTTCATAGGAAGCTGTCCTCCGACCTTTCTTTTTATATATCCAACAACATTCTGCAGATAATAGATAAGAGATACTCCTATTCTGACATCATCACAGATACCGGCGTAGGATTCCTTTTCTGCATGCCTTTCCACGGAATTGTCAGCATAAGAACTGATCTGACTTCCTCTGAAAAAGGGTATTGAATAATCCGGTAAAAACTGGTTTTCCTCATCATATTCGCCTCTAACACTAATTCCGATATTTTCTCCGCAAAATAAATTATATTCCGCGAAAATAATATCATCATTAAGTGTAGTATACAGTTTTTCATCTGCATCCTTTACTGCAGCTGCGATTAAGTTATTTAGTTCTTTTTTGCTTTTGCATTTGCTAAACCCGACCGCTCTTAAAAATGTATGCAAAACAATACCTCACCTTAATCATGCTTGGGTGTGAGCTGTGTCATTCCTCCCATATAAGGACGAAGTACTTCCGGAATTGCTACAGAACCGTCAGCTCTTAAGTTGTTTTCCAAAAATGCGATCAACATTCTCGGAGGTGCTACTACTGTATTATTTAAAGTATGGGCAAAATATTTCTGTCCGTCTTCACCTTTTACCCTGATTTTCAGTCTGCGTGCCTGTGCATCACCTAAGTTAGAACAGCTGCCGACCTCAAAATATTTTTTCTGTCTCGGTGACCATGCCTCTACATCAAATGATTTAACCTTAAGATCAGCCAGGTCTCCGGAACAGCATTCCAGTGTACGAACCGGAATATCCATGGAACGGAATAAATCTACGGTATTCTGCCATAATTTATCAAACCACATAGCGGAATCTTCCGGTTTGCAGACAACGATCATTTCCTGTTTTTCAAACTGATGAATACGGTAAACACCACGTTCCTCAATACCATGGGCACCTTTTTCCTTACGGAAACAGGGTGAATAGCTTGTCAATGTCTTCGGAAGCTCTTCTTCCGGAACAATCGTATCAATAAATTTACCGATCATGGAATGTTCACTGGTACCAATTAAGAAAAGATCTTCACCTTCGATTTTGTACATCATGGCATCCATTTCATCAAAACTCATAACACCGGTAACAACATTGCTGCGGATCATAAAAGGAGGTACACAGTAAGTAAATCCTCTGTTGATCATGAAATCTCTTGCATAAGAAATAACAGCTGAATGCAGTCTCGCAATATCTCCCATTAAATAATAGAAACCATTACCCGCAACTTTTCCGGCTGATTCCAGATCAATTCCATCAAAACGATCCATGATATCGGTATGATAAGGAATTTCAAAATCCGGAACGACCGGTTCTCCATATTTTGTAACCTCTACATTTTCACTGTCATCTTTACCGATTGGTACGGAAGGATCAATGATATTGGGAATGACCATCATGATCTTTAAAATCTTTTCATCCAGTTCTTTTTCCTGCTCTTCCAGTTCGGAAAGTCTTGCAGCAAAAGCAGCAACTTCTTTTTTTACTTCTTCTGCTTCTTCCTTTTTACCCTGTGCCATTAAGGCACCGATCTGTTTGGAAATTTTATTTCTGTTAGCTCTCAGGCTGTCTGCCTCCTGCTGACATTCTCTCTTTTTGGAATCCAGTTCGATTACCTCATCTACCATGGGGATTTTTTTATCCTGAAATTTATTTTTGATATTCTGTTTTACGATTTCAGGGTTTTCTCTTAAAAATTTAATGTCTAACATGTGTATGTCCTCCTAGATGTATGGATATTATCCATTTTCTTTCATTATAATTATTTCATGTTTTATTTTCTGACAGCTTTTTTATTTTTTGCCATCTTTTCTTGTCATTTTTTTAATCTTTTATTTTCTATTTTTTATTTTTCTATTTTACTCAGTTTCTTTCATTGCTATCTTGATAGCCTGTGTCTCTTCATCACCAAGGGCAATATCACATTCGCCATTTTCAATAACTTTTGTATAGCAATAACTTCCTTCACTGCTGTGGACTGAATTGATGACAAATCCATTATCTCCTTCATCAAGCAAAGCAAGTGCAAAACTAAGCTGTCCACCCATCTGGTTAAATGCATCATATTTTACAATACCGAGCTTTTGATAGGTTGTTCTCAATCTTCTGTAAATCGATCGGATTTCCTTCTTATTTTCAGTTGCCGAGTTTTTCAAAAATTCAATATCTGAAAACAAATCCGTGATTTCTTTTTCCATGCTCTGTGCATCCTTGCCCAGCATAAATGCTTCATATTTTTTCTTCCACTTTTTTAGTTTAACCAGTGAAATGATATTTAGCACAAATAAAATAATGATAAGGACTATAAATGCAATTAAAAAATAAGTAATATCCAGCCATCCAAGGCCGATCTGGTCTAATAGTGCGCTATTCATATATTCCTCCAAGGTAAAATTATTACAGTATCTGAGAAACAAAAAATTGTTCTGATCTCAACATTATGGATTTCTTCCATTTATTTGAGCAGATCCAAAATACGATCCAGATCATCACTGGAATAAAAATCGATTTCAATTTTACCGGATCCATCTTCTTTTGCTGTTACAGAAACCTTGGTTCCAAATGACTGTTTGAGCTTTTCTTCAATATCCTGATAAATAAACTCATTTTTAATTTGTTTTGCAGCCTTTTTTTCTTTTTTAGGCTTATTCAGATCTTTTACAAGCTTTTCAATATCACGGACACTTAATTTTTCATCCACAACTTTTTTGGCAATCTCAATCTGTTTTTCTGTATCTTCGATTGTGATCAATGCCCTGGCATGTCCGGTTGTAATCTTTTCATCAATGATCATCTGCTGTACTTCATCAGCTAATTTCAGCAGTCGCATCGAGTTTGTTACTGCAGTTCTGCTTTTTGAAACTCGTTCCGCTACTTCTTCCTGTTTTAAATTAAATTCAGTAAGCAGACGCTTATATGCCAAAGCTTCTTCAATTGGATTTAAGTTTTCTCTCTGAATATTCTCGATTAAAGAAATTTCCACAATTTCCTGCTCTGTAAAGTTTTTGATTATGACAGGAATTTCTTTTAATCCGGCTATTTTAGCGGCTCTCCATCTTCTCTCACCAGCGATGATCTCATAATGGTCTTTACGATCCTGTACAATGATCGGTGAAATAATACCATATTGTTTGATGGAATCTGCCAGCTCATTCAAAGCAGCTTCATCAAATTTATGACGAGGCTGATCTCTGTTCGGCTCAACCATAGTTATTTTAACCATTTTATCCGGCTTTTCTTCTGCTGCCGGTGCACTGTTAATTCCAATTTTTGTTTTTCCTTCTGTACTTCCAACCGGAATCAACGAATCTAATCCTTTTCCAAGTCCCCTGGATTTCGCCATTTTTACACACCTTTCCTATTCATGATTTCTTTTGCCAATGCACGATAGCTTTCAGCACCTGTTGATTTTGGATCATACATGGTAATTGGCATACCATGACTGGGAGCTTCAGCTAATCTGATTGTTCTGGGAATAATTGTTTCACATATATTTTCATCCAGATTACTCTTTACATTTTCCACAACCTGGCTGGAAAGATTTGTTCTGGAATCATACATGGTAAAGACTACACCTTCCATTTCCAACTCCGGATTTAATCTTTCTTTTATCAAATTTACAGAATGTATCAACTGACTCAGTCCTTCCAATGCATAAAATTCGCACTGAATCGGAACCAAAACCGAATTGGCAGCTGTTAATGCATTGATTGTCAGCATATTTAATGACGGAGGACAATCAATAATGATGAAATCATAATTATCCTTGATCCAGTCGATTTCTGTTTTTAAAATAAACTCTTTATTATCAATACCGATCAATTCAATCTCTGCTGCTGCAAGATTAACGTTTGATGGCAATACAGAAACATTTTTTATTGCTTCCTTTATAATACAGTCACCAATTGAGCATTCTCCTAAAATCAGCTCATATATGGTATTTTCCAAAAAATTCTTATCAATTCCAAATCCACTGGTTGTATTTCCCTGTGGATCTGAATCAATTACCAATACTTTTTTTCCAAATTCAGCCAGACAAGCGGCTAAATTGATGGATGTTGTGGACTTTCCTACTCCACCTTTTTGGTTTGCAACTGCAATGATTCTACTCATTTTATACCTTCCTTTCGGTTTATCGTACCGACATTCATCTCTCTCATACTCCTAAACGATTATAGCACTATTTATACATTCAATCTAGATGGATTTTTAATTTTGGTATTTATGGTATTAGAATGTGTTTTTTAATTGTGGAATTTTTGTGCCTGGTAAGAGTAAATGTCGTTATCTACTCTTCTACTACCGGTAAAGGCACAAAAAATAAAACGCGCCTTCGGCTTGAACGGTTATTTTTTGTGCCAGTCTTTTGTTTTTGGCGGCATTAACTCTTACACGGCTCGAAATAAACGATTGAAAAACACATTCTAATACCTTGCGAACACTGAAATTTACTTTAAATATTTGTGAATAAGATAAGTATTTTTTTATTTCTATAATGTTTTAAAAAATCAAGGTTATAAGGATTATAAAGGTCATAAGATAGATATAAAATTAGTAAATATTCACAATTTATCAGATATTATATAAATGTTTCACAAAATTGTTTTTTTGATGTTTCACGGGATTACTCACAATATTTTGTGGTCAATGTTTCACGTGAAACACGAAATGATGTTTTTAGTCTAATTTGGATGCATAAATAAAAAAATGTTTCACGTGAAACGTGAAACATTATGTTTTGTTATTTTTACTAAATTTATGGCTGATATATTATAAGGGATTTTTGGATGGCATTCCTGCTTTGCGGGGATATTTGCCGGATATAGTCTGTTTTTTCTTTATGATTACAAGGTTGCGATATAAATCTGAATTTGGAAGGTTGAATTCTATCTGATCTACTAATTTGCTATTTAAGGTATTTAAAGCATTTTCTGCATATACCAGTTCTTCCGAAATTTTTTCAGACTTAAATGGAATAAATAATCCATTGTTTTTAACAAAAGGAATACAATATTCAGAAAGTGTACTCATATTTGCTACTGCCCTACTCACTGCTATATCATATTGTTCACGATATTCTTTGTTTCTGGCAAAGTCCTCTGCTCTTCCATGAATTGCCTGAATATTTTTCAATTCAAGCTTTTCTATAACTGCATTTAGAAACTGTACTCTTTTATTTAAGGAATCTAATAATGTAATCTTTAAATTTGGAAAAGCTATCTTGAGTGGTATTCCGGGAAATCCGGCTCCGGTTCCAATATCAATAATGGAAAGTGTATCGGATAAGATATTTTTACCTGTTCCTTCTATTATAATATCTTTTGCTTTTATAAAAGAAAGGCTGTCAACAAAATGTTTTTTCAATACTTCATCAAATTCTGTGATAGCAGTCAAATTCATAACCGCATTCCACTCAATCAACAAATCATAATAATCTACAAACTGTTGAATTGCTTCATCTGATAATTCTATATGTAGTTGCTTTAAATCATTTGCAAAACTATCCAAATTTTTCACGTGAAACTTTCCTTATTGCTCTTTATTTTCATTTTTCTTTTGATAATAGGTTTCCAGATAAATCAATAATACTGAAATATCAGCCGGTGAAACTCCGGAAATACGCGATGCCTGTCCGACGGAAATTGGTTGAAAGGCTTTCAGCTTTGCTCTGGCTTCCAATCTCAGGGAACTTACATCATCATAATCAATTTCTGCAGGTATTTTCTTATTTTCAATTTTACGGAATGTTTCTACCTGTTTGATCTGACGTTTGATATATCCATCATATTTGATATTGATATTTACCTGTTCTATAACATCATCAGTCAGAGGCTTTCTTTCCGGATCAATTTCTGCAAGAATTTCATAAGACAATTCCGGTCTGCACATGAGTTCTGCCAATGTAACTGCTGTTTTTAGAGAAGCACTATCATGTTTTTTCAAAAATTTCTGTACTTCTTTATTGGCACCAATTTTTGTATTCTGCAGTCTCTCTACTTCTTCGGCAATCAGTTTTTCTTTTAAGCAGACATAATCATATTGTTCTTTTGTAATCAGTCCTACTTCATAACCTTTTTTACGAAGTCTCAGATCTGCATTGTCCTGTCTAAGTAAAAGTCGATATTCTGAGCGACTTGTCATCATACGATAAGGTTCAAAATTTTCTTTTGTAACAAGATCGTCAATCAATACACCAATATATCCTTCACTACGGTCAATAATCATTGGATCTCTGTTTTGAACATACATGGCAGCATTGATTCCGGCAACCAGACCCTGTGCTGCTGCTTCTTCATATCCGCTGCTTCCGTTAAACTGTCCTCCGGCATACAATCCATCAAAATTTTTAAATGCAAGAGAAGCATATAATTGATTGGGATTGATACAGTCATATTCGATCGCATATGCATTTCTGACAATCTGACAATGCTCCAGTCCCGGAACGGTACGATACATTTGAAGCTGCACATCCTCCGGCAATGATGAAGACATTCCTCCAACATACATTTCATGTGTATGAAGTCCTTCAGGCTCAATAAATACCTGATGTCTGTCCTTATCTGCAAATTTTACAACCTTATCTTCGATAGAAGGACAATATCTTGGACCGGTTCCTTCAATAACACCGGCATAAATCGGTGAACGGTCCAGATTGTTGCGGATAATCTCATGTGTCTTTTCATTGGTATAAGTCAGATAACATGATACCTGATCAATCTGAATATCATCAGGATTGGTTGAAAATGAAAACGGAACAATCTTTTTATCTCCAAACTGCTCTTCCATCTTGCTGTAATCAATTGTACGACCGTCCATTCTGGCAGGTGTACCTGTTTTAAATCTGCGCATTTCAATGCCAAGATTTTTCAAGGAATCTGTCAGATAGTTAGCAGCCTGCAGGCCGTTAGGTCCTGTATAAGTAATTGCCTCACCACACAAACATCTGGCTCTTAAATATGTACCGGTACATAAAACAACGGCTTTGCATTTATAAATGCCACCGGTAAAGATCTGAACTCCTGTAATTTTCTTTTTACCGGTTTCTTCATCTGTTTCTGTGAGAATATCACATACCTCTGCCTGCTTGATGATCAGATTATCCTGATTTTCCAGTGTTTTTCTCATTTCACGACTATAATCTGCCTTATCAGCCTGGGCTCTTAAGGAATGAACGGCAGGTCCTTTTGATACATTCAGCATCTTAGACTGGATAAAAGTCTTGTCAATATTTTTACCCATTTCACCACCAAGCGCATCCAGTTCCCTGACAAGATGGCCTTTTGATGATCCACCAATATTGGGATTGCAGGGCATCAATGCAATACTGTCAACACTCACCGTAAAGATCACGGTTTTCAATCCAAGACGCGCGCAGGCAAGTGCAGCCTCACAACCGGCATGACCTGCACCTACAACACATACATCAACCTCATCAACCAATGTTTTTTTTCTGTTTTGTAATTCTGACATATTCTCACCTTAAAAAGTTAGCATATGCTAACTATATTATAAAACCAACTATATACTATTTTCCCATACAAAATTTAGAGAAAATCTCATTTACCAGATCATCCTCCACTTCTTCTCCGATGATTTTACCAAGTGAAGTATAAGCATTCATGAGATCAATGGAAAGAAAATCTTCCGGCATTTCATCCGCCAGACTTTGCTTTACAAGTTTCAATGATTCAAAAGCATCCGATAATGCTTCCTTATGACGGATATTGGTAATATTTGCTTCATTATTGTACTCAATTTTTCCATTTATAAAAAGCTTTTTGATAGAATCAATCAAAATATCCAATCCTGTATCATCCTTCATAGAAGTCTGAATTATGATCTGATTACTGCCGTTATTGTTATTTGTATCATTATTTGTATTATCATCTATACTATTATTATCTATACTATTATTATCCTGATTTTTTAAATCAGATTCATCATTATCACTATCAGCAATTTTTCCGGCAATTTCTTCATTATAATTATAATCATCATTTTCAATCTGATCATTATTCATATAATAGAAATTTTCATTTTTTTCATAATTATTATTACTCATATCCTGCATCTGCTTTTTCATATCTTCACAAGATACAACTTCATCCAAATCCGATTTATTCATCAAAATAATTGACCTTTTTTCAGTCATCAACTTCATGATTGAAAAATCATCCTGATCAAGCGGCTTGGAGGAATCAACAACATAAAGTAATAAATCCGCATCCTCAGCCTGTTTCATTGCTTTATCAACACCGATTTTTTCTACAATATCTTCGGTATCACGAATTCCGGCAGTATCTATGATATTCATTCCAATTCCGTCTAAATTAATATATTGCTCCAAAACATCACGAGTGGTTCCGGCAATTTCCGTAACAATTGCCCTCTCCTCTCCCAGAAGCTTATTTAATAAAGAAGATTTTCCTGCATTCGGTTTTCCCAAAATAACAGTTTTAATTCCTTCTTTTAATATTTTTCCATTTTGAAAGGTAAGAAGCATCTGATTCATTTCCTTCATCAGATTATCTACAATCTTAGAAAGCTTATCCGGATATCCATCCAGACTGATATGCTCCGGATCATCCAATGCAGATTCAATAAAAGCTATTTCATGAATGATCATTGACCTGAAACCGGAAATTTTATTGTAAATGCTTCCTTTTAACTGATTGGCCGAAGATTTTAAAGCATAATCATTTTGTGATTCGATCAGATCCATAACTGCTTCTGCCTTTGTCAGATCAATTCTTCCGTTTAAAAAGGCACGTTTGGTAAATTCCCCGGGCTCAGCTATTCTGGCTCCATATTTGATAACCGTTTCCAAAATCTTATTGACCACCATAATACCACCATGACAGTCAATTTCAACAGTATCTTCTGCAGTATAACTATGAGGTCCTTTCATGATCAGTACAATTACTTCATCAATAAAATCCTCTCCATCATAAATAAACCCATAATGAATTGTATGAGTCTTTTGATCAGATAATTTTTTATCTGCATTTTTTGAACGATATATTTTATCTGCGATTGACAAAGCTTCCTGCCCGCTGATACGGATAATTCCAATTCCCGAATTAGACATAGCGGTTGCAATTGCCGCAATTGTATCTGTTTTCATAGGTTCCTCTTTATTTTCCAAAATTATAAAATAATTCTTGACTCCAACATCATAACATAATAAAAAAAATGCTGCCACATTATCATTAAAATAATGTGACAGCCAAAAGACTTATTTTTTAAGTGTTACAACTACTTTACGATAAGGTTCTTCACCTTCACTGTGAGTTGTCACATATTTGTCATTCTGTAAAGCTGAATGAATAATTCTTCTTTCATAAGGATTCATAGGCTCTAAAGCTACCGGACGTCTTGTTCTCTTTACTTTATAAGCAATGTTTTTAGCAAGATTTTCCAAAGTATCTTTTCTTCTCTGTCTGTAATTTTCGGTATCGACTTTTACTCTGATATAATCATCAACACCCTTATTGACAACCAGTGAAACCAGATACTGTAATGAATCTAAGGTCTGGCCTCTCTTACCGATCAATACTCCCATGTCATCACCGGATAATACAATATCCAGCGCATGATCAATATCATCATATTTGGCATCGATGACAACCGCCATATTCATAGAATTAAAAACATCTGATAAGAAATCTTTTGCTTTGATATCAATTGTTTTTTCTTCTTCTTTGATGCTTGCCTTGATGATGGCAGGTTTTGAATTAATTCCCAAAAATCCTGAAGAAGGTTCCTGAATAACACTATAATCTAATTTTTCACTTGTAACAGATAATTTCTGACATGCTTCTGTAATAGCATCTTCAATAGTCTTAGCTGAAACTTCAATAAATTCCATAGATTAAAACCTCCTATTTTTTATTTTCGTTGAAATCTTTTACCATATTGGCTTTTGCTGCAATACTTCCCGCAGCCGCATTTGCATTTTTTCTCTTTGCTTCTTCGATCAGAGCTTCTTTTTCTTCCTGGCTCATCTTGCTGTTAGCATTGATGTTTGCCTTTGTCTTGATGCTTGCATTTTGTAATACAACGGAAGAAGCAACCTGTTTTTTAACTTTCTTTGCAGCTTTTTCCTGATTCTTTTTAATAACTTCATCAAAGTCGATCTTATCAACATGTCTGTTAATAAAAATCTGCTGAACGCAACGGATAACAGAACCTGCTACCCAGTAAATTCCCATACCTGCCGGCAGTGTCAGACAGAAAACACCTGACATGATAGGCATTGTATAGTTCATCATCTTCATAGACTGCATCATGCTGTCTGCCGTTTCATTGCCACTGCTCTGATTTGCCGCCTGAGGCATTAATTTAACACTTAAAAACTGTGCCAAAGCTGCTAAAATAGGAATAAGTAATGCTCCAACGATCAGTAAATACTGACCGGATGCAAATGCTTCTTTTGCAGTATACAAAGGTGAGTTTCCAATATTAAGACCCAGAAAATTATTGTAGGTTGTCAATGTTTCATATGTGGAATGAACCAGATCTGAAACAGAGGGAAACTTATCACCAATAGACATCCACTCAGCTGTAGAAGCCTTGTTCAATACATCAATAAATGTATTTTTCATAAATTCGCTTCCGGCAACAAAGCTGTCACTTGTAAACTGTTTATTAAAATAGTTTGCATTTTGGAATGTCTTTAAAAATTCTGTTGCTCCATCCAGATTGACCAGTTGGTTGATCAGATCGTTAAATACATTTTTTACTGCAGGAACATAAGCAGGAATATTGTAAATAACACGATACAAAGCAAACAAAATAGGCATCTGAATCAAAAGCTGTATACAGCTTCCGGAAGGTGATACACCATATTTGGCATATACCTCCTTTTGTTCTGCATTCATAGCCATAATGGAATCATTGTCTTTTTTTCCTTCGTATTTCTTTTGGATTGCCTGCAGCTCCGGTGCCATTTTAGCCTGAAGCTTTGAAAACTTCTGCTGCTTAACGGTAAGTGGCATCAAACAAAGATAAATTACCAAAGTGAAAATAATAATAGACAAACCTATATTCGGAATACCTATCTTTTCCAAAATAGTAAAAATACCACTCATCAAATAACCAAGAAGTGAGGCAACAGGTCCAATAATAAAAGTAGAAGTTTTAGTTAATAAAATACCTGACATTCTTTCCTCCTGACTTTATTAAGGGACGGGATCATACCCACCCTTTGAAAAAGGATTACATCTTATAATTCTCCATGCAGCCAATGCCCCGCCTTTTATGGCTCCGTACTTTTCCACCGCCTCCAGACCGTACTGGGAACAGGTAGGTGTATAGGGACATCTGGTACTCTTTAAGGGAGACAGATATTTTCTATAAAATTTAATTATAAAAATTAAAATTTTTTTCATAGCATAACTCTATAATGACTTCTTCATTATTTTGTGAAGTCTGAAAAGATGTAATAAAGCACTTTCCATATCATGATAGCTGATACTGGCAGCACTTTTTCTTGCAACGACTACTATGTCTAAACCACTATTAAACATATCTTCATGTAGCCTGTAACTTTCCCGGACCAGTCTCGCCAGATGATGTCTGACAACACTGTTTCCTACTTTTTTGCTGACCGAAATTCCGAGACGGTTTATCTCCAGATTGTTTTCTAACACATAAATTACTAAATATTTGTTGGCAAGAGATCTGCCATTTTTGTAAACCTCTCTAAACTGGTCATTTTTTTTTAATGACTCTGAAAATTTCATAATAAATCTTCCTTATATTGGAGTCAAAATCTTTTCCTCTCTTATTCATTTATTAAGAGAAAAAAAGGCCACAAATATGCGGCCTATGCAGATAATACTTTTCTTCCTTTAGCTCTTCTGGCTTGTAATACTTTTCTACCGCCTTTTGTGCTCATTCTGGATCTGAAACCATGAACTTTACTTCTCTGTCTTTTCTTCGGCTGAAATGTCATCTTCATAACTAAACACCTCCTTTTTTCCGTTAGAAACAATCATTACGATTATAGGTAAAAAAATATCATAAGTCAAGCAAATTCAAGGCTTTTTTATATTTTTCATAAAGTACAATTTTTGTACAATTTATCATAAAAAAATTTTATTCAATATTTTGTGGAATAAATATTTTTTTAAACAAGATATTGATTCTATAATTTTATATGTTCATAACTCACTAATTTACATAAAATATCCACATTTTGTGCATTTATTGTGGATAAGTGTTTATAACTATTGAATTTTAATTTTTAACCAACGAATTTTAAGCAATTTTGACATTTTTTTTACAAATCGATGTCGATAAGACTTATGCACATTCTTTTTTATTTAAACCTCACTATGTAAACTAAACCTTTTTTATCAACAATTCATTGTGGAAACTGTGAACATTTGAATTTTCAATCTATTTGGTTTAATATAGAAACGTACATCTTTTTTTGGTGTATGCTAATTTTTAAGGAGTTTTTATTATGAGTGAAATTGCAGACAGATGGGATGAAATCAAAGAAATCATCAAAAATGAATATGATCTTACGGATATTTCCTACAACACCTGGATCAAGCCTTTAAAATTTTATAAGGATGAAAATCATACCGTTACGATTTTAATTCCATCCGATCAGGCTCATGCCGTTAGTTATATTACAAATAAGTACAAAAACTTTTTTCAGGTATCTATTTCTGAAATGTTCAATGATGAATATCAGATATCGTTTATCCTCGAAAAAGATATCAAAAAAAATAATGAAGATGAAGATAAATTCAATACCTACAATATAAATAAGGAAAATGCTAATCTGAATCCCAAATACAATTTTGATACCTTTGTCGTAGGAAGCAACAATAAGCTTGCTCATTCCGCAGCTTTAGCTGTTGCCGAATCTCCCGGTGAAGCGTGGAATCCTCTTTATTTATACGGAGGTCCCGGACTTGGGAAGACCCATCTCATGCATTCGATCGGCCACTTTATTTTGGAACAGAGTCCCGACAAAAAGATTCTCTATGTCAGCAGTGAAGAATTTACCAACGAAGTTATTGAATCGATCCGAAGCGGTAATTCCACCAAAATGACACAGCTTAGAGAAAAATATCGTACTGTCGATGTCCTTCTCGTAGATGATATTCAGTTTATAATAGGAAAAGATTCTACCCAGGAAGAATTTTTCCATACCTTCAACACCCTGCACAATGCCGGTAAACAGATTGTTCTTTCATCTGATAAGCCTCCGAAAGAAATGGAAACTCTCGATGAAAGATTCCGTTCACGATTTGAATGGGGTCTGATGGCGGATATCCAGCCACCGGATTATGAGACCAGAATGGCCATCCTAAAAAAGAATGTTGATTTATACAACAACAATATTGATGATGAAATACTAAATTATATCGCTACCAATGTAAAATCCAATATCCGTGAGCTTGAAGGAGCTCTCAAAAAAGTGATTGCAGCTTCCAGACTCAATAATATAGAGCTTACCATGCAGCTTGCGGAAGAAACCCTCAAAGATATTATTTCTCCGGATACTCCCATGGAAATAACACCTTCCTTTATTGTAAAGGTAGTTGCAGAGCATTTCGGCATCACCCAGGAGGATATTATATCCAAAAAGAGAAACTCGGAGTTTGTCATTCCCAGACAGATATGCATGTATATGATAAGAGAATATACGACCACATCTCTTGAATCCATTGCAAAGATGCTAAATAAAAAGGATCATACCACGATCCTGCACGGTGTTAAAAAGATAGAAAGTGAAATGAATACCAATCCTGATATTAAAAATAAGATTGAGATCATTAAGAAAAAAATGAACATATAATAAAAAGTTTTTTATTTATCCACAAATTTTATTTTTTTACACATCAAAATTTTTGATTACTCACACACTTATACATAGCTTTTTAGCCTTAAAAATGCTATAATAATAAAGGTTATGGACATATCCACACCCCTTATTAATAATACAACTAAAATAATCTTTAATTAATTATATAATTACGCGTGCGCGTAACAATCTTCTATTTTGATTTTTGAAAGGAAGTTATTCATATCATGAAAATTGTTTGTAAAAAATCCAATCTTTTAAACGGAGTTCAGATTGTAAGTAAAGCTGTATCTTCCAAAACAACAATGCCTATTCTGGAATGTATACTGATCGATGCTTCCAATGGAGAAATTAAATTAACGGCAAATGATATGGAGCTTGGTATCGAAACAATCATTGAAGGTGATATTTCAGAAAAAGGAATTATTGCTCTGGATGCAAAAATATTCTTGGAAATTGTACGTAAGCTTCCAAACAATTTAATTACAATTGAGACCAATTCCAATCTTGCTACCTCAATCACATGTGAAAAATCCAAATTTGATATTGTAGGAAAGAGCGGAGAAGATTTTTCTTATCTTCCTAAGATTGAAAAAAATAAGAGTATTGTTATCAGTCAGTTTACATTAAAAGAAATTATCAGACAGACCATTTTTTCTATTTCTTTAAATGAAAATAATAAGATGATGACAGGTGAATTATTTGAAGTAAAGGACAACCATTTAAAGGTTGTATCTCTTGACGGTCATCGCATTTCTTTGAGAAATGTCGAATTAAAAGATAATTATGATCCTATCAAGGTAGTAGTTCCCGGTAAAGCATTAAATGAAATCAGCAAAATCTTAACAGGCGAAGCAGATAAAGAGGTTACTATTTATTTTACGGACAGACATATTTTATTTGAGTTTGATGATACGGTCGTTTTGTCGAGACTGATCGAAGGAGAATATTTCAAGATAGACCAGATGTTGTCCAATGATTATGAGACCAGGATCAGTATCAATAAAAGAGAATTTTATGAAAGTATAGACAGGGGCACTCTTTTAGTTAAAGAAGGAGACAAAAAGCCTATTATCATGAATATTACGGATTCCAACATTGAGCTGATGATAAAATCTACCTTGGGATCCATGGATGAAAATATTGATATTTCAAAAGATGGAAAGGATATCATGATTGGTTTCAATCCCAAGTTTTTAATGGATGCATTAAAGGTTATAGATGATGAAACAATCGATATTTATATGGTCAATCCAAAGGCTCCGTGCATTATCAGGGATTCTTCTTCCAGCTATCTGTATTTGATTCTGCCGGTTAATTTTACAGTCTGATGTAAATAATTTTATTTCGTTATCAAAGCATTTGGAGAAAAAATGATTTATACAGTTAAATTAAGAGATGAATATATTAAGCTTGGGCAGGCTTTAAAAGCTGCCGGTCTGGTTGAAAACGGTGTCGATGCCAAATATGCCATTCAGGATGGACTTGTTATGGTAAATGGAGAGACCGAGTTTCAGCGTGGGAAAAAACTTCATAATGGGGATATTGTTTCTTTTGAAGGAGAAACAATTATGATTTCTATCTGATGATATTCAGATTAGTATTTTAGTACCGGAGAAAAAAATGATCATCAAATCACTGGAATTGGAAAATTTTAGAAATTATGATTTTTTATCCTTAAATTTTGATAGTAAGACCAATATCCTGTATGGTGACAATGCACAGGGCAAGACCAATGTGCTTGAAGCTATCTATCTATCTTCCACTACCAAGTCACATAAGGGAAGTAAGGATAAAGATATTATTAATTTTGATAAAGAAGAGGCTCATATTAAGACTTTTCTTATAAAAGGAAATATGGAATACCGTATTGATATGCACCTTCGTAAAAACAAATCAAAAGGAATTGCTATCAATGGTCAAAAGATTAAAAAAGCTGCAGAGTTGCTGGGGCTTATTAATGTCGTATTTTTTTCACCTGAAGATTTATCCATCATAAAAAACGGTCCTGCCAACAGAAGAAGCTTTGTTGACATGGAATTGTGCCAGCTGGATAAATATTATCTTTATAATCTAAATCAATACAATAAGATTATCAATCAAAGAAATAAACTCTTAAAAGATTTTTATTTTAATCCGGATCTGAAGGATACGATTACCATCTGGGATAATCAGCTTGTTTCCTATGGCAATCAGATCATACAGGCAAGATATAAATTTGTTGATAAATTAAATGAAATCATCAAGGATATTCATTTTAATCTATCAGGAGGAAGAGAAAATCTAAAGGTTATATATGAGCCTGATACAAGCTGTGAAGATTTTGAAAAAAATCTTTCCAGAAATATGGATAGGGATATCAAGGCAAAGTTTACCGGTATTGGTCCTCACAGAGATGATTTTGCTTTTATAGTAAATGAAATAGATATCCGTAAATTTGGTTCCCAGGGTCAGCAGCGTACTGCTGCTCTCTCATTAAAGCTTGCAGAAATAGAGCTTGTCAAACAGATTACAAAGGATACGCCTGTTTTATTATTGGATGATGTATTGAGTGAGCTTGATAATAACAGACAAAATTATTTATTAAAAAGTATCGGAGATATCCAGACAATCATTACCTGTACAGGACTGGATGAATTTGTTAATAACCGGTTTGAGATAAATAAACTGTTTAAAGTTGTAAATGGCGCAATTGAAAGTGAAAATTAGATTTTCACAGATTGATAAGGAGTTATTTTATGAGTAATGAAACAGAAAAACACAATGATGAGTATGGAGCTGATCAAATTCAGATTTTAAAAGGTCTGGAAGCTGTCAGAAAAAGACCGGGTATGTATATTGGTTCTACTTCTGTCAGAGGTCTTCATCATCTTGTTTATGAAATCGTGGACAATGCGGTTGACGAAGCATTGGCCGGCTTTTGTAATACGATCAAGGTTTCCATCAATGAAGGAGATACGATCACAGTTGAAGATAATGGACGTGGTATTCCTGTAGGTATCAATCATGATTCCGGTAAAACTGCGGTAGAGGTTGTATTTACAATTTTACATGCGGGCGGTAAATTCGGCGGTGGAGGATATAAGGTATCCGGTGGTCTGCATGGTGTAGGTGCTTCTGTTGTTAATGCTTTATCAGAATGGCTTGAAGTGGAAATATGCAGAGAAGGTAAAATATACAAACAGCGTTATGAAAGAGGCGATGTATGTTATCCGTTAAAAGAAATCGGCACATGTCCTGAGGATAAAACCGGTACAAAGGTTACATTCAAGCCGGATGCAGAAATTTTTGAAACAACTGTTTTTGAATTTGATATTTTAAAGCAGCGTCTGAGAGAAATGGCTTTTCTTACCAAAAATCTGAGAATCGAGCTTTTTGATCTGAGACCTGAGGAAAAAATTCACAAGGTTTTCCACTACGAAGGCGGTATTCAGGAATTTGTTACATACCTAAATAAAAGCAAACAGGCATTGTATGAAAATGTCATGTATTTTGAGGGTAACAAGGAAAATGTATATGTTGAAGTAGCGATGCAGCACAATGATTCTTATCAGGAAAGTGTATATAGTTTTGTCAACAATATAAATACTCCGGAAGGTGGTACACAGCTTACCGGTTTTAGAAATGCACTGACCAAGACCTTCAATGATTATGCAAGAGAGAAAAAGATCTTAAAAGAAAGTGAACCCAATTTATCCGGTGAAGATGTCAGAGAAGGTCTGACAGCAATCGTATCCGTTAAGATTGAAAATCCTCAGTTTGAAGGTCAGACCAAACAAAAGCTTGGCAATTCCGAAGCAAAAAGGGCTGTAGAAAGTGTTGTCAGTGAACAGCTCACTTATTTTCTGGAGCAAAATCCTGCTGTTGCCAAACTGATCTGCGAGAAATCAGTTCTTGCACAGAGAGCAAGGGATGCAGCCAGAAAAGCAAGAGAAATGGCCCGTAGAAAAACAGCTTTAGAGGGAATGAGTCTTCCCGGAAAGCTTGCTGACTGTTCAGATCGTAATCCGGAAAATTGCGAAATCTATATCGTTGAGGGAGACAGTGCCGGCGGTAGTGCCAAAACTGCCAGAGACCGTGCAACCCAGGCAATTTTACCGCTTCGCGGAAAAATTTTAAATGTTGAAAAAGCAAGACTTGATAAAGTATATGCCAATGAAGAGATCAAAGCCATGATTACTGCATTTGGTACCGGTATCCATGAAGATTTTGATATTTCCAAATTGAGATATCACAAGATCATCATCATGACCGATGCCGATGTCGATGGTGCTCACATTGCTACTCTCATGCTTACATTTATTTATCGTTTTATGCCGGAGCTTATCAAGCAGGGATATGTTTATCTTGCCCAGCCTCCTCTTTATAAACTGGAGAAAAATAAAAAAGTATGGTATGCATACAGTGATGAAGAGCTTGATAATATCTTAAATGAAGTCGGCCGTGACCAGAATAACCGTATCCAGCGTTATAAAGGTCTGGGAGAAATGGATGCGGACCAGCTTTGGGATACAACCATGGATCCTCAGCACAGAGTTTTATTAAAAGTTGTTATTGATGATGAAAGTGAATCAGAGGTAGATCTGACATTTACGACTTTGATGGGTGACAAAGTAGAGCCCCGAAGAGAATTTATCGAAGAAAACGCAAAATTTGTTAAAAACCTGGATATCTAATAAGCCATGCATAAATTCATAGCAGATGAAAAATGCATTTATGCAATTTTTTATCTGATTGAATTTATATATGGCGCGTAGCGCCCATGAAATAAATGCACAGCATTTATGAATGGCATGGATTATTAGAAAAAATAACTTTCCAACTATCTCAAATATATTAGGAGCAAAAGAATGGACGATCAAATTTTTGATAAAGAATATGATAAAGTCAAACACGTTGATTTGAAAAAGACGATGGAAACCTCTTATATCGATTATGCGATGAGCGTTATTGCATCCAGAGCTCTTCCGGATGTCCGTGATGGTTTGAAGCCTGTTCAGCGTCGAGTACTTTATTCCATGGTTGAATTAAATAACGGACCGGATAAGCCGCATCGTAAAAGTGCACGTATCGTCGGTGATACCATGGGTAAATATCATCCTCACGGTGATAGTTCTATTTATGGTGCTTTGGTAAATATGGCACAGGAATGGTCATTCCGTTATCCTTTGGTAGATGGTCATGGTAACTTTGGTTCTGTCGATGGTGACGGCGCCGCTGCCATGCGTTATACAGAAGCAAGACTTTCAAAGATTTCTATGGAATTATTGGCTGATATCAATAAAGATACCGTTGATTTTGTTCCAAACTTTGATGAAACAGAAAAAGAGCCGTCCGTTTTACCGAGCCGCTATCCCAACCTTCTGGTTAATGGTACTACCGGTATTGCCGTTGGTATGGCTACCAATATTCCGCCTCACAACTTAAGAGAGGTTGTTGCTGCTGTTGTCAAGATCATTGACAATCGTATCGAAGAGGACCGCTCAACAGAAATAGATGAGATTCTTGAGATTGTAAAGGCTCCCGACTTTCCGACCGGTGGTGTTATTTTAGGAACAAAGGGCTGTGAAGAAGCTTATCGTACCGGACGAGGCAAGATCAGAGTCCGTGCCGTGACCAATATCGAGACAATGGAAAATGGCAAAAGCCGCATCATTGTTACGGAACTGCCCTACCTTGTTAATAAAGCCAATCTGATCTTAAAAATAGCAGAGCTTGTAAAGCTTAAAAAAATTGATGGAATTACAGATTTACGAGATGAATCCAGCCGTGAAGGTATGCGTGTTGTCATTGAGCTTCGTAAAGATGTCAATGCCAATGTCATTTTAAACCAGCTTTACAAACATACACAGCTTCAGGATACTTTTGGTGTTATCATGTTGGCGTTGGTCAACAATGAGCCAAAGGTATTAAATCTTCTGGATATGCTTACCTATTATATCAGGCATCAGGAAGAGGTTGTTACCAGAAGAACTAGATTTGATCTTAACAAAGCAGAAGAAAGAGATCATATTTTACAGGGATTGCTGATTGCTCTTGATAATATTGATGAGGTTATTCAGATTATCAGAAGCAGCTCCAATGCCCAGACTGCAAAGGAAGCTTTAATTGAGAGATTTGATTTATCCGATGCACAGGCACAGGCAATCGTAGATATGCGTTTGCGTGCTCTGACCGGTCTGGAAAGAGAAAAGCTTGAAAATGAGCACAAAGAATTATTAGAAAAAATTGCTTATTTAAAATCTATCCTTGCAGATGAAAAAATCCTGCTTGGTGTTATCAAGGATGAGATTAATCTGATTGCCGATAAATTTGGAGATGATCGCCGTAGCAAGATCGGATATGATGAATATGATATTTCCATGGAAGATCTGATTCCGAGAGGAAATACCGTCATTGCCATGACCAGTCTTGGATATATCAAGCGTATGACGGTTGATAATTTCAAAGTTCAGCACCGCGGCGGCCGCGGAATCAAAGGTATGCAGACCATTGAAGATGATGTGATCGAAAATCTGCTGATGACGGATACGCACAATTACATCATGTTCTTTACCAGTCTTGGTCGTGTATATCATATGAAAGCTTATCAGATTCCGGAAGCCGGCAGAACTGCAAGAGGAACAGCAATCATCAATTTACTTCAGTTAAATCCGGGAGAAAAGATATCTGCGGTCATTCCGATCAGTGAAGAGGATTATTCCAAAAATATTCTGATGGTTACCAAAAAAGGTATCATCAAAAAGACTACACTCGAAGATTATAAGAATATGCGTAAGAGTGGTCTGATCGCGATGAATATCCGTGAGGATGATGAGTTGATCGAGGTTAAGACAACAACAGCTGACAATATCATCTATCTTGTTACCAAAAAAGGTATGTGTATCTGCTTTAAGGAAACAGATGTCAGAATTACCGGCCGAAATACCATGGGTGTTATCGGTATGAACCTCAACAAGGATGATGAAATCGTAGGTATGCAGCTTGATACCCAGGGTGAAAAGATGTTGGTTGTATCTGAAAGAGGATACGGCAAAAAGACACCTCTTTCTGAATTCCATATCCAGAAACGTGGTGGTAAAGGTATCAGATGCTACAAGATTGTTGAAAAATCCGGCGATGTTGTAGGTATGAAGGCTGTTAATGATGATCACGAGATCATGATGATCACAGATGCCGGTATCATTATCCAGATTTCCATGAATGATGTATCTACGTATGGAAGAAATGCATCCGGCGTGAAGCTCATGAATCTGGATGACAATGTCAAGATTGCCAAGGTTGCCAAGGTAAGAGAAAAATTTGGTGACGAAGCTGATGAAACAGATGATCTGGATATAATTTCCTAACCTTGTAAATTAAGGTCACAGATTGCAATTTGATGTTGTAAAATAGCATTTTATCTTTTAAAATCAATATGTAATCTAATGAATTATTAGGATGCGAAAGGAGAAAAGAAAATGTTAGAAAAGTTTTTCAAATTAAAGGAAAACGGAACTGATGTTAAAACGGAAGTCATCGGTGGTGTTACCACATTTATGGCAATGGCTTACATTTTAGCAGTTAATCCATCCATTCTGTCTGCTTCAGGAATGGATCCGCAGGCAATCTTAATCGCTACTGCACTTGCTTCCTTCATCGGAACTCTGTGTATGGCATTAATGGCCAACTATCCCTTTGCTTTAGCTCCCGGACTTGGTTTAAATGCATATTTTGCATATACCGTTTGTGGTGCTATGGGATATACATGGCAGTTTGCTCTGTTAGCAGTATTTGTAGAAGGTATTATTTTCGTAATACTTTCAGTAACAAATGTCAGAGAAGCAATTTTTGATGCAATTCCGATACAGTTAAAGAAAGGTGTATCTGTTGGTATCGGTCTGTTTATTGCATTTATCGGTCTTGAGAACGGTAAAATTGTTGCAAACAGCGATTCTACATTAGTAACCATCGTAAACTTCAGAGAAGATTTCACAAATGTTGGTGTATGTGCTTTATTAGCTATCATCGGACTTCTGATCATCTCTATTCTTTACGTTAAAAATGTAAAGGGATCTATCTTAATTGGTATCTTTGCAACATGGATTTTAGGCATCATTGCTCAGTTTACCGGACTTTATACAGGACCTTCTGTACTTCCTACATTCACCGGCTTCAATATTGGTGCTATCGGAGAAACTTTTGGACAGTGCTTTACTTCTGCCGCACTTACCAATTTCAATGGTCTTGATTTCTTTGTAGTTATGTGTGCATTCCTGTTTGTCGATGTATTTGATACACTCGGTACATTGATCGGATGTGCAGACAAAGCTAAAATGCTTGATAAAAATGGCAAGCTCCCGAGAATCAAACAGGCTCTGCTTGCTGACTCTGTTGCAACATGTGCAGGTGCTGTCCTTGGTACATCTACTACTACTACTTTCGTTGAGAGTTCATCAGGTGTTTCCGAAGGAGCCAGAACAGGTCTTGCATCAGTTGTTACCTCTTTATTATTCCTGGTATCTATCGTATTAAGCCCGATCTTTATTGCAATTCCCGGATTTGCAACAGCACCTGCATTGATCTTTGTAGGTTTCCTGATGATCATGGCTGTTAAAGATATTTCATTTGAGAACCCGATCGAAGCAATTCCTGCTTACCTTGCTTTATTATCAATGCCGTTATTATACAGCATCTCTGATGGTATCGCAGTTGGTATTATCTCATATGTAATTCTTCATGTATTTACCGGAAAAGCAAAAGAAGTAAAACCGCTGATGTACATTTTGGCAATATTATTTATTTTGAAGTATGCATTCTTATAAAATGATGTAGACTAAACATTTATTACTTATATATAAACATCAAAATTTATTAGATTTTACAGGAGCTGTACAGATTGATTTGTGTACAGCTCTTTTTTTGTGTTATAGTGGATAAGTAAAAGCTTTCTTATTTGTTAAAAAATATAAGACTGTAAAAATTGAACTATATACTTATCATAAAAGGAAAAAATCATGTTATCAGTAAAAACGGATAAAATAAAATTAAAAAATAAGGAAAATATCTTCAAAAATCTGATTTTATGGATATTGTCATTTGTATCATCAGTTTTATTTTTGTTGTTCTATTCTACTGCCACTTCTCCGCTTACCAGCTATTACGGAGAAGATTCTGCTTTTTATGCCATGGTTGGTGCTGCGATGAAGCATGGTATGTTGCCTTACCGGGATTTTTATGAAATGAAAGGTCCCTATATGTTCTGGATTGAATATTTTGGACAGCTGATTTCGGAAGGCAGATTTGGAACTTTTTGTATCCAGACGATCAATATGACTCTTACGATCGGAATTATTTTATGTATTGTAAATCTTTTACTGAAAAAAATGACAATAAAAAAGATACAAAGAGTTGTTATCTATATCTGTTCTGTTTTATTTAGTCTGTTGATCATATCCTTTACCTTTGAAGGAGGAAACCTGACAGAAGAATTTTCTTATCCTGTCATGGTTTTATGTCTGTATCTTTGCCTGAGATATTTTGATGATCAGGACTGCTCTCCTGTCAGTGATCATTCTCTTAAGATTGGTTTTATCTATGGTATGGCTTTTGGCTTTTTTGCTTTTGTGCGCATTATCAATGCCGCATTTCTGGGAGCTGTGCTTTTGACGATCGTGATATATCTGATTTTCAAAAAAAATTGGAAAAATATCTTGCAAAATACTGTCGTATTTATTGCAGGTGTGATCGTGGCAATGCTTCCGGCCTGTATCTGGGCATTGACACGGAGAATATTAAAAGATATGATCCGTCAGGTTTTTGTATTGGCATTTTCCTATTCTACCGAGCTGAATATGGCAGACCGTTTTATGCTGGTCAAAAATTTTGTCTGGCCGATGATCGTGATTGGGATGGTTTCAATTTTTCTTTATTTTACAGGTTCCAAAAAGAAATGGCCATTGCTGCTGCTCTCCGTTTCTTCTGCAGTTATTTTATTGATCGCTGTATCGATGGGTGATGGTTATCTGCATTATTTTTCACTGCAGCTTCCCAATGCTGTGTTGGCATTGTATTTTCTAATTAGTGCATGCTTAGGAAATTGTGAAACTGATATTAACGATTCAAGTTATTGTAGAGAAAGTGTTCAGGAAAATAATCTCAGTAATATCCAGAAAGAAACTCAGAAAAAAAATCTGGGTAATACCAAAAAAGAGCCTCAGAAAAATGATGAAGAAAATGTTTTGGAAAAAATTGAAAAAGATAATCAGGATAATTCTGATAAGAATAAAACCTTGCGTATCATTAGAATCGTATTATCTGTATGCATTGTTATTTTAGCTATTTGCATGCAAAAAGATGTTATCCGTGATAAAACGTTAGCGGTTGCTAACTATACGATTCAAAGCGTCCGTCAGGGCAATCCGGATGAAGGGGATGTTGCATATATACAGGATGTTATGGGTCAGATTCCGGATGATGAAAAAGACAGTGTCTATTTATATGGTTTTGGCTCCTGCTCACAGTGGTATGCCAAGGCCGGTATTTTCCCGCCAAATAAATATTGTGACTGGCAGCCGCATTGGATCATCCTGTATCCGGAAATCAAAGCTGAGCTTTTAGATTATATCGGCTCCCACTCTGCAAAGTGGATCGTATTGCCAAACGGCGGAGAAATCTGGCCGGATGAAATAAAAAATTCCATATATGAAAACTATACGGAATTTTTTGTAAATGATTATTATATTTTATTGCATGAAAAAGTTGAATAATGAAATGTTGTTGTTTCATTTCAATATCAATGTTTTAATATTATTTTATTTTTGTGTATTAATATCAGCCTCCGGCTTACGATATAAGATTGTCGTAAATGCGCTTTCCCTGATTTCGTTTTCATCCGTTTCATAATTTTCTTTGATATAATCACCAAAATCCGGCATTGCCAGTACATCCTCCAGAGAATAATAATAGGTATCTATGACAATCGCATCCGGAATTTTCTCCGGATAAAATTCATAATATTTGAGAATAACATGGTCAAAGTTGGGCGTGCTGATACAGGTATGAGCCCCCACCTTTGTACCGGTCAGCATATAGAGATAGGTATCACCTCCGATATAAAGGATGGTATCGTTTGGATTGATATATTTCATAATGGCCTGGGCTTTATCATGGTACTGGATATGCTCCTGTTGCGTGACTTCGATATCCTTGGCCGGACCAATTCCCACATCATAAAATTCTGTTCCAAGTGTTGTGACAGGCTGTACTGCTGTCATTCTCACGAAGAAAACACGTCCCACAATAATTCCGGTAAATGCAAATATGACCAGTATTGATTCAATAGCCTTTGCTAACTTCAGGTTAGTCGTGACATCCTCATTGATCTCATTATGAAGATCGATAAATCCCACAAGTAGTCCCGGCAACAGCAATCCAAAATTAGCATAAATATCCAGATCGGAAATCCATGAGGTAGCAAGTACAAACAAAATACTCGGGAATAATGCATAGTAATTTAAAATATGTACTTTATGATGCTTTCTGTAAAATACTAGAAGAAAGCATATGGCAAAAACAACATAAAAGATAACCCAGTTGATTGAAAAATACTGTGCCTGCATGATGTTATGATAATGTGATACACCTAAAAAAATACAGGCTGCCACAACGAGTAAACACATGATCATACGGATAATTCCCGGTATTTTTTTGTTTTTGTATCTTTTTGTCGCAAAATAAAGAATAAGCATGGGAATAATAATAACAAGTATTTCATCACATACATACCATAGACCACTGAAAAGCTTGTGATTTTTAAACCAGATAGAGGTACTGTGGTCACGGTCCGAATAAATATAAGGCAGGTTTCTGAAAAACTCGCTAAGGCTGACATCCTTAAAAACCAGGATTAAAAAGCAAACAGCAACAAGTGCGATACCACCCAGAAAATAACATAAATTCTTTTTGGAAATATATCCGTCTTTCATCTTCTTGGAAAATAAGATTAACAACAACAGGTATATAAATAATACAACCAGTGTAGGATAAGAAAGAACGCAGCATGCCATCCAGATACCGGCAAACACCAGGCAGATTTTCTTTTCGGTTTTCAGATAATCCATAAAAGCACAGAGTAACAGGAAAAAGAAAACATAGGCACAAAAACAAAATTCCGGAGACTGGATAAATTTCGGTGTAAAATTGTAAAACATCGAAACCAGCACCAAAGCCAGCATTTTATTGACATACTTAGAAAAAACTTTGTATCCGTAGATGGATGCACACAGCTGGATGATTGTGCCGCAGATCCTCATATATACGACAACGCCTGCCGTTGTTGTGGAAAATTTAAAAAACAGATACATAAACGGCAGAGAGAAAACAACCGATGACTGGTGGACAGCCCACATGGTCTTGAACAGCCTGTCCCCCTGCAGATAGCGGTATGCCATTGTAATTTGATAGGATTCATCAATATCCCAGCCATAGTAAATAGATTTGTAAGTACAGTAAAGCGTTATCAGTCCCAAAAAAATAAGAAAGATAATATCGCATGCTTTCCGAAGATTTGGCTTAGAAGTCCCGGCTGCTACTGTTGATGTGCTCATTTTATATTCCCCTTTAAAACGTATATAGTCATTTAATCAATACTATCTTGCATCATGCCATACAATTTTGCAAGCTTTAAAAGTTTAAGATTTGATTATAATTCCGGCATTTTTGAAATAAAAAAATCATAAACGACCTATAAACAAAACATAGAGTAATTTATGATTTTTAATCTTGTGAATATGTAATTTTGATATTTTAATCGCAGATGATTTCAAGATAGCCTTTGATATTGGCTTTGTCGATCTTGTCCTGTACACCATCGTTTGGATCATAATATTTGCCGTTGTATCCTACCAGATAATGGCTGAAACGTCCAAGATGCTCCATGATGATACAGCATTTTGGAAGCTCAATATCTTTTCCTCTGGTATAAATGATCTTGCCGGAATGTCTGATGCCGGCATAGTCAAGAGAAGAAACAATTTTTGCCATATTGGCCTGCCATTCACGGCAGTGCATGATGTTGCCTGCTTCTTCAATTGTGATACCTGCAAGCATGGCAAATACGGATTGTCCGCACAGTCCGTCCCAGGGCTGGATCAAAACCTCCATGCTGTCAATTTTGCGGATCGGATTGTCATAAGAATAAGGACTGGATTCCTTATCGATACCGTCTTTTCCGTTGATGGAAAAGGTAATGGAGTAAAAGTTTTTGGGATACAGGCCTGCAGCCTGAGCATCTGTCAAAGGAATGTTGTAATAGCCATTTTTGATCGGCTCTAAGACGCAGTCAAATTCCTTACCGTTTACTTTTACATGAACCGGAATTTCTCCGATATTGTCTTCACAAACTTCCCATACATTAAAGGGAATTGGAAAATAATTTTTGTTATTTTCTTTGTCTTTTTCAAATCCGCCTTCAAATATATATTCCATTTGATATACCTCCAAGTAGTACTAATGTAAAATTGCGAATTTTAAACAAAATACTTTTGATACCGGATATTTCATTATTCAGCTTCGGTAACAGTCTGTTCTATCAGATTTAAAATGCTTTTAATTGAATTTTTCTGATGGGAATTGCTCATCGCATCAATAAAGATCCTTTTATTGAAATACAATTCGTGAACAGAATCAACTAAAAGCTGGGTTGTAATGTCATCTTCCATGAGAACCTTGGAATAACCCTGTAATTCAAAAGATTTGGCATTTAAAATCTGGTCTCCCCGGCTTCCGGCCATAAGAGGAATTAAGAGATTGGGCTTTTGCAATGCTAAAAGCTCGCAGATTGCATTGGCACCCGCACGGCTTATGACAACATCGGCCATGGCAAAAATATCTTTTAATTCTGCTTTGACATATTCAAACTGTTTGTATCCTCTGGTTGTTAAAAGCATATTGTCAATTTTGTCTTTTCCACAGATGTGAACAACCTGAAAATCCTTTAATAATTCCGGCAAAGCATCTCTGACTGCTTTGTTGACATTGGCTGCACCGAGTGAGCCACCGATAACCATAATAACAGGAATATTGGCATCAAATCCACACAGATCAAGAGCTGCGATTTTATTACCCTTGGACAACTCTTCACGGATAGGTGAACCTGTCAGTACAGCTTTGTCCTTTGGAAGATACTGCATGGTCTCGGGAAAATTGCAGCAGACCTTTCTGGCTACGGGAATACAGAGCTTGTTGGCAAGTCCGGGTGTCATATCCGATTCATGGATGATGCAGGGAATCTTTAGAGATGCTGCTGCCCTTACCACGGGAACGGAAACATATCCGCCCTTGGAAAAAACAATATCCGGTTTAAGCTCTTTTAATATCCTGCGGGCCTCTGTATAGCCTTTGATCACGCGGAACGGATCCGAAAAATTTTTGGGATCAAGATATCTGCGAAATTTACCTGTGGAAATTCCATAATATGGAATGTCGAAATCAGCGATCAGTCTTGATTCGATACCTTCATAAGACCCGATGTAATGAACTTCATATCCCAATTCCTGTAATCCGGGTAACAGTGCAATATTTGGTGTCACATGACCGGCTGTTCCACCTCCGGTTAAGACAATTTTTTTCATGGTTTATCTCCCTTAGAATAAGCAGAGCTTATTTATATATACGCACTTGATTATATCAAATAGATAACGGTTTTTCCAGCAAAAAAGAGCAGAAGTATAAAAAACTTCTGCTCTAAAATAAGTACAATCCTATTAGATATTTAATAAGCTGCTGAATACTTCCAAAGCACCGTCTGTCTCATGGGCAAGAACACGTTTTGCAAGTACTTTACCAAGCTGTACACCTTCCTGATCAAAGCTGTTGATGTTCCATGTAAAGCCCTGGAACATAACCTTATTTTCGAAGTGTGATAATAAAGCACCAACTGTTTCGGGGGTAAGCTTGTCACCAATGATGATGCTTGAAGGACGACCGCCTGCAAAGTTTTTATTGTTGTTGTCGTCTTTTTTACCACATGCAAATGCAACGATCTGTGCTGCAACGTTGGCACACAGCTTCTGCTGGCTTGTGCTTCCCTGAATATCAACATCGGTACCGATCTGGCTGTTTTTGAATCCGATAAACTGTAACGGAACAATGTCTGTTCCCTGATGTAACAACTGATAGAAGGAATGCTGTCCGTTGGTACCGGGCTCACCAAAGATGATCGGTCCTGTTACATAATCAACAGGCTCGCCAAAGCGGTTGACGGATTTACCGTTGGATTCCATATCAAGCTGCTGTAAGTGAGCGGGGAAACGGCTCAGTGCCTGAGAGTAAGGTAAAACTGCTGTACAGGGATAGCCGAGTACGTTTCTTTCGTAAACACCGATCAGGGCATCCAGTAAAGCAGGGTTTTTCATCAGATCCTTGTTGGCAGCAAGCTTGTCTGCTTCTGCTGCACCCTGTAAGAACTGTGCAAATACTTCGGGACCGAATGCCAGTGATAATACGGCACCGCCAACTGCGGATGAAGAAGAGAAACGGCCTCCGATGTAGTCATCCATAAAGAATGCTGCAAGGTAATCATCGCTCTTAGCTAAGGGAGAAGTCTCACTTGTAACTGCGATCATATGCTTGGAAGCATCAAGACCTGCTTTTTTGAGAGCATCTTTAACAAATGATTCGTTGGTCAGTGTTTCAAGAGTGGTACCTGATTTGGAAACCAGTACGAAAAGTGAATGAGCAACGTCGATAGAATTTAAAACTGCTGCTGCATCATCCGGGTCAACATTGCTGATGAATTTTGCTTCCATCTTGAAGGTGTTGTTGGTCTTTGCCCAGTTTTCAAGAGCAAGGTAAATAGCACGGGGACCAAGGTCGGAACCACCGATACCGATCTGGACAACGGTTGTAAATTTTTCGCCTGCAGCGTTGGTGATCTCACCTGCATGAACCTTGTTGGCAAATTCTGCGATCTTTTCCTGCTGTGTGGTGTAGAAGGTACGTTTGTCAACGCCGTCTGCTACAACCGCATCGCCAAGCTGGCCACGGCACATATGATGTAAAACAAGACGTTTTTCACCGGTATTTACAACTTCACCGTTGTAAAGAGCTTCAAATTTGTCAACTAACTGAGCTTCGTCAGCTAATGCTGCAAGATCTTTTAAAATTGCATCGTCAACAGCCTTTGCTGCATAATTGTAAACCATGCCGCCTGCCATCGGTACGCTGTAAGTCTTTGCACGGGTTGCACCGTTTTCACCGGACATTACATCAACCAGATTGACACTTCCCTTTTTGGAAGCAAGGCTTTTGTAAGAATCCAGAGTATCCAAGTTGTTCCATTTAACCATGATAGGTTCCTCCTTATATTTGTGGAAAATAATTTATTGTTTACTATAATTATAACCATTTGAAATTATACCGAATAATTGTATTGATTTCAAGGGTACTTCTATATAGAATATAGTTGGAAAGGGGTTTTGTAGATGATAGTTGATCCGGATGACATGTTTTATCTGATTATCAAAATTCTGGTATCTGTCGTTATGATCTGTTTGTTTCCGATATGCGGTATGATCATACGAAAGCGCATGGTCAAAGAAAATGATAATCTGGATATGACGATCACAGGCCGGATTGCCGGTTATCAGGCAGATCTTAACAGTAGGTCACTGCCGGGCTATGGAAGACCGATCATAATATATGAGGATCCATATACGGGTCAGATGGCAAGATTTTTTTCCTTAAAGGATGTCCGCAAAAAGAAGCATCCTGACGGAAGCAGGTATCAGCTTATGTATTCCAGGGAAAAACGCATTGCTTATGAAAAGGAGACAAACAGGATCAACCATGAACTGATGGTAGCATACTTTGCGATTGGTTTTCTTGTTGTAGTTGCAGTAATTGTGCAGATTTTGCATGCAGTTGTATAGGGATGGAAATTTCAGGCATACGAGAGGAGAGACAGAATGAACATTGTAGTATTGGAACAAAACAGCATTGGATTGGATATCGACCTGTCCATTTATGAGGAATTTGGTAATGTAACGTATTATGCAAATACGGTAAATGAAGTGGCAGAGCGTATCAAGGATGCGGACATCGTAGTTGCCAACAAGGCAAAATTAAATGAAGAAAGCTTAAAGGATGCCAAAAATGTAAAGCTGATCTGCGAATTTGCGACCGGCTATGACAATGTAGATATTGAATATTGTAAAAAAAGAGGAATCGGTGTTGCCAACGCTGTGGATTATTCGACACCGGCAGTAGCCCAGCATACATTTGCGATGGCTCTGTATCTGCTTGAGAGACTTCCTTTTTATGATAACTATGTAAAATCCGGCACCTATGCTTCCCAGGACCGTTTCTCCAATTTTGACAGACCGTTTATGGAATTGCAGGGCAAGCGCTGGGGTATCATCGGACTTGGAAACATCGGTAAAAAGGCAGCACAGATTGCAAAAGCATTTGGCTGTGAGGTTGTTTATTATTCCGTAACCGGCAAAAATACCAATACCGATTATCAGAGAGTGGATTTTGATGAGCTTTTAAATACCTGTGATTTTATTTCCGTTCATTGTCCGTTATCAGATCTGACAAGAAACCTGATCGATTATGAAGCCATGAAGAAAATGAAAAAGACAGCTATTCTTATTAATGTAGCAAGAGGACCGGTTGTCAACAATGCTGACCTGTACCGTGCATTGACAGAAGGCGAGATTTATGCGGCCGGACTGGATGTACTGGAAAAAGAGCCGATCACGGAGGACAATCCGCTCAGCCAGATCAAGGACAGCGAAAAACTGATCATCACTCCTCATATGGCATGGGCAAGTACCGAGGCAAGAACCAGACTTGCAAAAGAGGTTTATGAAAATATCAAGGCCTTTATAAATGGAGAAAAAAGAAATATCGTAAATATGTAAGATCTGGATTTTTACAGAAAGTATTGATGATAATATTGAGACAAAGTAAATCGGCGCCAGTCATGTGATTGGCGCCGACAACTTGTCTTGGGTTTGGGTTTGTGATTGAATGTGTGTGTTTGGTAAATTCATCTTAACTTTTCTGTATCATAATTCATATTTAAAAGAAAATCAAATCGCAACTAGCACGAAAATAATTCACTTTTATGGGCATTTTGTATAATAAAGGTTGGGAAAAAAGAAAAAATCCCTTTCTTTTCTGTCAGATTGTTCACGGGCACGGGAGTAAATTTGTGAAAAAGCACAAAAACCGGTGATAAAAGAAAATAAAAATTAGAAGAAATGTAAGAAATTAAAAAAATGACACTTGTCAGTTTGTTTGGGAAAAGATAAACTAAAGAAAGTAAAAAGAAATAGACCGGAGGACAATATGAGTAGCGAAATCAGAGACATTAATCTGGCTTCCAGTGGGGAACAGAAAATAGAATGGGTAAAAAGAAACTGTGATCTGCTCCGTACCCTAGAGGCAGAATTTGAAAAGACAAAACCGTTTACCGGAAAGAAAATTGCTTTATCCGTACACCTGGAAGCAAAAACCGCATATCTTTGCAAGGTATTGAAAGCAGGCGGAGCTGAAATGTATGTGACAGGCTCCAATCCGTTGTCCACACAGGATGATGTGGCAGCAGCTTTGGTGGCAGCAGGTCTTGAAGTTCATGCGTGGTATGATGCAACAGATGAAGAATACAATCACCATATCAGAGAAGTTTTAAAGATTGGTCCCAACATCATCATTGATGACGGCGGAGATCTTGTTAATATGATGCATACGGAGTTTACCGATCTGATTCCCGAAGTGATCGGCGGCTGCGAAGAGACAACAACCGGTATTATCCGGTTAGAGGCCATGAACAAAGCCGGAAAGCTCAAGTTCCCGATGGTTCGTGTCAACAATGCGCAGTGCAAGCATTTCTTTGATAACCGCTATGGTACAGGCCAGTCTGTATGGGATGGCATCAACCGTACCACCAATCTGATCGTTGCCGGCAAAATTGTCGTTGTAGCCGGATACGGCTGGTGTGGTAAAGGAACAGCCATGCGTGCCAAAGGACTTGGCGCCAGAGTCATTGTCACAGAAATTGATCCGGTTAAGGCAATCGAAGCCGTTATGGATGGATTTGATGTTATGCCAATGAAGGAAGCAGCTAAATACGGTGATTTCTTTGTAACCGTAACCGGCTGTGACAAGGTCATTGATGAAGAAGATTTCATGGAAATGAAAGATGGCGCAATCCTTTGCAATGCCGGACATTTTGACTGTGAGATCGATATGGCAAGACTTCGTGAAATTGCCGTTTCATCCAAAGAAATGAGAAAAAATATTATGGGATACACCTTATCCAATGGACATACCCTTTGCGTACTGGGCGAAGGACGTCTGGTCAATCTGGCCTGCGGCGACGGACATCCCGCTGAGATCATGGATATGAGCTTTGCTATTCAGGCACTTTCAGCAAAATACCTTGTAGAAAAAGGTGCCGGTCTGACCGAAAAGCTCATCGATGTTCCGGAAGAGGTTGACCGCGATGTAGCTGTCCGCAAGCTGAACTTCTTAGGTAAACAGATTGATGTTCTGACACCGGAGCAGGAGAAATATCTGTACGGCTAATGGAGTGTTGGCAAAGATATTAGATATGAGATATTGGATTGATTTTAGGATCAATGCTTGTTTTAGGTGATGGAAATTTAGTCACTTGGTTTATAAGTGAAAGTTAGTAGATAAAAGATATAGATATTGGTAATTTGAATTAAGAAGAGATAAAAAAATTAAGAAAAGATGAATCTTGGGATGACCTGGGATTCATCTTTTTTATTGAGAAAATAGGTATATATAGATATATAGTAAGATTGAATATTTATAGAATTTCAATTATCTTTAAAATTTTCTGTTTCTTTTCATTATCACAGTTTTTAAGTGCTCTTAATATTTCATTGTCCAATGCGAGCGAAGAATTTTCATATTGGTCAGATAAAAGATAGTCTATGGAAGTATTGAGAGAATTTGCAATGGCGAGAAGTACGTTTAAACTGACCTTTGTATGATTATTCTCAATGTTTGAAATATGTGAAGTATTACAACTCACCAGTTCAGCCAGATTATCCTGTGTCAAACCCTTGCTAATGCGTATTTCCTTTATTTTTAAACCGAGCATCTTATAATTTATTTCCTGTTGCAATTAGAATACCACCTTGTCTATATAGGTATTTATATATCCTGATTGTAATATTGCAAGTTATATGATAGAATGATCTAAATAAGTTAATTATACTTATATAGACAATATTATATATTGAAAAGCTAAAAAAAATTTAATCAAGGAGGAATCATATTTTATGGGAAAATATGTAAAACAGTCACTTATCTTATTTGCAATTACGTCATTTATGCTTTTTGGATGTGGCGGTACGCAGGCGGAGGATGCACAGAATAGTGAACCGCAGGAACCGGAGGTCGTAAATGATGTGGAGGAAACGGTAAAAGAAACACCTACAGCGAAGGAGATGGGAGAGACAGAGGAAGAAACGACAGAAGAAAAAACAACAGAAGAAGAAACAACAACTAATATGACGGAAGCTCAGGTAACAACAACGGCAATGGAAGCAGGAGGGCTTTTAGCTTATATGGAAAGTCTGGATCCACAGTATCCTTCAATTATTATATATAATGAGAGTGATGGTGGAACAATTGTAAATATTCAGGAAGGTCAACATTATAGTCTCAAAAAAGGAGACAAAATTATTGTAAATGAATGCTGGGACGTTATTTCATCAAGTGCATTTGATACTAATATTGTATCAAACGAATTTGACAGAATAAGTAATAATGCTGTGATATTATATCCGGATTATACGAAATTTGATAAAAATCAGAAATTCTTTTATTCTTTTCGATTGAAAAGCAATACGGATGAAGAACCACATACAATTACCTGCTACCTTGATGCACCTACTGAATAACAATATGGTGAACAAGTTCCCCATATCATATGATATAAGTATGGTTCAGATGTGGTAGAAAAAATATATGGAAAATCATGAAGAAATGAGTGTGTGAAGAAAATTATGTAAATATTTAGATCTTCTATAATAATAAATGGCGGAAGACTTATGTATAAGCTTTCCGCCTTGTTTTCTAATCTTGAGTCTATAAATACAAATATGTTGTAAGGCTATATTTTTCAAAGGTGGTACAATTGATATTATGGAATATAGATAATAGGAATATTTTTATCCCCCAATATCTAGTTAAAGATAAATTAATATCATTTATTGCATGAATTTTTCTTCAAAATCCTCTACTGACATATCAAGTTCTTTTGCAGCTCTTTCTATAGTCAAAGAACCGTCTTTGACCAATTTTGCAAGTAAACGATTTTTTTCTTCTTCCACTTCTTCGTCGATATATTCTCCCCATGTCATATACTGATTCCTCCCATATGCTGATTCTTTTATCTTTGTCACATATTTGTGAAGTTCCTGTGTCAGTGGTGTGGTGGCGTTTTCCTGTGTGCTGTTCTGGATATACTTGAGAAGGGCGCAGAGTTCGGCATTATTTGGATTTATTGCTTCTGTTTCATCAGATTTTGTGATGAAATAATAAAAATCCAGTCCGTCCGGATATGGAATGGAAGTATCCTCTTCGCACATATTGTGAAAATGATACTGCATTTGACCTCTGTCAAAGGGGTCATAATCCAAAATATTGATCACACATAAATCTGGAAGTCTGTCAAAGTCATTTTCACCGGATTTTAAATTGTTGGAATCAATTTTAGCCTGACTGAAACGGTTCCGCTTGATCAGATTATCCCTGTTTTGATGATGCGGTTCAAAATCATAGATTTTGTCCGGAAAATCTGTCTCGTCAGGTGCATGATCAAATGCCTGCATTTCCACATCCATGCGGATGCCGCGATGGACGTTGGAATTGCCCAAAACAATCTTTTCGGCATGGACACGTACATAGCGAACCTTTTGATGCAGAAGTCCTTCTGCCAGCAGACGACCGTAAACCGGTCCTGCCTCCGGATCGGATGCCATAGCCATCACCAGATAGTTATCAATCAAATCCAAATCTTCAAATCTCTTTTTACTCATAATACTCCTTCCTGTCGGCCGGGCCATGAGTAAAAGAGTATATGAAATAATAAGCCCGCCAACATATATTGTAGATTTCCCGGTGAAAAATGTTGGCGAATGCCAAGATATTGCTGAAGATATGATATACAGCAGATGTTTTCACTTAAGATAGTTGAAGTATATATGAAATAATACTCAAAGTCAATATATAAAACAAAAAAAATATAAACGAATTATCGATAACAGTAAACATAACAATCCCCCTGTAAGCAATTCTCATCAATCTTTTACAGGGGGATCTATTGTCTTATGATTTATGATAGAGTCTTTCTTCTTCCTCGTACTTGGGCTCACAGGTAAGCTGGATGCCCAGACGCTTGAACATTTTGTCATCTACCGAAGAAAGGATGACGGTGGAATGTGCGTCACAGCCGTTTAATTTGGGAAGCTGTTCCAGGGCTCTTGCAGCGAGCTCATTGTCGGCTGCGGAGGTGGATAATGCAATCAGGATCTCATCTGTATGGAGACGCGGATTGTGACTTCCGAGATAATCGGTTTTTAATTTTTGAATAGGTGCAATGGAAGTCGCAGATACTAAATCAAGCTCATGATCAATGCCGGCCAGTTCTTTTAACGCATTGAGCAGAGCGGAAGCAGATGCTCCAAGCAAATCACCTGTTTTGCCGGTAACAACGGTTCCGTCGGGAAGCTCGATTGCAACAGCCGGGTGACCGTCTGTCCGGACGGATCTTTCGGAAGCTTTGGTCACAACCTGACGGTAGGATGTTGAAATTCCTGCCTGATTCATCAAAAGCTCCAGTTTGTACAGGTCATCTTTGGCAAAGCCGTTGATACGCTGTTCGCACAGGCATTTGTAATATCTGCGGATGATCTCGCGTTTGGAAGCATTGCAGCAGGCATCGTCATCAACGATACAGTTGCCTGCCATATTGACGCCCATATCGGTAGGCGATTTGTAAATACTTTTTCCGGAGATCATTTCCAGCATGGATTCCACGACCGGGAAAATCTCGATGTCACGATTGTAGTTGACGGTTGTCTTTCCGTATGCTTCCAGATGGAAGGGATCGATCATATTGACATCATTGAGATCTGCGGTTGCAGCTTCGTAAGCCAGATTAACCGGATGCTTTAACGGGATATTCCAGATCGGGAAGGTCTCAAACTTGGCATAGCCGGCTTTGATCCCATGCTTATACTCATGGTAAAGCTGGGAAAGGCAGACTGCCATTTTTCCGCTGCCGGGACCTGGTGCTGTGATAACGACCAGAGGACGTTTGGTCTCGATATAGTCATTCCTGCCATATCCCTCATCGCTGACAATTTTTGCCACGTCATGGGGATAGCCCGGTATTTTATAGTGACGATAGGATTTGATCCCAAGGTCGTACAGCCTTTTTTCAAAAAGCTCTGCCTGAGGCTGTGCAGCATATTTGGTCAGACAGACGCTTCCGACATAAAGTCCGCGGTTTTGGAAAGCATCGATCAGCCTTAATACATCCAGATCATATGTGATGCCGTAGTCACCGCGTATTTTGTTGCTTTCAATATCTTCGGCACTGATGACGATCACAACCTCAGCCTGATCCTTTAATTGCAATAACATCTGCAGCTTGGAATCGGGTTCGAAGCCGGGTAATACGCGGGATGCATGGTAATCATCAAATAATTTGCCGCCAAATTCCAGATAAAGCTTGTTGTCAAATTGCCTGATACGCTCTCTGATGTGTTCGGACTGCATAGAGAGGTATTTGTTGTTATCAAATCCTTTTTTCATGGTGAATATATTCCTTATTGTTGACTGTGTTTGAGTGCCGCTTCGACAAATCCTTTAAATAAAGGATGTGGTCTGTTCGGCCTTGATTTAAATTCAGGGTGAGCCTGTGTTGCGATAAAGAACGGATGTGAAGGTATCTCACACATTTCGACAATTCTTCCGTCCGGGGAAATACCGGAAAGACGGAGACCGCCGGCAACTAAAGCATCACGGAACTCATTGTTGACTTCGTAACGATGACGATGTCTTTCATGTATGGTTTCTGTGCCATATAGCCGGTATGCCAGAGAATCCTTATCTAAAATACATGGATAGGATCCCAGTCTCAAGGTACCGCCGATATCGACAATACCATTTTGGTCGGGCATGAGCGCAATAACCGGATGTGTGGTATCAGGATCAAATTCCACGGTATGTGCATCGGAATAGCCAATCACATCGCGTGCATATTCAACGATGGCAAGCTGCATGCCAAGGCATAATCCAAGGAACGGAAGCTGATGCTCGCGGGCATACCGGATGGCCGTGATCTTACCTTCGATTCCGCGGGAGCCAAAGCCGCCGGGAACCAGAATGCCATCAACGTCGCCGAGGATGTCTGCAACGGTTTCACCGGTAACAGTTTCCGAATCTACCCATTTGATGTGAACGGTTGTGCGGGCATAGATGCCGCCATGCTTTAATGCTTCCACAACGCTTAAATAGGCATCGTGAAGCTGGATGTATTTGCCAACCAGGGCAATCGTAACCTCGTGCTCCGGATTGTGTAAAAGGTCTACCATCTGGATCCAGTCTGCTAAATCCGGTTTGCGGTTTTCCAAATGCAGGGCTTCACAGACAACATCCGCAAGCTTTTCTTTTTCCATTGCGAGAGGTGCTTCATATAAATAAGGAACGTCCAGATTTTGTAATACACAATTGGTAGGAACATTACAAAACAGGGCAATTTTATCCTTGATCTGCTGATCAAGGGGATGTTCGCTGCGGCATACGATGATATCGGGCCAAATTCCCATACCCTGCAGCTCCTTGACGGAAGCCTGTGTCGGCTTTGTCTTCATTTCTTCGGAAGCCTTGAGATAAGGAATCAGCGTAACATGAATGAGGATCGCATTTTCATGCCCGACCTCATGCTGGAACTGCCGGATGGATTCCAAAAATGGCTGGCTTTCGATATCGCCAACCGTACCGCCGACCTCGATGATCGCAATATGCATTTCATCATCCCGGTCATTGTGGTAAAAACGACTTTTGATCTCATTGGTAATATGAGGGATAACCTGAACAGTACCTCCGCCATAGTCGCCATGGCGTTCCTTCTGCAATACAGACCAGTATACCTTACCGGTTGTGACATTGGAATTTTTGTCGAGATTTTCATCAATAAATCTTTCGTAGTGACCTAAATCCAGATCAGTCTCAATTCCGTCATCGGTAACATACACTTCGCCGTGCTGAATGGGATTCATGGTACCGGGGTCAATATTGATGTAAGGATCAAACTTCTGCATTGTCACAGTGTAACCACGTGCTTTCAAGAGTCTGCCCAAAGATGCTGCGGTAATGCCTTTTCCAAGACCGGAGACGACACCACCAGTTACGAATACGTACTTAACTGCCATAAACTAGTCCTCCTAACATACACAGTATTATACAATGAGTCAAATTCAAAATCCATAAATCCATTTAATTTTTTTTGAAAAAATTTGAGAATTGTGGGAGCTGCTTTGCAGCGGAGCAATTCGTGGACATCATATTTTGAGTTTATAGAAAATTCAGAAAGTGAGCACAGAAATTTCAAAATCTATCTATTGATTTATAATTAGCCAAAATTTATAATAAGAACAGACTTTTTAAGGAGATTTTCAATGGATAATCAAAATAACCAGAATAATAATCAAAATAACCAGAACAACAATCAGAACGGACCGCAGAAGAGGCAGAGCCTTTTTATGCTGCTGATTGCTGTTTTAATTACCATTATGGGTATGAGTTTCTTTATGAATCTGATGTCAGGCGCGGATTCGGAAATTACTTACAGCGAATTTCTGAAGATGGTCAAAAATGATGAGGTCAAGAGCGTTGTCATCACAGATACTGAGATTGAGATCACACCAAAGGAAGCAAAAAAAGATGAAAACAGTCAGCCGGTCATTGCAACAAGACCGACCACGACAGTCACATATTACACCGGAAATCTGGAGGATGACAATCTGTACCAGCTTTTAGATGAGCATGATGTTGAGTACTCCAAGGAGATTCCGGACAATTCCGGTCTGGTGTTAAACTTCATTTTGACATGGATCGTGCCGGCTCTTATTTTATATCTGCTGCTGACCTTCCTGATGCGCAAGATGGGCGGCGGTGACGGTCCCATGGGCGTTGGAAAGAGCAAGGCCAAGGTATATGTACAAAAAGAGACCGGTGTGACCTTCAAGGATGTTGCCGGAGAGGAAGAGGCCAAGGAATCTTTGCAGGAGGTTGTTGATTTTCTGCACAATCCCGCCAAGTATACACAGATTGGCGCCAAGCTTCCCAAGGGTGCCCTGCTTGTGGGACCTCCCGGAACCGGTAAGACATTGCTTGCCAAAGCGGTTGCCGGAGAAGCGCATGTACCGTTCTTTTCACTGACCGGTTCCGACTTTGTGGAGCTGTATGTCGGTGTGGGTGCTTCCCGTGTCAGAGATTTGTTCAAGGAAGCCAACAAAAACGCACCCTGTATTATTTTTATTGATGAGATCGATGCGATCGGCCGGAGCCGTGATTCCAAATACGGCGGCGGCAACGAAGAAAGAGAACAGACCCTCAACCAGCTGTTGTCTGAGATGGATGGTTTTGATTCGTCCAAGGGTATCCTGATTTTGGCAGCTACCAACAGACCGGAGATTTTGGACAAGGCATTGCTGCGACCGGGACGTTTTGACAGGCGTGTCATCGTAGAAAAGCCGGATCTGAAAGGCCGTGTGGATATTTTAAAGGTACATTCCAAGGATGTACTGCTGGATGACAGTGTGGATCTGGATGCCATTGCCCTTGCTACGAGCGGTGCGGTTGGTGCCGATCTTGCCAACATGGTCAATGAAGCTGCCATCAATGCCGTAAAAGAAGGCAGAAAGGCTGTTTCGCAAAAGGATCTTTTCGGCGCAGTAGAGGTTGTCCTCGTCGGAAAAGAAAAGAAAGACCGGATCATGAGCCAGCAGGAACGAAAGATTGTATCTTACCACGAGGTAGGTCATGCGCTGATCGCTGCACTTCAGAAAAATTCCGAGCCGGTTCAGAAGATTACGATCGTTCCCCGTACTATGGGAGCATTGGGATATGTTATGCAGGTGCCCGAGGAAGAAAAATATCTCAATACCGAGGCAGAGCTGCATGATATGATCGTCGGATTACTCGGCGGCCGTGCAGCAGAGGATGTGGTGTTTGATTCGGTTACAACCGGCGCTTCCAACGATATTGAAAAGGCCACCGGTCTGGCGAGAAGCATGGTTACCCGCTATGGTATGAGCAAGCGGTTTGGTCTGATGGGGTTAGAAACAGTCGAAAGCCAGTATCTGGATGGACGTACCTCCATGAACTGTTCGGAGGTTACGGCAGCAGGCGTTGATGAAGAGGTCATGAAATTATTGAAGTCCTGCTACAAAGAAGCCAAGACCATGATCAAGGAAAACAGAGCTGTTCTGGATAAGCTTGCAGAACACCTGATTGAAAAAGAGACCATTACCGGCAAAGAGTTTATGGAAATTTACTGTAAGGAAAAAGGCATTCCGGTACCGGAAAAGAAAGACCCGCTGCAGGCACAAAGAGCCGGGGCTGATGAAGCGTCTGGCAAAGAAGTGAAAGAGGAAAAAGCTGCAGACAAGCCGAAAGAGGAACAGTCAGACAAAACTGTAGTCATGGACTTCAGGGAAGTGCTTACGGAGGGCGAAGAGAAGCTGAAAGAAAGCAGTCCGTCCGAAAGCGTTACCGTTCCTTCAGATGCTGATAAACAGAAGGCAGATGAGGAAATCAAATCTGCATCGACAGAGGAATTAGAGGATGCACAGGATCCACAGAATGCACAGGATTCACAGAAATCACAAAATGCACAGGATCCGGATGATGCCAACGATTTCAGAGAGGTATAAAAAAAAGGAGCTTTTATAAGGCTCCTTTTTCACATAGGAGATATAAATTCAGGGAGAAGCCATGTTTGACATACAGGAAGAACTCAAAAAACTGCCGCACAGTCCGGGAGTTTATCTGATGCATGACAAAAACGATACCATTATTTATGTGGGCAAAGCTGTTGATCTGAACAGGCGTGTGCACTCTTATTTTCGTACCATGCACAACCGGACTGCCAAAATAGAGCGGATGATATCGCTGATCCGGTATTTTGAATATATTGTGACCGATTCGGAGTTAGAGGCGCTTGTTCTGGAAAACAACCTGATCAAGGAGCACCGGCCCAAATACAACACCCTGTTAAAGGATGACAAGACCTATCCTTATATAAAAGTGACAATGGGAGAGCCTTATCCGAGGCTGGTCTTTTCGCGTACCATGAAAAAAGACAGGTCACGCTATTTCGGGCCATATACAAGTGCCACCGGTGTCAAGGATACCATCGAGCTGTTAAATAAGCTTTTTGATCTGCGTACCTGCAGAAAGGTGCTGCCGCGGGATATCGGCAAGGAACGTCCCTGTCTGAATTATCATATGAAGCAGTGCAGTGCGCCCTGTGCGGGAAAGGTGACGCAGGCGGAATATCACAGACAGATTGAAAAGGCACTGGAATTTTTGAACGGGCATTATGCGCCTATCCTCAATGATCTGAAAGAAAAAATGAACCGCGCCAGTGAGGAAATGGATTTTGAGGAAGCTATCCGGTACCGTGATCTTTACAATAGTGTCAAATCGGTAGCGCAGAAGCAGAAGATCACGGAAAGCTCCGAAGAGGACAAGGATATCATTGCCATGGCAGCAGACGAAAAGGATGCCGTTGTACAGGTATTTTTTGTGCGAAGCGGCAGGCTGATCGGCAGGGAGCATTTTTACATGACCAATGTGGCTGAGACAGAGGCGGCTGATGTACTTGGCGATTTTATCAAACAGTTTTATGCCGGTACGCCGTATCTGCCCCGTACGATCATGCTGCAGACCGAGATCGCGGATCAGGAGCTGATCGGGGAATGGCTTTCGGCAAGAAAAGGGACAAAGGTCTATCTGCAGGTTCCAAAGATCGGCAACAAGGAAAAGCTTGTCACGCTGGCGGCCAAAAATGCCCGGATGGTGCTTGACAATGACAAGGAAAGGATCCGGAGAGAGGAAGGCCGTACGATCGGTGCCGCCAAGGAGCTTGCGGAGCTGATCGGAATTGAAAAAGCAGACCGGATCGAGGCGTTTGATATCAGTAATATCAGCGGCTTCCAAAATGTCGGTTCCATGGTTGTTTTTGAAAAGGGAAAGGCCCAGAAAAGCGATTACCGAAAGTTCCGGATCAAGTCTGTGGATGGACCAAACGATTATGCATGTATGAGAGAGGTACTGACCCGGAGATTTTTACACGGACTGGAAGAAAAGCAGCAGATGGAGGAAAAAAAGCTGGATGAGGAATTCGGCAGCTTTACGAAGTTTCCGGACCTGCTTTTGATGGATGGAGGAAAGGGGCAGGTCAATATAGCCCGGGAAGTGCTTGAGAACCTGCATATTGATATTCCGGTCTGCGGTATGGTCAAGGATGACCATCACAGGACAAGAGGGCTTTATTACAATCAGAAGGAAGTGCCGATCGCCAGGGATTCGGAAGGTTTTAAGCTGATCACCAGAGTACAGGATGAGGCACACCGGTTTGCCATCGAATATCACAGATCCCTTCACAGAAATGAGGGAATCCATTCCATGCTGGATGATATAAAGGGCATAGGACCTGCCAGAAGAAAGGCCCTGATGCGTCATTTTAAAACAATCGAAGAAATCAAAAATGCGGATGTGGATACTCTGCTTTCCGTACCGGAAATCACAAAAAATCAGGCAGAGGAAATTTACCGTTTCTTTCACGGGTAGTCCGTTGCGATAGCCCGTAAACTATGCTATATTAAAAATGATGGGGTTATGCATCATGTATTATTTTGGACAAGGAGAAGGAAAATGGCAAGTGTATCATTAGCTAAGATTATTGAACGTTTTAAGTTGGAAAACCTGACTCCCGAGCTGGATATTTCGGAAGTTAAAATTGTACAGCCGGATATTAACAGACCTGCGCTTCAGCTGGCCGGTTATTTTGAGCATTATGAGGCAACACGTCTGCAGATCATCGGATTTGTCGAATATACATATATGGACAGTATGGATGATGACAGAAAGGAAAAAATCTACAACAAACTGTTATCCTGTCCGATTCCGGTTATTATCTTCTGCCGGGATCTGCAGCCCGATCCGTTGTTTTTAAAAATCGCACTTGAAAAGAAAATACCGCTTTTAATGAGCAAACAGTCGACAAGTGCTTTTACAGCCGAGATTATCCGCTGGCTCAATGTTGAGCTTGCGCCTCGTATTTCCATCCATGGTGTTTTGGTTGATGTATATGGCGAAGGTGTTCTGATCACCGGCGAGAGCGGTATCGGTAAGTCAGAGGCTGCGCTGGAGCTGATCAAGAGAGGACATCGTCTCGTAAGTGATGATGTTGTGGAGATCAGCAAGGTAAGTGATGATACACTCGTAGGACGAGCTCCCGAGATCACCAAATATTTCATAGAGCTGCGCGGTATCGGTATCGTGGATGTCAAGACACTGTTTGGTGTTTCTGCCGTAAAGGAGACCACCTCCATTGATCTGGTCATCAAACTGGAGGACTGGGACCGGGACAAGGAATACGACAGACTGGGACTGGAAGAGGAATATACCGAATACCTCGGTAAAAAGGTAGTGTGCCACACACTTCCGATCAGACCCGGACGTAACCTTGCAGTAATCTGTGAGTCGGCAGCTGTCAACCATCGTCAGAAAAAGATGGGCTACAATGCCGCACAGGAATTATATACAAGAGTACAAAATAATCTTGCTAAAAAACGCGAGGATTAATATTAAAATTTTTTTAATAAATAATAGGAGAAAAATGATGTCAAAGTATAGTTTTGGTGTCGACGTAGGCGGCACAACAATTAAAATGGGACTTTTTGATCTGGAAGGAAACGTTTTGGATAAATGGGAGATCAAGACACGCACCGAAAACGGCGGTGTGAATGTCCTTCCCGATATCGCAGAGGCGATCAAGGCAAAGATCAGTGAAAAATCTATTGCCAAAGAAGATGTGGTCGGAGTCGGGATCGGCGTTCCGGGACCGGTTGACGACAAGGGTGTTGTATACAAATGTGTCAACCTCGGATGGGGCGTATTAAATATCAACGAAGAGCTTGGGCGGCTTCTTGACATGCCTGTCAAAGGCGGAAATGATGCCAATGTAGCTGCTTTGGGAGAAATGTGGAAAGGCGGCGGCCAGGGCTTTGAAAGCATCGTGGTTGTTACACTCGGAACAGGTGTTGGCGGCGGAATTATCATGAACGGAAAGATTTTGACCGGCGCAAAGGGAGCTGCCGGAGAAATCGGACACATTCATGTGGATGATGATGAAAAGGACGTATGCGGATGTGGAAATACCGGATGTCTGGAGCAGTTTGCATCTGCAACAGGTGTAGTCAGACTTGCCAATCGTGCACTTGCATCAACGGATAAAATGACGGTATTAAAGGCCGGAGAGGTCTCTGCAAAGGATGTCTGGGATGCCGTTAAAGCAGGTGATGAGGTCGCAATTGAGATAGCCGAAGAGTTCGGTCAGTATCTTGGAAAAGGGCTTGCGGCAGTAGCCTGCGTGATCAACCCCGAGGCTTTTGTAATCGGCGGCGGTGTTTCCAAGGCCGGAACGATCCTGCTTGATTATATCCGGAAAAACTATACACCTTATGTATTCCATGCGAGCCGGGATGTGCAGTTTACACTTGCAACCCTTGGCAATGATGCGGGAATTTATGGAGCTGCAAAGCTTGTTTTAGACTGATACGGATATTGGTCCAAAGCACAATTGGTCTGACACCGGTATCTTTTTGCCGGAATGGTCATACTATATTTAAAAATAAGAAGAGGCAGTGGGTGGACAGTTGGATAAGGCATTAATCGAATTTTTACAGACAAAGGTGCCGGATGAATGTATTTTTGCAGACGAACCGATGGATAAGCATACGACCTTCCGTGTGGGCGGATGTGCCGACTGCTATGTTGAGATTGGCAAAGTAGAGGAGCTGTCGGCGATCATCAAGTATCTGAAACAGACAGAAAGAGACTATTTTGTGTTGGGCAATGGAAGCAACGTCCTGTTTGGAGACAAGGGCTTTCGAGGGCTTGTTTTACATCTTGGACGGCGCTTTTCCGATATACAGGTCAAAGACAATACGATCAGGGCACAGGCAGGAGCCATGCTTACGACTGTGGCAAGGACTGCATGGGAGCACGCGCTGACCGGAATGGAATTTGCAGCCGGGATACCGGGAACGGTAGGCGGAGCGGTTGTGATGAATGCCGGAGCATATGACGGAGAAATGAAACAGGTCGTACAGACGGTCACGGTATTGAGCGAATCCGGTGAGATTATGGAGCTTTCCAACAACAATATGCAGTTTTCATACCGCAACAGTATTATCAAAAACAGACCGTTTATTGTTTTGGAGACGGAGTTTTCCCTGCAGGAAGGAAATGCAGATGAGATCCGGGCAAAGATGGACGATTTTAACGAAAGGCGGCGCAGCAAACAGCCATTGGAGTATCCGAGTGCCGGAAGCACATTCAAGAGGCCGGAAGGATACTTTGCCGGAAAGCTGATCATGGATGCAGGGCTTCGTGGCTACAGCATCGGTGGAGCGCAGGTATCGGAAAAGCATTGTGGTTTTATCATCAATAAAAGCAATGCGACAGCCGCTGATATCACGGAACTGATGGATGAGGTGACCGAAAAAGTAAAGAGACGCTTTTCTGTGACACTTGAGCCGGAAGTGGTCCGGGTTGGCGATTTTTAGTATACAACGATAAAAGGTGATTCTATGTCATTTTCCGGAGATGTAAAAGAAGAGCTGTTGTCGGTTAATGGCAATGGACGACATTGTCAGATAGCAGAGCTTGCCGCTGTTTTTTCCTGCTGCGGATTTGCCCGGATGGATCGTTTTGGGCAGATGCAGATCGGAATTGCCGCGGAAAACAAGGCGATTATTACAAAAAGCTTTACATTAATCAAAAAAACATTTAATATATATTCTGATATTCTGATAAAAAAACATAATTTTTCAAACAAGATTTTTTCCTATAAGCTGTGTATACAGGATAAGGAAGAAATTGAGCAGATCCTTATGGCGGTCAAAAAGTACAATGGATCGGAATTGCCGCAGCTGCGACAGCCGGTTGATCCGCTCCTGCTTAAAAAGGACTGTTGCCGGAGGGCTTTTATCCGTGGAACTTATCTGGCGGTCGGCTCCATGAGCAATCCGGAAAAAGGGTATCACATGGAGTTTGTTTTTGACAGGCAGGGTATGGCAGATGATTTTATCAAAAATCTCAATACCTTTTCCATAGATGCCAAGATGGTGATCCGCAAAAAGAATTATGTTGTGTATATCAAAGAGGGAGAAGAAATTGTGGATATGCTCAATATCATGGGCGCACATATTTCCCTTATGAATCTTGAGAATACCCGCATTGTTAAAGATATGCGGAATTCTATAAACCGCAGAGTAAACTGTGAGACGGCTAATATCGCCAAGACGGTAAATGCCGCAGCCAGACAGGTGGAAGATATTTTATTTATCCGGAAGGTTTACGGACTACATAAGCTGCCGGATAATCTGAGACAGGTGGCGGAGGTAAGACTTTCTTATCCGGAAGCGTCATTGGTGGAACTGTCCCGGTTGATGGATCCGCCTGTAGGCAAATCAGGAGTGAATCACAGATTACGGAAGTTAAGTGAGCTTGCAGAGAGATTAAGAGTGAATTAGGAGGTCAAGGAATGATTCAGAAATCTATGCAAATTCAATTGGCAAACGGGCTGGAAGCAAGACCGGTCGCAGTTCTTGTTCAGAAAGCCAGTATGTTTGACAGCAATATTTACATTGAATCAGAAGGCAAAAAGGTAAACGCAAAGAGCATTATGGGAATGATGAGTCTGGGACTCAATGCAGGGGAAGAGGTTACTGTTATTGCCGAAGGTGCAGATGAAGGTGCTGCCGTTGATAGTCTTGAAGAATATATCAGCGGAAATGCAAAATAATGTAAGCTCACGACAATACGAGAATTAGGCTATCGCATTTTATGCGACAGCCTTTCTTAAGTTATTGTAGGAAAATGCGGATGCATGATCAGATGCAAATGGGAAATAAATAAAAAATATTGTAGTAGAAAGGATGGATGAGTTTGGAAAAAAAATTGCTGTTTATTTACAATCCACATGCAGGCAAGGCCATGATCAAAAATTATTTGTCCGATATTATTGATATTTTTACAAAAGGCGGATATGAGGTAACGGCACATCCGACCCAGCAACGTGAGGATGCTACACAGGAAGTGATCCGGAAAGCGGATGACTATGATCTGGTTGTCTGCAGCGGTGGGGACGGAACGCTTGACGAGATTGTGACAGGGATGATGCAACTTGAAAAAAAGGTTCCGATTGGTTATATTCCGGCCGGTTCGACCAATGATTTTGCGAGATCACTGCGTATTTCCAATGATATGACAAAGGCGGCGAGAGAAATTGTCGGCGGCAGATTTTATTCTTGTGATGCAGGGCGTTTCAACGATACGTATTTTATTTATGTGGCTGCATTCGGACTGTTTACGGACGTGTCCTATGAGACAGACCAGCATATCAAAAACGTTTTGGGACATGCAGCCTATCTGTTGGAAGGAGCCAGACGATTAAGCTCCATCACCGGTTATGAGATGAAGATCACCTGTGATGATCATGTTTATGAAGGCGAATATATTTACGGTATGGTTACCAATTCCCGCTCGGTTGGAGGTTTTTCCAAGCTGACAGGAAAGACGGTTGACTTAAATGACGGATATTTTGAGGTCTGTCTGATCAAAAGACCGCGCCGGATCAATGAGTTAAACCAGATCATCCTTGCGATTCTGGATGACAAGGTGGATTCCGAATATATGCAGTGTTTTAAAGCGCAGCAGATCGAATTTAAGTGTCAGGTTGAGGTGCCGTGGACGATGGACGGTGAAAATGGAGGAAAACACACTACCGTCAGGATCAAAAATGAATTCCAGGCTTTAAATCTGATTATCCCGTCTGTGGAGGCAGTTGCACAGGCCGGGTATGTCAAAGAAGAGAGCTTAGAAATTTCCTAAAGGATATTCCATTTTTAAATAAAGTGCGTTATAATAAGCGCAAGAGCGCGGAGGAATACCTGCGCGTATATAAATTATTATGGAGGTAATTTAAAATGGCATTAGTATCAGCAACAGAAATGCTTAAAAAAGCAAAAGCAGGCCACTATGCAGTAGGTCAGTTCAACATCAACAACTTAGAGTGGACAAAAGCTATCCTGTTAACAGCTCAGGAATGCAACTCACCTGTTATCCTTGGTGTATCTGAAGGCGCAGGCAAATACATGGGCGGTTATGATGTAGTTATGGGTATGGTCAATGGTATGATCAAAGACCAGAACATCACAGTTCCCGTAGCTGTACATCTTGACCATGGTTCATATGAGCACTGCTACAAATGTATGGAAGCAGGCTTCCCTTCAATCATGTTTGACGGTTCTCATTACTCAATCGACGAGAATATCGCTAAGACAAAAGAATTAGTAGAAGCTGCTCATGCAAAGGGAGTTTCCATCGAAGCAGAAGTTGGTTCTATCGGTGGTGAAGAAGACGGCGTTATCGGAATGGGCGAATGCGCAGATCCTAAGGAATGCAAGATGATCGCTGACCTTGGCGTAGATTTCCTTGCAGCAGGTATCGGTAACATCCATGGTAAATATCCTGCAAACTGGGCTGGTTTACAGTTTGACGTACTTGACAACATCCAGAAAGAAACAGGAATCCTTCCTTTAGTTCTTCACGGTGGTACAGGTATTCCGGATGACATGATCAAAAAAGCAATCGACCTTGGTGTTGCTAAGATCAATGTTAATACAGAGTGCCAGTTAGTATTTGCTGACGCTACACGTAAATACATCGAAGCAGGAAAAGACTTAGAAGGTAAAGGATTTGATCCTCGTAAGTTATTAGCTCCTGGTTTTGATGCAATCAAAGCTAAAGTTAAAGAAAAAATGGAATTATTCGGATCAGTTGGACAGGCTTAATCTGTACACGGATGACCGCATAAAGACATCGGACAGCTTCTCCGGGATTTCCGGAGAGGCTGTTTTTTGTTGCTGTTCATATTTTATTTACAATTTTGATTCAAAAACTTAATTTACATAACATGGTTTTGTCATTTTCCTCCCATATAATAGCATTATAAGATAACAATAAATAAGTAATAAGTGTGTTATTTATGTTATAAAAACTTTTTCATAATAAATGCCGGGCGATGATACAGTCGACCCGGCATCCTCCCTTTTTATGGGGTTATCTAAAATGGCACAAGGGAATCACACAGAAATTGTACAGATATAAATACAATTTTGATAGTTGACATTTTATGATGACCGGGCTATACTCAATATCAAGCAAGGGCGCTGAAGTTCATTCAGTGCCCTTATTCTTTTTGAGATACCGATACTCATAAAGAATAATAAGGGACAGATTGCCCTGTATATCAAACAAAAGAGTAAGGTTTATTACCACAAAGGCGTGGCTTGTTGTGTGTAGTAGGCTTTATTTTTTTGCATCATGAGGAGGAATGATTATGACACAAGAAATTTTTGATGCCGTCAATGGTCAGGTATTCGGTGTGTGGTTTTTGATCGGCGCAGCACTGGTATTCTGGATGCAGGCAGGCTTTGCAATGGTAGAGACAGGATTTACCAGAGCAAAAAACGCAGGTAACATTATTATGAAAAATCTGATGGATTTCTGTATCGGTACAGTTACATTCATCTTGATTGGTTTCAGCTTATTGCTTGGTGAAGACCTGATCGGTTTTATCGGAAAGCCCGGATTTGATGTTTTCACAAATTATGCAAATTTTGACTGGTCCAACTTCGTATTCAACTTAGTGTTCTGTGCAACCACAGCAACAATTGTTTCCGGAGCTATGGCAGAAAGAACAAAATTCTTATCCTACTGTGTTTATTCCGGAGTGATCTCAGCACTAATCTATCCGATCGAAGCACACTGGATCTGGGGCGGCGGCTGGTTATCACAGCTTGGCTTCCATGATTTTGCAGGATCATGTGCCATCCACATGGTTGGTGGTATTTCCGCTTTAGTCGGAGCTGCAATGCTTGGACCCCGTATTGGAAAATTCCAGAAAGATAAAAATGGAAAAATTGTAAAAGTAAACGCTTTCCCCGGTCACAACTTACCGATTGGAGCACTTGGTGTTTTCATTCTCTGGTTAGGCTGGTATGGATTTAACGGAGCTGCTGCAACAAGCGTTGAACAGTTAGGTTCCATTTTCGTAACAACAACAATCGCTCCCGCTATTGCAACCGTTACATGTATGATCTTTACATGGGTTAAATATGGTAAACCCGATGTTTCCATGTGTCTGAATGCATCTTTGGCAGGTCTGGTTGCCATCACAGCACCTTGTGATGTAACCGATGCATTTGGATCGATCATAATCGGTATTGTAGCCGGACTTCTTGTATGCTTCGGTGTATGGTTCTTAGATTACAAGCTTCATGTAGATGATCCTGTCGGTGCTGTTGCAGTTCACTGCTTAAACGGTATCTGGGGTACCATTGCTGTTGGTTTATTTGCTACCAATTCAGCTCCCGGTTACAGCATTGCGGATGCAAACGGCAACGAATTGGTTGGTCTGTTCTATGGCGGCGGATTTAAGCTTCTTGGATTACAGCTTCTTGGTTTTGTTTCCGTAGCAGCCTGGGCAGCTATCACAATTACAATTGTATTCCTGGCAATCAAAAAAATCTTTGGTTTAAGAGTAACAGAAGAAGAGGAAATCATTGGTCTGGATGCAAAAGAACATGGTCTTCCGAGTGCATATGCAGGCTTCTCTATCATGGATATTTCCAATACTATGACAATGGAAGTAAATGCAAATACAAATCTTGGTTCTGAGGATTATGACACAGCATCCGATGCAGCAAAGAATGCAGCTGTATCCGTTGCAAAAGCGCCTGATCTGGTTCCTTCAACCGGCATTTATAAAGTTGTTATCATTGCAAAACTTGCAAGATACGAGGCTGTAAAACAGGCAATGAACGATCTTGGTGTAACCGGTATGACAGTTACACAGGTTATGGGATGTGGTATCCAGAAAGGTGCCGGCGAGAAATACCGTGGTGTTGAAGTCGATGCAACCTTGCTTCCGAAGGTAAAAATCGAAGTCGTTGTCAGTGCAATCCCGGTTGATGATGTCATTGCTTCCGCTAAGAAAGCACTTTATACCGGACATATCGGAGATGGTAAGATCTTCGTATACAATGTTGATAAGGTTGTTAAGATCCGTACCGGTGAAGAAAACTTTGCAGCATTGCAGGATGTTGAATAAACATGCGTTTATCTAATCCCTTAGTTTAACATATACAGGGCGGCCCCCGGATGCTTCCACCATCCGGGGGCTGTTCTGTTTGTGGCTGGTTGTGAATCGGAATACCCCTCTGCGGTCTGACGCGGTCTGGGCCCCTGCTATATTCGTTCACGGAAT
>OIYP01000064.1_pt1 | contig 75622 bp, 75 predicted proteins | sample 1588261 | NCBI WGS metagenome assembly OIYP01 (sample SAMN03283293) | human gut metagenome | biome: human-associated habitat; material: feces | host: Homo sapiens | place: Peru | collected 2012 | reverse complement strand
GTACCGACAAAAAGTATGACAAAAAACTCCCCGTCCAAAGCGTTATAAAAGCCAGGCTTAGCCGGGCATTTTTATAACTCACTATGTTCAAACAAATAAAAATGCCACTCCGCCTAATCCGGCTTTTATAGGCAACGCACGGACGGCATTAACAACCAAACGACATAGCAGCAAACATTTTGCACGCCAGTTATATGTGTCAGGACCCGCAAAATAAAAAGTTATCCTGAATTGCCGCCCATACCGCTAGGCATCATCCCGTAGTGTTTCTGCACGGGGTCTATTGATAGGTTTCAGTATCTGCTTTTTGGGCTTTTGGTTGTTGCTTTTCCGTCATTTCCTGTAAAGGGGTTGTTTCGTTTTTTTTTTTTGCTAAAATTTTGATATTCTCAGTCGGATATACCCGGATGTATCCGCTGTATAAAAATGTGTATAAAAGGCTGTTTTGCTTGAATATAAAGGCCCTAAAAGGAGAAAAAATGAAAGAATTTACTGATGTTAGCCGTGCGACCACCTCAAACAGACGTCATTCCGTAAGGTTTGGCGGCCCGCAGGGTTACGGAATATCGCCGTTGCGCAACAACAGATTCTGGAACGCTCCGCGCCGGCCGACTTTCCAGAATGACGCCACTTGCACAAGTGGCCGCACAGCAACCGCAGGCTTTACTTTGATTGAACTATTAGTCGTTGTGCTTATTATCGGCATTTTGGCGGCGGTGGCTCTGCCCCAATACGAAAAAGCCGTTACAAAGGCCCGCGTAAGCACCGTTTTGCCTTGGTTTAGCGCATTAAAGCGCGGACAGGAGTTGTTTATTTTAAATGGCGGGACTTCTGCCTGTTTAGACTTAATTGAATTTGCTGATTTATCTGGTCTTTCTTATACCTATTCCCGGTTGCTTGAAACCAATCGGCGGCTGTATTGTGATTCACAAATCCGCGTAAGCCCCGATTTGTTGTTTCATTCCGTCAACGGTGGGGTTAATGTTAATTACAAGGGGATGCACCTATATATGGTGCTTAATCCAACTTCCGCCAAGAGTTTAAATGCCCCCGTTGGCACGGTTTTTGTATGGGACAAGACAAATGTGCCAAAATCGGGGGTGCAGAGTACCAGATTTGCCGGTATGGTTCCTCTTAAACTCCTTGTTACAAATTGCCCAATTAACCCTTGTTCGGGTGGCATTAAAAGCGTCTAAATTGCTACAATGATAAAAAGCGCGCCTTACCGGGGAGTAAGCGTGTGGACCCATTTTTTAGTTGTAGAGGACTTATGGCAAGCAATTTACTGGAAGAAAAAATCCCTCCGCAGGCAATAGATGCGGAAATGGCTGTTTTAGGCTCAATGCTTTTGGATGCGGAGGCTGTAACCGATGCGTTGGAAATTTTAAAGCCCGAACATTTTTATAAAGAATCCCACCAAAAGATTTTTGCCGCAATGAAGAGTCTGGCGGACCGCGGCCAAGCGATTGATATCATTACGCTTAGTGAGGAACTGAAAAAAAATAACCTTTTGGCCCAGTTGGGGGGGGAAGTTTATTTAACACAACTGGTGGATAAGGTTTCCACTGCCGCCCATATTAAGCACTATGCGGAAATCGTCTATAAAAAGTACGTCGTACGCGATTTAATTCGCACGGCCACATCACTTGTCCAACGCTGCTATAAGGAAGAGGACGACGATCCTCAGGTGCTGATTGACTCTGCCGCCGACCAAATTTATAAGTTAAGCCAAAAGCAGAAACTCACAGGCTTTGTTTCTTCAAAAGATTTGGCCCCCGAAGTGATTGAAATTTTGGAAAAAGCCGTACGCAATAAAAACGCTATTCAAGGGGTGCCGACTGGATTAGATGAGTTTGACCGCAAAACGGGCGGGCTTAGAAAATCTGACCTTATTATTTTAGGGGCGCGTCCCAGCCAAGGTAAAACCGCTTTGGCCTTAAATATTGCGCACCACGCTTGCGTGGAGTGCGGGTTCCCGGTGGCATTTTTCTCGCTGGAAATGGGGCGGCACATTATTTTTGAACGTATGCTCGGCGCGGCCTCTATGGTGGAAATTTATAAGTTGCGTACCGGATATTACGAGCAGAGCAAATGGTCCGATTTAACGCGCGAATTGGGTCGCTTGGCCTCTGCGCCGATGTATATTGACGATACGTCCGGTATTTCCATTACCGAACTGCGTATGCGCGCGCGCCGTTTGGCCACCGATCTAAAAAAACAAGGCAAAGAGTTGGGGCTTATTGTGATTGACTACTTGCAGTTAATCCGCGGCGGTGAACGCCGTACCGAAAGCAGACAGCAGGAAGTATCGGAAATTTCCCGTATGCTTAAAGATTTAGCCCGCACCTTAAATGTGCCTGTCTTGGCTCTTTCGCAGTTAAGCCGCAAAAACGAGGATAAGAGCCGCCAAGACAATAAGCCGCAACTTTCCGACTTGCGCGAATCCGGCTCTATTGAACAGGACGCCGACGTGGTGGCTTTAATCCACCGCGAAGCGTATTATAAACGCGACGACGAAACGCTAAAAAATAAAGCCACCCTGATTATTGCCAAACAGCGTAACGGCCCGGTGGGAGATATTGACTTGGCTTTCTTTGGCGAATATGCCTTGTTCACAAATCCCGCACCTGAATCTTTGGAATCAGCGCAGAATGTGGGCGGAAATACCACAATGGCGATTCCGGAGTAATGTATATGATGCCTATTTTAAGACCGACGGTTGCCGAAGTGGATTTAAAAAAACTGGCCCGCAATATGCGTAAGGTACACGAGCAGGCCGGAGAGGGCGTGCGCGTTTTGACTGTTTTGAAGGCGAACGCCTATGGCCACGGAGCGGTGCCTTTGGGCCTGTTTTTAGAAAAAAACAAACTAAGCGATTTTTTTGGCGCGGCCTCGGTGGAGGAAGCATTGCAGTTGCGCCAGGCGGGCGTAACGCTGCCTATTTTGGTATTAGGCAGTATTTACCCGTTTGAAGCGTTTGAGTATGCCATTAAAAACAATATCGCCATCACTATTGCCAGTTTAGATGCAGCCAAGGCCGTATGCGAAATTGCGGAAAAAATAGGCAAAAAAGCCCTTTGCCACGTTAAGCAAGATACCGGTATGGGGCGTATCGGCACGCGTCGCGGCGGAGTTTTTAATGTGATTGAATATTTGGATAAAAACCCGCACGTTATTTTAGATGGCCTTTTTACGCACCTTTCCAGCGTGGAGACTGACCCGGCCTATACCGAGGAACAAATCGGTTACTACCGAGATACTTTAACCAATGTCCATTTAAAGGGTATCCATATCAATTATTGCCACGTGGCGGCTTCTTCGGCTATTACCGCGCGGCCCGATGTGCATTACGATATGGTCCGCACGGGCCACAGCGCGTTCGGATTAGAAGCCGGGTTTGAGCCGATTTTGTCCTTAAAAACCCGTGTGGTATATGTAAAGGACGTTCCCGCCGGGGCGAGTATTAGTTATAACCGCAGTTTTATTGCTCCGGCCCCAATGAAGGTAGCCACTTTGCCCTTGGGGTATGGGGACGGCTATTTGCGCGCTCTTTCCAATAAAGCAGAGGTGCTTATTAACGGCAAGCGTTGCCGGGTGTTAGGTAATATCACAATGGATATGATGATGGTGGATATTACCAATGCTGGGTCCGTAAAAGTGGGCGACGAAGCGGTAGCCGTAGGCCGCCAAGGCAACGAAGAAATTACTTATGCGGAACTGGCTGAAAAGGCGGGCACGATTGATTATGAATTGTGCACCCTTTTGATGATGCGCGTACCGAGGATTTACAAAGAATAATGTTTACACTTATTGGTAAATATATGTCCAACCTGTTCGGCCAAGTGGGCGGAGCCGCCCAAATGGTCCGCTCGTCTTTGTTCTGGCTGACGCACTCCCGCTTTGAATTTGGTCAGGCGGTGGAACAGAGCGTAACGATTGGCGTAGAATCTTTGGGCGTAACGGCGCTTACCAGTTTGTTTACGGGTATGGTGCTGGCGTTGCAGGCAGGAAACACGATTGGCAATATCTTCGGCGAACCTATTTTCGTGGGAACGATTGTTACTTTTTCGCTTATCCGCGAATTAGGGCCGGTACTGACTGCGGTGGTTGTTTCCGGCCGTGCGGGGGCGGCGGTAACGGCACAAATCGGCACAATGGCGGTTACCGAGCAGATTGATGCGCTTTATACATTAGGCACGAACCCTATCCGCTATTTAGTTATCCCGCGGATGTTTGGCTTTGTGTTTACAATGCCGGTTTTAACACTTTTTTCCAACTTGTTTGGAGTCTTGGGTGGCTATTTGGTGGCGGTTTATGCGCTGGGAGTTGCCGGAGAGGTATATATTACGGATATTACCTCGTTTATGGGTGTGAAGGACTTTATGCACGGCTTTATTAAATCGTTTGTGTTTGCGTTTATGGTGGCGACGGTTTGCTGCTACAAAGGGGTCAGCACGCGCGGCGGTGCCGAAGGAGTGGGGAAATCTACCACCGGGGCCGTAGTTACCACGATTGTGCTTATTTTGGTATTGGATTACTTTTTAACCGCCATTTTAACGGCGTTCGGGGTTTAATATGATTGAAATTAAAGATTTGAAAAAAAGTTTTGGCCCCAAACAGGTGTTAAAGGATATAAACCTCAAAATAGAAGAGGGCAAAACCACTTGCATTTTGGGCGGTTCCGGCTCGGGTAAAAGCACCTTAATCAAATGCCTTATCGGGTTGGAAGAAGCCACGGGCGGACATATATGGGTGGACGGAAAGGATATTACAAAAATCCACAGCGAAATTAAACTGGCCGCTATCCGCCGTAAGTTCGGTTATTTATTCCAAGAGGGAGCCTTGTTTGACTCTATGAGCGTGGGCGAAAATGTTACTTTTGGTCTTAAATATTTAACCGAAGTGCCGGAAAGCGAATATCCCAAGGTAATTAAAGAAAAATTGGCCTTGGTGGGGCTAAAAGAGGACGTAGCCAAATTAAACCCCAGCGAACTGTCCGGCGGTATGAAAAAGCGCGTTTCGTTGGCGCGCGTGCTGGCGGTGGAGCCGAAAGTGATTTTATATGACGAGCCAACCACCGGGTTGGACCCTATAATGTCCGATATTATCAGCGATTTGATTATCGGGTTAAAAGCCAAACTGGGGGTAACCTCGGTCGTGATTACGCACGATATGCGTTCGGCCTTTAAAATTGCCGATTATATTGCGTTCTTGTACGAAGGACATATTTTGATGTACGGTACGCCGGAAGAATTTAAAAAAACGGATAACCCGTATGTAAAACAATTTGTGGAGGGCAGCAGCCAAGGGCCTATCCAAATGCAGTTGTTAAAAGCATAATTTTATTTTAAGGAAAAGGATAAACAATGAAACCGGAAACAAAATTGGGGATATTTACCGTATTAGGTCTTTTTATCTTTGGTTTTTCGCTCTACTTTTTGGGCGGGCTGTCCGTAACCAAAACACACGATATTAACATCACGTTTGCGGACGTGTCCGGCCTGGCCGTGCAGGCTCCCGTTAAACTATCGGGGGTAGAGGTCGGTAAGGTTAAAAAAATCAAAATTGAAAACGGTCAGGTGGTTGTAGTGGCCTCTATTAATGACGGGGTGGAACTGCACCGCGGGGCACAGTTTAGCGTGGCGATGACGGGCATTATCGGTTCCAAATATTTAAAAGCCGAGCAAGGCCCTCTTTCAGCCCCCCTCATCCAGCCGGGCGAGTATGTGCCGGGGCTTAACGAACAGCCGATGGATGTGATGATTTCGCAAACAATGTCCAGCATTAAAGAATTTGTGGATAGCGTAAATAACCAAGGCGAATTTGGGGAAAAACTCAACCAAACAATGAACGATGTACGCCAGTTATCGGCTAATTTGAACCAATTAGTGGCCCAAATGCGTCCGTATTTGACAAATTCTGTGGAAAATCTAGATGTAGCCTCCGAACGATTGAAAGAGGTGCTGGCTAAGGCGGACTCTTTGATGAACAGTTTGGAAAACGGGGAAGGGGTTATCGGCAGTTTGATTAAGGACCCCGAAATGAAGAAGGACGTAAAAGACAGCGTAAAAGATTTGAAGGAAACAATGGGCGAGGTAAAAACCTTTGTGGGTAAGATGAGCCGCTTCCGCGTGTATTGGGATTACGACTTCTTCTATATGCCCGGCCCGGGTCAGGCCACCAGCGACCTGGCACTTGAAATCTTCCCGTCCAGCGGTTATACATTTTACCGCGCAGGTATGGCCAATATCGGTAACGAGGATGATAAACTTAAAGACGGCGACTATTTGGAAAAGAACAAGTTTGACGTCCGCTTTGGTCTCTATAACAAATGGGCGACCGTTTCCGCCGGTTTAATCCGCGGCGGCGGTGGGGTGGCCTTGGAATTAAAGCCGTTCTATGACGACGAATTTTTAAGCCGCTTTACTGTGGGTGGGGAGTTCTATGATTGGGGCCGCGACCGCGTGATTAATGGGCGCCGCTTCAATAAGCCCAATTTGACGTACGGATTAGATTTCCGCGTGAACCGTTATTTCTCCGTGGGCGCGTGGATGCGCGACGCGATGGAAACCAACGAATTTGCGGTAAAGGCCAACCTGTCGTTTAATGACCAGGATATTTCTTCTTTCTTTGGTATGGCGGCTGCGGCCGGAGCCAGATAAGGTATGAAATTTAAAACAGTTTTCGTCTGCCAAAAGTGTGGTTACGAATCCCCCAAATGGGCGGGTAAATGCCCGGAGTGCGGGGAGTGGAACACATTGGTAGAAGAAGTCAAACAGCAGGAAAGCAAAAAGGCGGCACAGCGTACGCGCAGTTTTACGGATTTTTCTTCCGAGATTGTAAAACTGGCAGATAGCAAGGCTGTAAAAGAGCCGCGCATACAAACGCACATCAGCGAGTTTGACCGTTTGTTGGGCGGAGGTCTGGTTAAAGGGCAGTTGAGCCTTTTGGCCGGGGCTCCCGGTATCGGTAAATCTACGCTAATGTTACAGGTAGCGGCGGAACTTTCCAAGACGTTAAAGGTGCTGTATATTTCGGGCGAAGAGAGCATCGGCCAGATTTCGGGCCGTGCCCAACGGCTAAAAGTAAATGGCGACAATATTTTTCTGTTGTGTGAAACGGATATCCAAAAAATTGTGGAGTCCGTGGAACAGGTTAATCCAGAAGTGCTGATTTTGGATTCTATTCAAACGGTTTACCACCCGGAATTTACCTCCTCCGCCGGTACGGTGGCGCAGGTGCGCGAGTGTACCAGCGAATTGGTGCGCTTGTGTAAACCCAAGGGCATTATTACTTTTGTGTTGGGCCACGTTACTAAGGACGGTGAACTGGCCGGACCGAAGATTTTGGAGCATATGGTTGATTGTGTGCTCTATTTTGACACGGAAAAGGATAACGTCCTGCGCCTGTTGCGCCCGCATAAAAACCGCTTTGGTTCTACCGGCGAAATCGGTTTGTTTAAAATGACGGGCCACGGACTTGAATCGGTGGAAAATGCCAGCGAATATTTCGCCCAAACTTCGCGTGATAGTGCTATGAAGGGCCGGGCATATTCCTTGGCCTTGGAAGGTTCCAGACCAATTTTGACCGAAGTCCAGGCTTTGGTATCGCCCACACGCTATCCGTTCCCGCGCAGAGTGGCTACGGGAGTAGATTTAAACCGTTGCTTAATGTTGTTTGCCGCGTTGGAAAAGCATATCGGGCTGTCTTTGGACAACAAAGATATCTTTGTCAGTTTGGCGGGTGGCGTAAAATTGAAGGACCCGGCCCTTGATTTAGCCGTTTGCGCGGCAGTAATCAGTTCGTGCAAGGAGATTCCGGTTGCGCCGGATTGTGTGTTTATGGCTGAGGTGGGCATTTTGGGGCAGGTTGCCAAGGTCCCGCTTATTGACCGAAGGTTGGAAGAAGCCCAGCGGTTAGGTTTTAAGAAAGGCTTTTCAGCCTCGGTAACCAAAGGCGAAAAGCAAAAATTGAGTGCTATGAGCCTTGTGGAATTGGCCGATTTGAACGCTTTGGCGCTTAAATTGCGTTAATCCGGCGGGTGCGCCGTCAAAGAAACGCTGTAAAAATAGCCTGCAAAGTGCTAGAATATAACTAGTCTTATCCGGGGACAGGTTCCCCTATTTTTGGAGGGCATATGCCTATTTGGATTTTTCGTATTTCCACGTTGGTAGCATTTCCGTTTCTAACGTATAACTTTATTGATAAAGAGTGGATGAGCCTGCTGGCGGGTCTTTTGTGCGGTGCGCTCGTCGTGGCGGGCGAAGTGTTGTTCAAACGCTTGCGCCTTATTAAAATTATGATTGCCTGCTCCGGCTTTTTGTTGGGCTATATGTTGTTTGTTCTGTTTGATTATGGGATGAACAACTTTGCCAATGGCGACGTAATGGCTTTTTGGAACCAGCATCAGCGTTCTTTTGAAATCGGTCTGCTGGTTTTTGGGGTGTTGGCCAGTTTGTTTAAGTCGCGCGATTTGGAGGGGCTTTCTTACAAGGGGCACCACTTAAAGGTGGCTGACGTTACCGCGCTGATGGACGGGCGCATTGTAGATTTGTGCGAAATTAATTTCCTCTCCGGCGTGATTGTGCTGCCGGTGTTTGTCTTGGACGCATTAAACAAAATGGTATCGTCCAAGGACCCGTTGGAACGCGCCAAAGGCCGCCGTGGGTTGGATGTGGCTTCCCGCTTGCAGGAACTTTCGGAAATTTCCGTCCGCATTACAAGCAAAACTCCAAAGGCCGACACTTTGGAGGAGCGTATTGTAAAGTTGGCTAAAAGTTTGGATGCCGAAGTGGTAACGCTTGATTTCAATGTAAATAAAATTGCCGCACTTTACAATGTAATTGCGCTTAATGTGGCGGATTTGGCTACCGCCTTAAAACCGGTGGTTTTGCCCGGGGAAAGTATGTCCCTCTTTATTATGAAAGACGGTAAAGAAAAAGAGCAGGGTATCGGCTATCTGGATGACGGCACAATGGTCGTGGTAGAGGATGGCCGCAAACATATCGGCAAACGCACGGAAGTGGCTGTATATTCTATTTTGCAAACATCTTCTGGACGGATGATTTTTGCCAAAGTTAAATAAGGTTTTTATGTCTAAACAGACGGGCTTTTCGTCAGCGGTAATTGTAGCGGGGGGAAGCGGCAGCCGTATGGGCCGCCCCAAGCAAATGTTGCCGCTTGGCGGGAAGCCCGTACTTGTCCGCACGGTGGAAGCGTTTTTACAAACACCGGAAATTAAAGAAATTGTGGTGGTTACGCCGCCTGAGAACCGCGCGGAATTGCAAAAGCGGTTTCCTGGAATTGTCTTTGCAGATCCCGGAAAAACAAGACTTTTGTCGGTAAAAAACGGTTTTTTAAAAACTTCCGCCGCATCCCAATTAGTGGCCGTACACGACGGGGCACGCCCCTTGGTGGAGCCCGCTCATATCAGCGCGTGCTTGCAGGCCGCACGGCAATACGGCGCAGCGGTATTGGCTGTGCCTGTTAAAGATACGGTTAAAGTTTGTGAGGGCGGTTTTGTTCAAAACACGCTGGACCGAGCGGTTTTGTGGGCCGCACAAACGCCCCAATGCTACCGCCGCCCGGTATTGGCGGAAGCCTTGGAAAAATTCGGGCAAGAGGAAGGGGCGACGGATGAATCCCAACTGGTTGAAAAACTGGGGATAAAGGTGCGCGTGGTGCCGTCTTCCTACAAGAACAATAAAATCACCACGCCGGAAGATTTAATATTTGCGGAGGCTCTCTTGGAAAATTCTGTTATTTACCGCACCGGTTTCGGTTTTGATTTACACCGCTTGGAACCGGGACGCAAATTGTTTATTGGCGGGGCGGAAATCCCGCATACAAAGGGCTTTTTAGGACATAGCGACGGAGATTTGGTCCTGCACGCCTTGTGCGACGCTGTTTTAGGTGCGTTATGTGCGGGGGAAATCGGCATTTTATTTCCGCCTACGGACGAATCTATTAAAGGGATTTCCAGCGTAAAAATTGTTAAAAAAGTATTGGAAATTGTCCGCTCCCACCACGCTCAGATTGAACACATTGATGCAACTATTATCACCCAAGAGCCCAAAATAAAGCCGCATTATGAAACGGTCCGTAAGTCTTTGGCGGAAGTGTTTGAAATGCCCTTGGAAAATGTCAGTTTTAAATCAAAAAGCCACGAACACGTGGGAGAAATTGGCCGCGGGGAAGCGGCAATGTGCCACGCGGTGGCTACGTTAAAAATTCAAAAGTAAGGAGTTGTACCTATGAAAATTCGTTTTATTTTAACCTTGGTTTTGGCGGGCTTGGTGGCCGCGTGCAGCAGTACCGATTACCGTTCCCATAAAAAAGTAACCCAAGGTATTGATTATTCCCGCTATCCGGGCAACCAGGCGTATTACGAATTTACCTCGCCTTTCCCGCCCGAAGGCATTCCCGCCGGTACGGAAACCACGGCTCCGTCCGCCGAGGAAGCGCAACTGGGGGAAGATGAAGATTTTACCTCCGAAAATTTAGCCAGCACCTATGGTAACTATGGCGACGTGGTAGTCAGCGTGGCTACTCGTAAATTTCAGTTGGGGGCTTCCGCTACGCGCAAGGATATGAACTTGTTTCAAAAGGCTCTTGATAAGGCCTACGCGGTAGCACTTAAAAAATACCGCCCGGTGGGCTTTACTTATTCTATGTCCAGCGTAGGCGCGGTCAATTCGCTTTCCGACATTACTGTAAACTGTAAACTCAGCGAAACTTCCGCCAACGAGGTGGGCCAGTCCACCTGCACGCTGTTTTTTAATACGATTAAATCCACTTATTTGCAACTGAAAGAAGAGGCTAACCAATGATGTACTTATATAATACCGCCACGCACCATAAAGACGAATTTAGACCGCAGAACGAAAAGCAGGTAACAATGTACTGCTGTGGGCCGACTGTGTATAACTTTGCGCATATTGGTAACTTGCGCACCTATATTTTTGAGGATTTGCTTTCCCGCACCATCCGCTTGCACTATCCGCTTAAACACGTTATGAACATTACCGACGTGGGGCACTTGGTGTCAGATGCGGACTCCGGTGAGGATAAAATGGAAGTCGGTGCCGCTCGCGAGGGAAAAAGCGCGTGGGATATTGCCAAGTTTTATGAACAAAAATTCTGGCAGGATTACGACGCCTTGCATTGTACCCGCCCGACGGTTATCAGCCGCGCAACTGCACATATTCAGGAAATGATTGCCCTTGTTAAAACCTTGGAAGAAAAGGGCTATACCTACCGTACCACGGACGGTATTTATTACGACACTTCCAAGTTTGACCGTTATGATGCGCTGGTCGGCCACGCCCGTATCCGCGGTTTACAGGGCGGTGCCCGTGTGGAAATGAGCGACGAAAAGCGCAACCCGACCGATTTTGCCTTGTGGAAATTCTCCCCCAAAGATAAAAAACGCCAAATGGAGTGGGATAGCCCGTGGGGAGTCGGTTTCCCGGGGTGGCATATTGAATGTTCCGCTATGGCGATGAAATATTTGGGTCATACGCTGGATATCCATTGCGGCGGGATTGACCACGTTACGATTCACCATACCAACGAAATTGCCCAGAGTGAAGCCGCCACCGGAGAGAAGTATGTGAACTATTGGGTCCACGGCGAATTTTTAATTTTGCGTTCTGGTAAAATGTCCAAGTCCGGCGGTACTTTTGTTACGCTGGATGTGCTGAAAGAAAAAGGTTATGAACCTTTGGCCTACCGCTATTTGTGCTTGGGCGCGCATTACCGCACGCAGTTGGAATTTTCTTACGAAAGTATGGACAGCGCAACCAAAAGCCTTAAAAATCTGCGGTCCTTGGCCTGTCAAGCCCAAGACGAAGCCAAAGGCACTCCCGTTCAAAATGAAAAAGTCCAAGCCTGGAAGGATAAATTTACCGCCGCTATGGAGGACGATTTAAATGCCCCCAAGGCCTTGGCTGTTACTTGGGAAGCCGTCCGCTCCTGCGATTTGGCGGCTGGGGAAAAATTGGCATTTTTGGAATTTGCCGATACGATTTTGTCGCTTGATTTATTTAAAAAACAGGAGGCCGCCGCTTGCGAATTACCGGCAGAAGTAGCCGGCCTTTTAAAAGCGCGTGCCGAAGCCCGCGGTGCGAAGGATTGGAAAAAGTCCGATGAACTTCGCGACGCCATTGCCCGGTTGGGGTACGTGGTAAAAGACACCCCCCAGGGCCAACAAGCGGAGAAAAAATAATATGATGAAGATTCCCAGTGAGTTTTTACAGCGAATTCCCAAGGCGGACTTGCACGTCCATTTGGACGGCTCTCTGCGTCTTTCCACGTTAATTGAACTGGCCCAAAAAGAGGGAGTTGAACTCCCCGCCTATACCGAGGAAGGATTGCGCGAAAAGGTTTTTAAAGATAAGTATGCTTCGCTCGTAGAATATTTAAAGGGCTTTTCCTACACCGGGGCCGTGATGAGAAATGCCGCCAATATTGAGCGGGTGGCCTATGAACTGGGATTAGATGCAATTGCTGAGGGCGTGCGTTATTTAGAGGTGCGTTTTGCACCCCAGTTGCACGTGAGCGACACTTTGTCGGCGCAGGATGCCGTTCGCGCGGTAGTGCGCGGGTTAAAGCGCGCGCAGGAAGAACATAATGCTTCGGCCGCTGTCAAAAAAGAGGAAGATTTGGAATTTTATTTTGGCATAATTGCGTGTGCGATGCGTAATTTTAACCAGTTTATGTCGCCTTATTATGCCAATTTGATTAAAGCCCTTTCCCAATCCAGCAAGAGCGAAATTTTCGGCATTGCTTCGTTGGAATTGGCGAAAATGGTCGTAAAACTGGCCAAGGACGAGCATTTGCCTGTTGTCGGGTTTGACCTGGCGGGTGAGGAGGCCGGTTATCCGGCGGCTGACCATTTGGCGGCCTACCGTTATGTGCATAAACATTTTATCCGCAAGACGGTTCACTCCGGCGAAGCCTATGGTCCGGAATCTATTTTTCAGGCCATTACCGATTGTTACGCCAACCGCCTGGGCCACGGCACGCACTTGTTTGCCGCCTCTATGATTAAAGACAAACGGGTACAGGATAAAGAAGATTACGTCAATTCATTGGCTGATTATATTGCCAGCGAACGCATTGGTATTGAGGTTTGTTTGACGAGCAATTTGCAGACCTTGCCGGAAATCAAATCGGTAAAGGACCACCCGATTAAAGAAATGATTAAGCGCGGGCTTCCCGTCAGCATTAATACGGATAACCGCTTGGTGTCCAATACCACTGTTACCAAGGAAATGGAACTGTTGGTCCGCAATGTGGAACTGGCCCCCAAGGAACTGAAAAACATTGTAATAGCAGGATTTAAGAGCGGATTCTTCCCGGGCAGTTATGTGGAAAAGCGCCGCTTTGTACGCAAAGTAATTGACCGCTACAATGCTTTGGCCCGCGAGTATAATATTCCATTGTACTAACCTATTACCAATAGAAAAGCCCCGGTTTTCGCCGGGGCTTTTTGTACCTTTATTTTTGCTCGTCAAAGCCTTTGGGGTTGGGTATTAAGTGGCGGACCATTTCCCGTACTGCTTTTTTAAGTAAGGTCTTGCGCGGGTGAATCCGTTGTTTGCGGTCGCTTGCGCGGCGGCCGTAATGCTTATGGTGGAGAGCGGGTTCTTCCTCTAATGTTTTGCCGCTGTCCATAGAAATCCGCTGGCTTGGGTAAATGCTTTGCCGCCCGGTAATTAAGAAACTAATCACGCATACTACTGTGGCATAGGGCGCAATCGCCGGGCCAAAAAGTTCTATGGCCATAATACTGGCCGCCAAAGGTGTATTTGCCGTACCCGCCAAAACAGCCACCAAACCGAGGGCGGCTAATGTAGCGCTGTCCACACGCATAAAATCGGCCAGCATTGCTCCGGCTTGTGCGCCCACAAAGAAAATCGGCGTAACCACGCCGCCAATTCCTCCGGCGGCAAAGGTAACGGAGGTAGTAATAATCTTATACAAAAAGCCAAAAGGGGACAAGAGCGGCTCGCCGTTTAGGGCCATATCAATACCGGGCATACCTAAGCCCAGGTAAATGGGCGAAGCAAAATATCCTATCGCCACTAAAACAAGCCCTCCAATCATACACGCCCAAAACAGACGCGTACGCAAAGCAATATAGCGGAATACCACGCGGGCAAATTTGCTGATTTCAATAAACAGGATAGACACCAGCCCGAAGAACATCCCGGCCACAATCATTTTGAGGAAAAACTGCTCCGAAAACACGGGCACAAAATGCAACGGATGATAAATGTAATCTACCCCTAAAAAAGAGGTAACTTGAAAGGCGGTTATCCCGGCTACCAAAGCCGGGAACATTACTTCATAAAAAATATGTCCTACCCATAATACTTCCAACCCGAACAGTGCGCCCGATATCGGCACGCCGAATACACCCGCAAAGCCCGCACTTACGCCGCAAATCATCATTTTGCGCTGGTTTTCCGGGTCCATACGCAAAAGGCGCGCCAGTATAGAGGATACTCCGGCCCCCACGTCCGCGCACGGGGCTTCTTTACCCGCAGAACCGCCGGAAACCATTGTTACAATAGGCAAGGTAAACCCTTTTAAAATAGAAATAAAAGAAATAGGCCTTTGGGCATTGATTTTATTGATGACCGCATCTGTGGAAAAGTCTTTATCGCGCTTGGCGGTTTTCCGGCCCAGCAGTGCCACGATATATAAGAAAACGGGCAGCCCCAAATAAAACAGCGGAATCCCGTTTCTCCACTCAATAGAGGCGTCCAATATCTTTAAAAAGGCCGCGTCCAACACGCCCACCAGCGCGCCAATGACGGTAGCCAATAAAAACCATTTAACAATATTAATAAAATTTGTACGGTGTTCGTCTAACATAATTAATATCTTACTAAATTGCCCTTTCCTCTTGCAGAGTAAAAAAAGGTTATCTGTGCACTGCTCCGGGGGGAGTGTTTTTTGCTATACTATATAGGATGAAGCCCGGGATAAAAACATTTTCCCGGAAAATTGAACAATTTGCAAGGAGTTTTTATGGATTCGTTTATTTCTTCCGTCATTACGCTTGCGTTGGTAATGGACGGCTTCGGCAATATTCCTCTGTTTATTGCCGCACTAAAAAAGGTGGCGCCGGAACGCCGCAAAACCGTACTCATCCGCGAGTTGGCTATCGCCCTGATTATTATGGTGGCCTTTCTGTTCTTGGGCAAATGGTTCTTGCGCGCGTTTGGTATCCACGAATATTCGTTAAGCATTGCGGGTGGTATTATTTTGTTTATCATCTCGGTTAAGTTGGTTTTTGGCGGGGATGAGGAACCCAAAAACGACCCCAAGGAAGATGAACCCTTTGTGGTTCCGTTGGCTATTCCTTTGGTGGCGGGTCCGGCGGCCTTGTCTATGGTGATGATTACGGCGGCACAGCAGTCCAATAAATTTATTACGTTGGGTGCGGTAATTGTGGCCTCTATCATCAACTCCATTATTTTGATGGCTTCTTTTCCCATTAGCAATTTGTTGGGGAAACGCGGCTTGATTGCCATTGAACGCTTGACGGGTATGATTCTTATTTTGATGTCCGTAGATATGGTGATGGGCGGCATTTCTACATTTATGAGTTTATAAATAAAGAGTTCGCGCGGCTTGTGTGGTGGGCGTTGGTGCAGTAAGTGTGGCTCTAAACGGGGGTTCTCGTGAAAAAAGGTTTTACGCTGTTGGAATTAGTGGTAGTGGTGCTGATTATTGCGGTGTTAGCCACCGTGGCGGTAACATATTACGGCAAAGCCGTGGAGCGCGTGCGCATTGGCGAAGCAGAAAGTTTAATGGGGACTATGCTTTCCGCTCAGGAGCGATTTTTCCTGCGCCGCCAACAATATACGCCCTATTGGCACCAATTGGATGCGGCCCCGGTGGCCGTCCGCACGCCCAAAGAGCATAACGATTTTGCCAACGGTGCGGAAAATACTATTTATTACACGCGCGGCGGTGTGGAGAGCGGTGTTTTAAATGAGGGTTTTGCAATTTCGTTTGAGCAGGACGCTACCGACAAATGGTTTGTTGTGGCGCGACGTGTAGGCAAATCTGATAAATACACTTATCACTTGGTGCGGCCCTTTGGCAGTACGCAGACGGTGTGCGTGCCGGTGTGGGAAAACGAAAACGACGTAAGCGTCTGCTGTGATTATATGGGTGTGGACAATCAGACGGACCTCACAGGCGACCCAATGGTACCCAAAATAAGTTTGGCAGATGATTTTTAACCGAACGGGCGGCTTTTGTTTTAGGCCGCCTGTATGATGTAAAGGGCTGGCACGGCGCGGAGCGGTCTAGGAACTGTTGTTGTTAAAACAAGGAATAGATACTGGACAGAAACCTTCCAGTATGACTTTTTAATAAAAGCAGTATCATCTGAGTCATTCCCGAGTGTAGCCGGCGCGGAGCGTTCGCTTTTGCCTAGTTCTATCAAGTCGTCATCCCCGAGTGCCGCCGGCGCGGAGCGTTCGGGAATCTGTCGTTGTTGTTATAAAAAAGGGGAAAATTCAATGAAAAAGAAAAAATTTGAACTTAAAAGTTTTAGCCTTATTTTATTTATCGGCCTGTTGTTGCTCGCGGGGCTGTTTCCGTTTTACGAACGCACCGTGGAGGGTAGCAAGGCCGCGGCGGCAGTCAGCGTTCTTTTAAATGTGGCTACGGCGGAAAACCAATATTTTATTAAACACAAAACCTATACTTACGATTGGTCGGCCTTAGACAAACACTTACCCCGGATACCTAAAAAGCAAGGCTTTTTAGGGGCTGCGCCCAAGGCGGGATATGCACGTTTTTTTGCGTTTACCGTCAAAGATGCCGCCACGGGCCAGGACGGCTTTGCGCTTGATTTGCAATTAAATAAAGAAAAAACGGAAGGTACCGCCACGGCTGTACGCAAGGGCGGGCTGTTGGGTTACACCTTGGAAATGTCGTTGCCCGAGGGCATTTTTGCTTGCCAAGCCGAGGGCAAAATTGCCAAGCGCCTGTGCAATAAATTGACGGTGGAACTGGAAAAACTCCGCACCCCGCAACAGGAAAGCCCCGCCACCCCCGAAGCGGAAAAACGAAAAAATAATTGAAGTCCTATTTTAAAATTTAGGGCTTGACAACCGTTTTAATCCTTATTAAAATGAAAAGGTAGCCCCTGGGGGGCTATAAAACTAAACTTATATATAAAACTGTAGGAGGTTTTATGAATAATAAGAAGGGTTTTACCCTGATTGAATTGCTGGTGGTCGTATTGATCCTCGGCATTTTGGCTGCTATGGCTATGCCGCAGTATTTTAAAGCGGTTGAACGCTCCCGTATGACGGAAGCCGTAACCTTGCTCGCGAACATCGCTGATGCGCAACAGCGCAAATATATGCAAGTGAACAAATATGCTACTGCATATACTGCGTTGGACGTTGCCCCGAAAGGTGCCACTGGTTCTACTTACTACACGAAAGGCGAAGGCAAAAACGGCTTCAAAATTGACTTATCTGGTACTGCTTATGGTGGTGAAAACGGCGGTAAAGCTACCGCTACCCGCGTGCCGGAAAATGGTAGCACCTTGCAGTATAGTTACAACTTGACCCGCTACTATGCCAACCGCGATACCACCTGCACTGGTACGGATACCAACGGTGCGGCGCTTTGTGCCGACTATTGTGGTATTGACTCGTTAACTGCGAATGGTTCTTGCTGCAGCACGGGTACGAATACTGCGTGTCCGGCTCCTTCTGCTACGATGTAATTTATTTGGTTAATACCAAAAACCCCCGCTCGGAAGAGCGGGGGTTTTTTCTGTCCGTTTTTGAATGTGGAATATCCGTCATTCCCAAGTATAACTGGGGTGAGATCTGTCCCATTCTTCCAAGTCGTCATTCCCGAAAGTAGCCGGCGCGGAGCGTTCGGGAATCCGTCGTTAATGCCGTTGCCGTCTTTTCTGTAATTTTATCTAAAACAACCCACTTGCATTAAGCCTTTTTTTACTGCTAAACTATATGTAGTTTAAGTTTTAAGGAGTAATATGAAAAACGGGTTTACTTTAATAGAACTGCTAGTTGTGGTACTCATTATGGGCATTTTGGCTTCGGCCGCTGTGCCGCTTTATTTTAAGGCGGTAGAGCGCGCCCGTATGATGGAAGCCGTAACGCTGTTGGATTCCATTTCCCAGGCGCAGACACGCAAATATATGCAAATAGGACGGTATGCCGCTCGTGCCGCCGGGTTGGACGTCAATGCCGCTACGGGTGGCAACGAGGGGGACGGAGACACCTTTTACACCAAAGCCCCGCAGGGCAACGGCTTTACGGTGGCTCTTTCGGACGTGGTAACTTATGGCGACGGTTTCGCCACCGCCACCCGCACCGCTGACGGCAAGGCAGATGACGACGGTTTGTTGTATCATTACCACTTAACCCGCTTTTACGCAAGCGATTTGACCCAATGTTATGGCGACAATGAACGCGGACGGGAATTATGCGCAGATTACTGCGGCATTAGCGAGCCTGTGGAAACTTGCTGTAATAATGGCGAAAGTACCTGCCCACCGCCTGTTACGGGCTATGAAACCTCTGCCCATTAAAATCCTTTTTGAGAAATACCCCGGCCTTTTTGTGCCGGGGTAAATTTTAGGTAAATCTGATTTCAGCATAACAGGTTTCCGAACCCTGCGGGTCGCCTATCCTTCGGGGATGACGGGGAAAAAGGCCTTTTATAAAAAAAGAGGTCATCCTGAATTTAGTTCAGGATCTACTGCTTGTGTTGTTTGCTGTTGCTGTTGTTTTTAACAACCCAAAAGGTAGATTCTGAAACAAGTTCAGAATGACTTTTATAAATACGGCTCACAATAAACCCCGGGCGTGGGCCCGGGGAGTTTCATCAAAAATGTTTTCTATTTCCAACGTAAGCGGTAAGTTTCTGCCCACAACTGCGCTTCCTTTAAGGTGTTGTCCACCATTTCCTGATAAATAGCAGGGGCTTCGTTTGGATAGAGTTTATGCAATTCTTGCATATGGTCAAAATAGTCAAGAATAATCGCTCTTACGCCACCCTCATCATACAGAGCCAGTTGATGGTTGATGTTATGGAACATCGGGGCAAATTCCGGGTTTCCGTGGAACGGGTGGATAATGCCGGGCGCGTCGTTTTGCATTTCGCCTAAATGAACAGGGTAAGGCTTATGATTATTTTGGGACTTAATTTTCTTGCGTGTATAGATTTCTTTCAAGGTGCTTTTGTTTACAATATGGTGTACGCCACGATAGGTGGCTACATCGCGGATTTTGCGCCATTTTCTTTCGTAACCTTTGGCTACTGCACCCGGTTCTTGCGACAAGCGCACCAGTTCCTTTAAATAGCGGTAACTGCCCCATAAAGTGCTGGGTTCACGTAAAAGAGGTACTTTAAACTCCGTAGAAATAACAACCTGCGGAACGGTGGTAGCCGGCCAGTACTTGTTTTTAAAAGTAGTATTTCGGAAATACACATTGGTATATTTCGGAGCGTTCAACGCAACTACTTGTTGGGCTAATTTGGCACTGGATTTGGGGGCTGTCAAATGGCGTGTAATGCGCGGGGTGGAAAGGGTTGCTATTTTGCCCACACGGTTAGAGGCAGAGCGCAGCACCTTATACGCATTTTGAGAGAAGACGGCGGTGTTACTTAATAATAACGCGAAGAGAAGAACTAACAGTTTTTTCATACACTCGCTCCTTTGCTTCTTTCCCCCATTATAACAAATTTTTAGAATTTTGCAAGCAAATTTTTTATTATTTTTGGGAATTTAGTTTAAAGGAGTATTTTTTCCGTCGGGGAGAGGTAAATCTTCGTCGGGAGTGGAAATGCCTTCGGCTTTTTTATCGTCGGAAGAATTGGCTAAAACAGGTACGGAAACCGGTTGGGAATTTTTTTCGGTTTCGGCCATTTTTTGTTCGGTCAAAAGGTCATTTTTTGGCAAATCGGCAGAATTTTCTTCCGGTTCGGCGGGTGCTGTTTCGGCTTTTGGCGCGGAATTTTCCTGTTTGGAAGCGGAGGTTTGGGGCGTTTCTGCCGGGGCGGTTTCCGCATTTTCCTCAGGAGTTTGTTCTGGGACGGCTTCGGCATTTTGCGGTGTTTCTTTTTCCTCCGGCTGTGGGTCGGGCGGCAGGACGAAGGGCGGGTCCTCCGGGTCAAAAACAATGCCTTTTTCGGGCTGTTTTTCCTCAGGGGTCTCCTCTTTTTGGGGGAGAATGGGCGCGGTGGCAAATTTTACAGGTGTGGGCGCGGGATATTTCTTAATAATATCCTGTGCCGAGTCCTCAAAAAATAAGCGGCCCTTTTTCCAAGATTCATACAGTTGTTTATCCGGAGATTCCGGCCGGAAAAAATCTTTATTTGCGGTGCGGTCGGCTATGGCAAAGGCTAACAAATGCAGAACCGCGATGTCTTTACCCGTAAAGTTTTTGCGCTTTTCGTAACTGCTCACGCGCGCTAAAACCTTAATATGGCGGCCCTTTTGCAGGCCCGTCATTTGGGGCATACCCTTCTTATTAAAACTGACCAAAAGCAATTCGTATGAAAGGGAATCTCCTTTCCCGGTGGCATAATAGTAAAGCGGCGCGTCTATCTTTAATACAAGGCGCAAGCGCAAGGTGTCTTCGGTAACGCCCTGCACCACCCCGCCAAAAGAGACCACTTGCCCGCGGTAGGCGTCGGGGTTTTGTTCAATGCCGTTTAAATAGTCCAGGTTTTGGTCCTTATACGGAATCATTGAACTGCAAGCCGTCAGCAGGCAAGCCAGTAAAAGGGAAAGTAATCTCTTCATACCTATATTATAACTTTTCTGGCGCGGCAGGGGTTTTTTACCGTCGGGAGATTAGGAAAAAGGGTAACAAAAAAGGAAGAGGGATCTCGGCCTCTTCCTTGTAAAACGCCTAACTGCGAATACAAAATAAAAACGCCCTCTGGGAGAATCGAACTCCCCTTTTCGGATTGAAAATCCGACGTCCTAACCGATAGACGAAGAGGGCATTTAAATGTGCGCCCGGTGAGACTTGAACTCACGGCCCCCCGCTTAAAAGGCGGATGCTCTACCACTGAGCTACGAGCGCATAAAAGCAGTCAAAAAAACTATCTGGGTTTAATCATTCTTGGGTTAAACCCAACATAAATATTATACTAAAAGTTTTTCCGTTGTGCAAGAAATTTGTTTTTTCTTTTTAACTTCTTACCAGCGGCTCTTTTCTTGATAATTTATTATAACACTTTTTCCGGTTTTGCGTCAAACATATTTTTGTGCTAAAAAGTTTGACAACCCCCGCCCCTCTTGCTACCATATAACAAACGGGTTTTATGCCCGAAATTATTTGTGAGGGGTATATGAAAAAAGTTATCAATTCCAACAATGCGCCCAAAGCCATTGGGCCTTATTCCCAAGCCGTAGAGGACGGCGGTTTTATTTTTACGTCCGGTGTGCTGCCGGTGGACCCGGTTACAGGTGAAATTTACAACGGTGATGTTCAGGTTCAAACCGAACTTATTTTAAATAATTTGGAAAATATTTTAAAAGAAGCCGGATGCTCGTTAAAACACGTTGTCAAAACCACCGTGTATATGACCGATTTAACCAAGTTTGCGGAAATGAACGCAACTTATGCGTCTTTCTTTAAAGAAAATCCGCCCGCCCGCAGCACAATTCAGGTAGTGGCTTTGCCGAAAGGCAGTGCGGTGGAAATTGAAGCCATCGCCAAAAAATAATATGACCATACAGGACCAAGTGCTTTCCGGGCGCTTAAACGGTATTTTGTTGCCGCTTTCCGCTATGAAGACGGAGCGCGATTGGGGTGTGGGCGATTTTGCTTCCTTAATAGAGTGGACGGAATTTTTTGCTTCGTTAGGGACAAAAATCGTGCAAATTTTGCCGTTACAGGAAACGGCCCCCGGCGAAACGTGTCCGTATTCGGCATTGAGTGCTTTTGCCACCGACCCGGTGTATGCAGATATTTCGTCGGTAGAGGATATTTGCGCGAGCCAAGAGGCCTCGGCATATGTATCTTCTTTGGCAGACAATATTGCCGCGTGGCACCAAGCCAAACGTGCGCCGTTTAATGCGGTGAAGCAGGCGAAATTAAGGGCTTTGTGGCTGGGATATAAGCATTTTTTACAAGCAGAAGCCGCCGTTAATTCCGCGCGTTTTCAAGCCTTTGAAGCATATCAGGCCGCACAGTCCGGCTGGTTGCGCGGGTATGCACTGTTTCGCGCGGTAAAGGAATTTTACAAATGGCAAACGTGGACCGCTTGGCCCGACGGCCTTAAAAATTTTGAGCCTGGTGCGGTAAATGCTTTTGAAGCCAAATACCGCGAATATGTCAATTTCTTTGCGTATGTACAATGGATTTTGGACTTGCAATTGCGTAAGGCCAAAACGGCTGCGCAGGAAAAAGGGGTGCTGATTTTCGGCGATATTCCTTTTGGTACCAATTTGGATAGTGCCGAAGTGTGGTCCGAGCGGGAAAATTACCGCTTGGGGTATGAAATCGGTGCGCCTGCGGACCAGTTTTCCAAGGGCGGCCAACGCTGGGGACTGCCGGCCTATGATTGGCAATATCAGCACAGCCATCATTTAACCTTGTGGCGGCGCAAAATCCGCCGGGTAACGGAACTGTATGATATCTTCCGGCTGGACCACCTGGTGGGGTTTTTCCGCACCTATGTTTTTGCACCGGGCGACGAGCAAGGGGGCTTTGATATTCAGGGCGAGCAAAACCAAATTGACCGCGGGTATAATTTCTTGCGTATGGTGTTAGATGAAGCCAAGGGTAAATTGCCCGTAGGCGAGGATTTGGGCGTAATCCCCAATTATGTCCGCCGGATGTTGGTGGATTTGCGTATCCCCGGCTACAAGGTGTTGCGCTGGGAGCGCGAGGACAACGGATACTACCGTGAACCGCGCAATTATCCCGCTGTGTCCTTGGCCACCACCTCTACGCACGATACGGAAACGGTGCGCGGTTGGTGGGAAACAATGGACCAACGCGAGCGCGCGAATATTTGGGAAATGATTTCTGCCCAGAAAACAGACGGAAATGTGCCCTTTAATTTGGACACCCAGCGCGCTATTTTGCGCCGTGTGTTGGATTCCAATTCCGCCATTACGCTTTTTTCGTGGCAAGATATCATCGGTACAACGGACCGCGTGAATACCCCCGGAACGGTGGGCGAGCAAAATTGGACTTACCGCAGTAAATATACACCCCATCAAGCCGCCGAAACATATAGCGTGCAACTGGCTATGTATAAGGAATTGTTAAAGGAAACGGGCCGCAACTAAACGCTGGCCCGACCTTTGCTTGCTAGTGGTGTAGTACAATAAAAAAACCGCTTTTATGCGGCTTTTGATAAGGACAAAGAAGTTTATTTTTTTGTATCAGCCGCTTTCTTTTCGGGAGCGGCTTTTTTATTGGCTGTTTTGTCAGAGGGGGTTTTCTTTTCGGTTGTTTGTTCGCTGGTGGTTGGGGTGTTTTCCGCGTCCGTCTTTTCTTCCGCAGGTTTGGGGAAAAGTTCATCAGCCAGTTGCTCGGCATACAGACGTGCGGCATTGTACTCCTCGGTGGCTTTTATAAATTGGTCCGAGGGGCGGTTGGTATCTGTATTTTTGGCGATTTCCAGTTCAAGCCGCGCTTTTTTTAATTCAAAATCTTCTACCGCCAGGCGCAGGCGGATTTGGTTAACCAAGCGGTTCTTTTCTTCATTTACCACCGCTGGGCAGGCTTTTAGGGCATCATTTAAAATAAGTAAATTGCGGGTGGCCGCCTCGCGCGTGGAGGTTTGTAAGGCGGGATTATCTTGCGTCAGCGGGGGGACGGAAACCGTGGCCGACAGCGTGGCTGCACGCTCCGGCAGGAACATATTTCCTACCAGCATTCCGCCCACGAACAAAAGGGCCATTGTAAAAAGATATAAAATATAGCGCATAAAAAATCCCTATATATATTTTATCAAAATGGCGAAATATTACTATAATAAAAATACAAAGATATTTTTTAAGGGAGCGTTTTATGGCGAGAATTAAATTTGGCAAGCAAGGACATTTGGAGTTGGAAATTTCCCCTTTAACTATTTGGTCTAACCCCGGTAGCGAAGGGGAATTTATGGAATACCAAATCGGGTTGTATTGCGGGGGAGAAAGTATTTTCAGCGAAAAATGGACCGATAAATTAGTGGCATTAAAGGACGAGGAAAATATTTATTTATCCGATTTTATTGCCGAAACGCTCACCGAACGCAAAGAAAACAACTGGACGATGTTGGAGCCTAAGGTGTCCTTGTATATGCACCCGGGGCAGACTGCGGGATGCTGTTCGGCCTTTAACCGCCCGGACCCGTTTATTTTGCAGGTAACATTGGAGCAAAACATTTTTGCGGGCGAGAACAAAGTGTTTGGGCCTTACTCCAATACGGGGCTGACGATAACCTTTGAAGCGGACGGAAAGGCGTGGGCACAATTTGCGCAAGACATCCGCGCCGAGGAAGAAGATTTTGACGAGGAGGACGAACAAGAGGACCCGTATCGCAGTTAGTTTTCCGGCAAATCAGATATAAGAACGCCCCGTTTTTACGGGGCGTTGTCATTTAAAAGCAATTAAATTTCCAAACTTTCTAAATCGTCCGGTACATAAATGGCGCCGGAAAATTCCTTTTTGGCTTCGTCTGTGTAAAGGGCTTTGCGGGCGGAAAGATTATTGTCCTGCGTGTGGTACAAAATTAAGTTCTTGGCGGACAGTTCCCGCGCTACACGCGCCGCATCCAAGGCGGTAGAGTGGTGCTTTTCATACGGTTTAAACTTTTCCCGCTCCCCATACAGGCAGAACGCTTCTGACAGTAAATAATCAGCCTCTTTGGCATAGGCCAAACAAGCCGGGTTATATGGCTCGTCGCCCAAACAAACCAAAATTTTCCCGTCAGGAAGTATCAGCCGGTAGCCAAATTGTTTGGTTTTGGTGGATAAAATATCAAAGGCTGTTGCGTGAAAAGGGCCTGCCTGAAAGGCCTCGCCGTTTGTTAGCCGCACAAATTTTATGCCGTTATCCAGCACTGCTTGTAACTTGGCAGTTAAGGTCATTTGGCAGAAGGCGCGCAGTTTCTGTTCGCACTCGTCGTGGCAGAAAATCGTTAGCCCCGGGTGTTTGCCGCGGGTGTAGAGCGATGCAGCCAAGCGGATAATCCAAATTACACCTAAAATATGGTCGGTGTGTCCGTGAGTTAAAAATAAATGGCGGATAGATGAAACGGAAATATCGGCTTTTTCCAACTGGGCCAAAATGGTGTTTCCGCCGCCTGCGTCGGTGAGGAAAGTGTCGCCTGCGTATTGTAGGGCAAAGCAAGTATTATAACATTTGGTAACGAGCGCGTTACCCGTTCCTAAAAAAGTAATTTTTGTGGTCATAAAATAAGAAAATCTTGTGCTGGGTTTCGGATTCCAGGTTAAAATGCCACTGCCCCTAGTTTCCGGTTTTCCAATTCCAAAATAGCGGTCCTTTTTCAAACTAAAACTAGTTTGTTCTAGGTGCGAAGGGGGCTTCGGCTTCCGGTCATTTTACTGACGTAAAATGCATGCAGCCCAGGCTCGCGGTTTTTGCCTTGTGCGCCGCGGAACCGTAAGCGCACAAACAAAAACATCGCTCCGCCTTTTGAATCCCTACGCAACACCAAGCAGTTGGTGTTGCTCCAAATCTCCTGTAAATTAAATTCCTCGCATATGCGAGGAATTTAATTTACTACGGAGAGGGAGGGATTCGCCCTGCATAAATTTCCTGACGGAAATTTTGCCCGGGCCCGCCCTCATTGTGTTCGCCTTTCGGCCAATGGCCTCAAACTCACACCACATTGCGGGCTTCAAATCCCTGCGGCATAAAGTCATTTATGCCGCACCTCATATTTTCATAGAAATCAAAAATCCTGCTCGCGCAGGGTTTTCAATTTCTACGGAGAGGGAGGGATTCGAACCCTCGGTGGGTTGCCCCACGCCAGTTTTCAAGACTAGTGCCTTAAACCACTCGGCCACCTCTCCATATTCTTTTATTTTATTAATTTTCGCGGTTCCTTGCCTAGTCTGTTTTCTGCCCGGCGGGGCTCCGGCCAAATTGGTATAATACATATAAGAGGTATTATATGGAACAACAATCTGCGCCTAAAATCGTTTACCGCTTTGGAAACGGGGTGTATATCAACTTAACAAACCGCTGCCCCAATTTGTGTGCCTTTTGCATAAAAACCAAGTGGCATATGGATTTTCACGGGAACAATTTAAATTTATCAGCGGGAGAACCGTCGTCTAATGAGGTTCTCTGTGCCTTGGAACAGGAACTCAAAGCCGCCCCATTTAAAGAGGTGGTTTTCTGCGGTTATGGGGAGCCGACAATGCGCCTGGACGTACTTTTGTTTGTGGCGCAAACGCTCAAAGGCTGGATGGCCCAAGCCAAATTTCCACCCTTTAAAATCCGTCTGAATACAAACGGGTTAGGCAATTTAATTAACCATAAAAATATCGTGCCTGACTTGCGCCGCGTGGTAGATGTTGTAAATGTCAGTTTGAATGCCGAAAACGAATCTGTTTGGCGAAAAATCGTCCGTCCGGTATCCGGCTTTGAGAACGGCTACGAGGCTGTGCGCGAATTCATCCGTCTGTGTGCAGCGGCGCATTTTGACCGTCTGGTAGCCAGTTGCGTGGACAAAACGGGTGCGGATGCCGAGGCCGTCAAAAAAGTGGCCGAGGCCGACGGGGCTGTCTTTTATTTAAGGAGTTTTTTAGATGCCCAAGATTAAAAAGCCCGGTGCCCTTTTTGTGCTGTTTTTGATTTTAATAGCACTCGTGCTGACTTGGTTTTTTGCCGTGTCGGAGGATTATTATGATTATGCCGCCGATACGATTGAAAGTTCCGCCTCCGTGGCGCCGCTTAATAAAGAAAGCCTGTTGGCAAGTGCTAAACCGGTGCGCCAACCGTATGATACCGAGGTCAAATACCGCAAATTTTATTTGACGGCCCCCGGGGCGCAAAAGGTGGAATTATTGGCGGATTTTAACCGTTGGGGAAAAGACCCTATCGTGCTAAAACCGTACCGCAAGGGGTATTTTGAAACCTCTGTCGCGCTGACGGGGGGAGAATATAAATATGTATTTTCGGTGGACGGGCGTGATGTGCTGGACCCCGTAAACCTGGACCGCCGCGAAGTGGACGGCCGCGAAATTTGCATTAAAACGGTGAAATAATGAAAACAGCGGAAATCAGAACACACTCCCGCGCGCAAACCTTGGCGCTTGCCGAGCGGTTTTCTTCTGCGCTTAAAGGCGGGGAAATTGTTTTCTTGCGCGGACCTATCGGTGCCGGCAAAACAGTGTTTGTAAAGGGCATAGCGGCGGCTTTGGGGCTTAAAAGTTCGCCCACCAGTGCCAGTTTCAGTTTGATGAAGGAATACAAAAATAAAAAGCATCGCCTGTTTCATATTGACTTGTTCCGCTTGGAGGAAGGCGAAGTGTTTAACCTCGGCTTTGAAGAAATGTTGGAAGATGACAATGCCATTATTTTGGCCGAGTGGCCGGACCCGATTCGCCAGATGTTGCCGGCGGACCGGTTGGAAATGGATTTTATTTTAAAAGAAGGCGACGAACGCGAGATTAAATTGCAATCTTTTGGGCGCGTGTCGGATGCGTTGTTGGAGGCATTATGCAAAGCGGCGAAAAATTAACTTTGGGGATGGATACGTCTGGTTCTCCTTTGCTGTTGACCGTGAAAAAGGGGGACAAAATCTTTTCCGTGCGCCGCAAAGGCGTCAAACAGGAAAAACTACTTTTTCCTGCTTTGGAATCCTTGCTTACGAAAGCCGGGGCGCAAATGGAAGATATTGGACAAATTTTTATCATCCGCGGCCCGGGGCGTTTTACCGGGATTCGTATTTCGCTCACGTTTGCTTCTATGATGCAATTTTTGAATAAAACACAGGTCCGCGGGGCGACTATGTTTGAGGTCCTTTGCCGCCAGGCCGAATCCTCCCGTGCTTTTGCCGCCTGGAAAAAGCAAAATCCACAGGGCGCATTGGCGGTGGTTTTGCACGCGTTTAGAGAAGAATACTTTTTGCAGATTTTTGATGAGGAAAAGCAAGGACCGGCTTGGCTGTCCCGCGAGGAGTTATTAAACCGCTTGTCCGCCTACGGCAAGCCGCTTTTCTTGGCGGGTAGCGATAAAGACGCTCATCCCCTTTCCGGATTGGTGGGCCATTCGTATGCCTTTGCTAGTGAAAAGGATTGCTTTGTCCGCCCGGCCACTTTACTTGAAATGGCGCAGGAGGACTCTTGGAGCCAAAATGCGTTGGAACCGCTTTATTTAAAGCCTGCCCGTTTTGAACTGGTGCAACCTAAATGAAGTTGCGCCCGGCCGTTGCGTTAGATGCTCCCCGGTTGGCGCAGATAGAAGCGGCCCAGCCGATGAGTGCGCATTGGGGCGAAAAAGGCTTGGCGGGCGAAATTATACACCCGTTTGCGCAGGTGTGGTGCGCAGAGGAAAACGGCGAAGTATTGGGCTTTTTGGCTTTGCGTTTGGCGGCTGGATTTTGTGAAATATTAAACTTGGCCGTATGCCCGCAGGCTTGCCGACGGGGGATAGGCTTTTTACTGCTATCCAGGGCCTTTGCCGAAGTCCGCGCCCGAGGAGGGCAGACGGTTACGCTGGAAGTAAATGTGCGCAATATACCGGCGATTTCTCTCTACCAAAAAGCAGGACTAAAAGAAACGGGCCGCCGGGAAAAGTTTTATAACGATACCGACGATGCGCTGATTATGGGGGCAGAGTTATGAAAAAAATTTTAATATGGGCTTTGTGTGCGGTGTGTTCCCCTGCGTTTGCCTTGCCGCTGACGCCTGAAAGCCGGCGGGAAGCGCGCCAAATAAATGCTTTTTTAAAGGCGGTCTATGCACAACGCACTAATGATAATGCTTCCTTTGCTTTATTACAGCAAGCCTTAAAACTTTCCCCGGATTCTGCCTATATCAAACGGCTTTTAGTGGCGCAGGCATTGGCTGAGGGCAAGCCGGAATTGGCTCAGCCGTATGCTGATTTTGTGCCCGCAGACTCCACGGACCCCGAAGATTGGACCGTTTACGGTGCCTACCAATGGAAATTGGGAAAGGTGGAGGCGGCTGAAAAAGCCTACGAAAAAGCCCTGACTCTTGCGCCGGAAAATTCGCAGGTTTTGTATCAGTATGCGTCGCTTTTATCTTCTTTGGGGAGTATGCAGGCGGCGGCTAAACTGCTGGAACTGGCAGAAAAATACCCGGCTCTGGCGGCGGATATTTATACGGCGGCCGGAAATATTTACGGGCGCAGTAAGCAGTACCAACAGGCTTTGGCCTATTACGACAAGGCTCTTGCCGTGTCCCCCAAAGATCCTGCGGCGATGTTGGGCCGCGCCGAAGTATATGAAAAAACTTCCCAATATTTTTTAATGCTGCACGAACTGGAAGAATTGGAAAAAATCGGCTACGGTTCGGCGGCAACTTATTCGCGTATGGGTTCTGTCTTTTTGCTGGTAAAAGATTTGCCCAAGGCCGAAACCTACTTTTTAAAGGCTAAGGCCGATGATAACGGGGATATTCCCACCTCGTACTTTTTGGCTTTGATTGCGGAGCAAAAAGGTGATTATGCCCGCGCTGCCGCGTATGTGCGGGATGCGGCAGACTACAACGAAAATGCTTCCAAATGGGTGCAAGTCAGTTTTTATTTACAGCGGTTGAATCAGCCGCAAGAAAGTTTAAAAACTTTGGCGCAGGCTTACCAAAAATTCCCGGGTAATGTAGAGGTCGCGTATTTTTATGGGGTGGCTTTAAATGATAATGCACAATATAAGAAAGCCGCGCGCGTGTTGGAGCAGGTGTTGGATACAAATTCTTCTTACACCGAAGCCCGGATGCAGTATGCCTATGCGTTAGACGGACTTAAAAAGTATAAGGCGTTAGAAGAACAGTTGGAAATGTTGATAGGTGAAAACCCACAAAATGCGGCGGCTTTGAATTTGTATGCGTATTCGTTGGCGGAGCGCGGTGTGCGTCTAAACGAGGCCTCCGGGTATGCGGCCCGCGCATTGGCCATAAGTCCGCAAGATGCTTCTTTTATAGACACAATGGCTTGGATTTATTTTAAACAAAATAAACCCGATTTGGCGCGCGATTTATTTACTTCTCTTGATACAGAAACATTCTCTGCCAACGCAGAAATTGCGTACCATTACGGAGCCGTTTTGGTGGCTCTGGGTCAACAGACCGAAGCAAAAAAATATTTGGAACTGGCCCGCCGTGAAATAAAAGCCGCAGAAAAGTTATACAAAAAAATAAAGTAAAAAACGCGCTCTTTTGGGGCGCGTTTTTAGTCCTCTATGTAAAGTAATAAAAAACCTTTATCAAATGATATGGTTATTTCGGAAAGTTTAGCCACGTTGCTTAATGTTTGGCCTGTGCGTCCCAAGGACAAATTTGCGTGTTCCAGCGGATAAACAAGCCCCTGCAAGGTAACATTTTGGCAATCAGCCGCCGGAATAAGGCTTACCCGGGCGCCGGGGCGGACGGTCTTTGTTACGGAGTGTGTCAGCGGCCAAATCTTCCACCCTTTTCCCGCCACGCAAATATCCATTTTGTCCAAATAGGGGTAAACGGATAAAAAATTTCCAAACGTAAAATCCCACCGTCCGCCGACAAAGCCCGTCAAGGTGCATTGAGTGCATTGGTGCGCGATAAGATAGTCAAGAGCCTTTTCTAAATCGGTATTGTTTTGGTTATTGACGAAAATAAATTTTTCTGCCGGCAATATTTTTTTGGCTTGGGGAGATACGGAATCTAAATCCCCAATAATCACGTCCGGGCGGACCCCGGCGGATAAAGCGCGGTCAGCCCCGCCGTCTGCGGCCAAAATCAAATCGGCCTGGCGGGCAAGATGTTGTAGAAAGGCGGCTTCTTGGGTTTCCCCGTTACCGATAAGTAATGCGCGCAATAGGAGTTCCTCCTCTTTGGCGGAAAATCAGCAGGATAACAAGTCCTGTCAAAATTCCAACATAAAACGGGTCTAATGCTTCTAACAATTCGTTTTTGGGAACAAGGCGCCAAGCCGTCATTGCCGCCGCACTGGTAAGCGAAGAAACCACAAACAGGCGGTCGCTTATCCGGCCCGGATATAAGTATCCCATTAAAATCGGCACCAATAAACAGGCAGAAAAATAGGAGCCGAGTACGAGCCAAATTTCCTTAAAACTGCCGTGGAACATATGTGCCATACAAATAGCCAAGGCTCCTACCAGAAAAATAGACACGCGGTTAGAAAGTACAATATTTTTAATACGGAAGCGCAATAAGTCAAAACTTAATGTATTGGATGCGATAAACAGAAAAGAGTTTAGGGTGGAAAGAATAATAGACAAAATTCCGGCAACAAAAAATCCCTTTAAACCCGCCGGAAGTAATTGGATAGCGTAAAAGAAATACGCCTGTCCCGGCTCGGCTTGCGGTAAAACCGCCCGCGCATACAACGAGCCTGCCGTGGTGCATAAATCAAAGCAGAACCAAATAAAGGTGGAAATTAAAATGCCTTTTTTGACAATGCGGGGATTTTTTGCGGCAAAACAGCGTTGGTAAAAACTGGGGTCAATAAGTGTGGATAGCGCGATAAAGCCCCAAATAAGCGTATTGAGCCACGAATTGCCCCCGGTTAGCGTAAAGTGCGAGGCCGGCAGGTTAGCCTTTAAAAACGATAACCCGCCAAAGGTTCCTACGGAAAACAATACTACTAAAAGCACCGCGCTGCACATTACAAAAAATTGTACCAAGTCGGAAAATACCACCGAGCGGAAGCCGCCCCACGCGCTGTATAAGCCTGTAAAGAGTGTACCCAACACCATACCGGGCAGGACACCAACCCCAAATACCATATGCAAAAACATTCCCAAACTGAGTACATAAGCCACCGGGGTAATATAAAAGAAGGTAAATATGGCAGCCACCTTGGCTGATTTCGGACCGAACATTTGGCCTGTTAAGTCGGGCAGTGTAACAGATTTGAAGCGGGCAATTTTATCGGTAATAAAAAAGGCGAAAATTAAGTAGGAAATATACCAAAAGGCTCCCTGTGTAACAAAATTGTAAATACCATAGTTAAACGTAATTTCGTTCACGCCGAAGATTCCTCCGTACCAAGTGGCTACCAGTGTAGCCACAAACAGCGGGAGGGTGAGTTGACGCCCCATTAACAAATAGTCCAATGCTTTGGCTGGTTTGTTTTCTCGCTTTTTGTTTATCCGGCGCATACCATAAACAGCGGCAGCCACCGTGGCGGACAGTACGGCAAAAAATACCGTCCAGTCCAACCAATGAAAATAAGAAACTGTTTTTAATTCGTTTACCATATTTTAAAAAGCCCCTTGGCAGGCCAAGGGGCTTATTGTCATTTTACCAAATATAATAGGCAGGTATCAGCAATAACATAGAGAGCACCACTAAAATAATCTCTAATTTTAAGAACCACTTTACCCACGCCGGATAAGAAATACCGGCCAAGGCCAAGGCCCCCATTGTAACGGGAGCGGTGGGAATAATCGGGTTGCCCCAGCCTTCCCCGAACTGGTAGGCCAAAATGACTGTTTGGCGCGAAACATTTACCAGGTCGCCCAACGGCACCATAATCGGCATCGTCAATACCGCTTGGCCGGAGCCGGAAGCGATAAAGAAGTTCAGCACCGTTTGGATAACGAACATTGCCTGGGAGGCTATAATCGGGTGCAGGCTGCCGATGCTTTGGGTCATTGCGTGCAGAAATGTATCTAAAATATGTCCGTTGGTGGCGACAATAACAATAGAACGCGCAAGGGCCATTAAAATACATACGCCCATCATTGATTTTGCACCGTCAATAATAGCATCGGTTGCTTGGTCTAATGTTAGTTTCCCAAAATACGCGCTGGCAATAGACACGCCCAAAAACACTGCGGCGATTTCAATCATATACCATTGGTAGCGGATAACCCCGTAGAATAAAACGCCCATACCGATAATAAAAGAAGCAATTACCAGTTTGTGCGCGCGTGTTAAGCGGAAGGAGTCATCTACGACTATATCGTTAATGATTTTCAGTTCGGCGCGTTTTTCCAAGTCCATTTTATAGGTTAAACTCTTGGTGGGGTTTTTACGCACCCGTTCGCCGTACCAGGTAAAAAACCCTGCCACTACGGACGTAAAGACAAACCAAATCAGCAGACGGTATTGCCAGCCGGAATACATCGGCAGTTGGGCAATCGTTTGCGCGATACCGACGGTAAACGGGTTTACAAATGCGGACGAAAACCCGGTAAACGCGCCGATAAACGGGATAGACATACCGACTACGGTATCGTATCCCAAAGAGAGTGCAAGCGGAATAAAGATGGGGATAAAAATAAGCGTTTCTTCTTCCATGCCAAACAAGGCTCCGCATAGCGAAAACAGAAACATACATACAGGTATGAACAGTTTTTTATAACGGGGCTTGTTGGAAAAGAACAGACTAACCTTTTTAATCATCGTATTGATAGCGCCCGTGCGTTCAATAATCGTAAATAACGCACCCACTACTAAAATAAATGCGATGATTTCCGCGCATTGGGTAAACCCCTCCACCGGGGCGGCTAATATGTCGCCGACGCTTTGGGGGTTGCGGTCCACTTGGTGGTAGGAGCCGGCCACCGCATAGGTGCGTCCGTCTTGCTCCAAGCGGTCATATTGGCCGGAGGGGACAATCCAAGTCAGCGCGGCCACGAACAGCATAATGGAGAACACCAAAAAATAGGTGTTACACAGCATTTTTTTCATTTACTTTTGTTTTCCTCTTTTTAGGTACGGCATTTTTTTAATAAAAAACGCCCCGCCGGCTCAAACAAGGATTTTAATATAAAAATCCAAAAATTGCGGCGGGACGTAAAAAAACTATTGCCACTTCATAAAATACGGCGGCACTAACAGCAAGAATGACAATAAATACATTACAATCAATAAAGGCAGCATCCATTTCAGCCATTTCGGGTAAGCAATACGCGCAAAACCGATAGCCGCAATGGTTACGGGATCGGTCGGAATAACCATATTCATCCAACTGCCTCCCAACTGGAAGGCGAGCACCATTGTTTGGCGCGTAATACCGATAAGGTCGGCTAACGGGGCCAAAATCGGCATTGTCAGTACGGCCTTGCCGCTGCCGGAGGGGATAAAAAAGTCAATTACCGTTTGCAGCATCATAGCCGCCCACGAGGCACACACCGGATGCAAGTGTTTGATAGCGGCAGACATCCAGTCAAGCATTGTGTCCAAAATATGCCCGTTGTTGGCGATAATCACAATCGCCTGCGCAAAGCACAAAAGCATTGCAATTTCCGCCATACCGCGCACTCCGTCAAAGAACGCATCGGTAAATTTCTGCATATTCATTTTGCCCAAGAAACCGCACAAAAAGCCTACCCCCAGGAACAAGGCGGCAATTTCGGTAATGTACCAGCCTTCGGCTTCCAAGTGCAGAATTTCCATTAAATCCACGCCCCACAGCCCTTTAATCATTTCGCAAATTTGGGGTTTTAAAACACCGATAACCAAACCCACCATCCCCAGGCCGAAAGCCAGGAGCACCCATTTTTGGCGGCGGGTCATTTTGGTTTCTTCTTTATTGAGTTTTAATTCTTTGCGTTTTTCAATATCAAACTCATAGGTTAAACTTTTGGTCGGGTCTTTGCGGATTTTGCGCGCATAAACGCTTAACCAACTGATAACAACAGTGGTGCAGATAATCCAAATGATAAAGCGGTAGCCGATGCCGGAATAAAGCGGCACCTGGGCGATACCCTGCGCGATACCGACGGTAAAAGGGTTGGTAAATGCAGCCGCAAAACCCACCCCCGCGCCGATAAACGGAATAGCCGTACCGAGGGCAGAGTCGTAACCCAGCGAGAGTGCTAAGGGAATAAAAATAGGGATGAAGATAAGGGCTTCTTCGCACATACCAAATGTAGCCCCGCACAGGGAAAATACAATAATTCCAAGCGGGATAAACAGAAATCGGAGTTTCGGTTTGCGTTGGAAGAATCCGCTGGCGGCCTGAATACCGGCGGCGATTGCGCCTGTTTTTTCCACCACGGCAAGCACTCCGCCGATAACAAGCAGAAATACAATTACCTCAGCCGTGTTGGAAAACCCTTTAATGGGGGCTTTTAACACATCAAATAAACCTTGCGGGTTGGCCGGCACCGCGTGATACGTTCCGGCTACGACGACCTGGCGGCCGTCCACGTCCATTTTGTCATAAGCACCGCTGGGCACAATCCAAGTCAGTGCGGCTACCACCGCTACGATAGATAAAATAATAGCGAAGGTGTTGAGTTTGATTTTGGACAGAATTTTAGACATTTCCTTCTGTTTTTCCTCTGTTGAAGTGAATTAAATAACAAAGTTATATTTTACTAAATACGCTTGGTATATGGCACATTTATTTTTGTAATTTTCCGTTTATCCTTTCTTTTTTATATACTTTTACTATATGCTTTATATTGTTCCTACGCCTATTGGCAATTTACAAGATATTACCCTGCGCGCTTTGGAAACGCTCAAAACCGCCGATGCCGTTTTGTGCGAGGATACGCGCCGCACCCAGATTTTACTTTCCCATTTTGGTATTTCCAAGCCGCTCTACCGCTATAACGAAAACGACGACCGTTCCGTAGCGCGCTGTTTGGACGCGTTGAAAAGCGGAAAAAAGTGTGCGTTGGTGTCCGATTGCGGCACACCGTGTATTTCGGACCCGGGGTGGAAACTCGTCAAAGAGGCTGTGGCAAACGGCATTAAGGTTTCGTCTTTGCCGGGGCCTAGTGCGGTGGCGTGTGCCTTGGCCGGTGCGGGGATTACGGGCGGAGCGTTTACCTTTTTGGGCTTTTTGCCGCGCAAACCGGGTAAGGCCGCTAAATTACTTGCGGCGGCATATAGCCAAAATCACCCGGTGGTATTGTATGAATCTCCATATCGCGTGGTAAAAATGCTGGAATTGGTTGCTAAAACGCTGGGGGGAGAAACCCCGGTTATTTTGGCGCGGGAACTTTCCAAGGTATATGAAGAGTGGATTAGGGGAACGGCGGTTTCTTTGGCGGAGGAATTATCCAAAAAGAGCAAGGTGCAGGGCGAGTTTGTAATGATTTTGGACCGCCCGGCACAGACAGAGGAGGCAACCGATGAGCCGGACCCGTATTTTTAAAGTGAGCGAAATGACGGAAACCGATATTTTGTCTGCCGCTCGCGCGTTGGACGAAGGGGCCGTATCCGTTGTCCCCACCGATACGGTGTATGGTATCGGCACGGGAGCCTTTTGTGAAGAATCCGTTTTGCGCATTTATCAAATCAAAGCGCGTCCTGCCACCAGTCCGCTTCAAATTTTGACGGGTTCTGTGGCGCAGGCTAAGGCTGTGGCGCAATTTTCTGGTGGCGCAGAACGCTTGGCGCAAACCTATTGGCCCGGGGCGATTACTATTATTTTGCCGCCTACACCCCAAGGGAAAAATTTAACGCGCGGCTTTAAAGGGCTGGGGTTGCGTGTGCCCGGCAATCCGTTTTTGGTGAAGTTATTATCCCAAATGTCGCACCCGATGGCTTGCACCAGTGCCAACCTGCACGGGCAGCCCGTACTGACGGACGAAGAAACCATTTTAAAGACATTTGACGGAAAAGTGGATTATATTTTCTTGGGCGGGCAGTTATCGCCCACGGCTTCCAGCGTGGTGGATTTGACGGAAGAACCCCGGCTCTTGCGCGAGGGGGGCGTTCCCCGTGCTGATTTGGAAAAGACGTTAGGGCAAGCCTTAACCGTAAAATAGGAGAACGAAATGACCTTTTGGCAAATTATCGCTTCATATTCGTTGTTGGTGGCATCGTTGCTGTCGTTACTTACTTATTGGCTGACACGCAAATTTGTGCTTAAAAAAATGAAACGTACCATTATGAAGGCCGAGCACAACTACCAGCAGCAAATCGCTACCCTGCAAATGCAACTATCCGGCAAGGTAAATGTGCTGGAACATATGGTTGAAAAGTTGCGTCTCTCCAACCAGGAACTCAACCGGTTAAACGAAATCCGCGCCAAGTTTATGTCTATCGTTGCGCACGATTTGCGCCAACCGCTTTCTTCTATTCAGGGATTTACTTCCGTATTGATGATGGATAATCCCCAGGGCACAGGCGGCACAAACGAGCAAATCGCCTTAAACAATATTTTAAAAGCCACGGACAATATGAATATGCTGATGGCGGACTTAATGGATATTTCTATGATTGAGTCCGGGCGGTTTAAAATGGATATGCGTCCGTTTAATTTTAATGCACTTTTAAACGACGTCATCACTTTGCAGTTGGTCAATGCCCAAAAGCGCGGTATTTTTCTGCAAAAGTGTGAATATCCCGCCGAAGTAACCGTAGAAGCGGACCGTTTCCGTATTTCACAAGTGATTAACAACTTGATTGGCAACGCGCTTAAATTTTCGCCCCAAGGCGGACGCGTGGAAGCGCGGTATTATGTGTCAAACGGATGGCTGACCTTTAAAGTAATTGATAACGGCCCTGGGGTTTTACACAGCGAAAAGAGCAAAATTTTTCAAAAGTTCCACCAGTCCGAAAATGACCGGACGCTAAAAAAACAAGGTTGGGGCTTGGGCCTTTCCATTGCGCAGGAAATTATAAACGCGCACGGTGGGGATATCGGCGTGGAAAGCGCGGGCTTGGGGCAAGGGTCGGTCTTTTGGTTTACCATTCCGCAAACTTTGGCTGAGGCTCATAAGCAAGGAATATCTCCCCGAACTGCGGATAATAAGCAGCCCTCGGTCTCCAAATAGCAAAAGGTTATTTCCCCTTTAAATAAAAAGGCCCCGCCTATGCGGAGCCTTTTTATTTGCGGAAGAATTAAATTATCTTATCCAATTATGCAAGCCTTTGTAGTGATAGTAATTTTTAAGAGCGCGCAGCACCTCAATATATCCATACGCGCCTTCATTTACGTTGTTATTGTACCACAAGTAGCCATCCATACCGACGTCAAACAAACCTTGCTCGCCGGCCTCCCCGCGGTCATATTTGCTCATAGCAATTACGGGGACACGTCCGTCTTTTGCGCGTAATTCCTTCATCATTTTCTTGCCGCCGTCTGGTACCAGTAAATCGGTGAGAATTAAATCATATTTGACATATTTCATAGACTTTAAGAATTGCAAGCCATCCTTAAAGGTATCCACGACGGCGCCTTCGCCCAAATATCCCTTATCGCCCCAGGCTTTAAAGTTAATAAGAGGCAGGGCATCATCGTTGATAACGGCAATGTGCATACCTGCCGGAATATGTTTCAGCAGTTCTGTTCGTTCAATAGCGGCATTTTCGGGCGTAATGGGCGGATTTTTCTGGCGCATACGCACATAGGCATAAGAGTCCAACTCATCCAAATCATCCGGGTCCAAAATCAAGGTATCGGCCTGCGGCAGTACATAATCTGTACCGTCCGGGTTCATTAAGTCAAATTCCTTATGGTCAAATTTGCGTAAATCTCCCCGGGGCATTACGGCCTGCGTGCGGATATAGCCGGACAATAACGGGTTAAATCCTTCGTATGCGGTGGCCCAATACTCATCCTGCATCGCGAGGAACGGATCATCCGGCAAGTCCGCTTTTAAGTTGCGGATAGCCATTAACGTATTATACATTGCGCTACTTAAAGAGTTCTTTTCTTGCATATTCGGTACACGTCCTTCCCCAGGCAGAGAAGCATAGGTAAAGAAAGCGGTAACTCCTTGTTTGTGGTCATTAATAAGTTTTAGCACCTGTTGGTAACGCTCTTGCATATAGCGCATAGTTTCCGGCGGAACCGAATGGCGCAGATATTTAGAGATATTGGCCGATTGCTCCGGCGGCATTTGGATAGAAAGATTTTGTAATTCTTCACGCACGGCCGCATAACGCTCCCGCTCAGTTCCGTAAATTAACACCGTTTCCAGCCTGGGTGTAACTGGAATTTTGGGGTTCAGTACCGTGTTTTTGGGTGCTTTATTAGAAGGAATAAAACTAAGCGCTTGGGACGGATAAACCGAGTGCGCTACCTTTGGAGCAACTGGGGGAATATTTATTTTTGCTGTTGCTTTGAACGCTTGGTTTGCCGCATTATCAAGCCCTTTGGCAAGGGCGGAATTTGCTTTTACTACGGGGCCTGGCTTTACTAGTTGCGCAACGGCATTTTGCGCGGGCCAAGCGGCTGCTGCAATGAGTGCAAAAGAAAGAAGTTGTTTGGTATTTAGCATAAGTTCTCCGTTAATATTATCAGTATAATAGTTTTTTGAGCAAAAAAACAGAGCCAAAAGACCTAAATTTGATATGGGACCTATATATAAAAATCCGCGCTCCCTGGTTGAAAGCGCGGATAAGCAACCGATACCCCGGATTCTGTCAGCCCTTTCAGGCTGTGATAACCATTACTCTTGGCGGCCTACTTGGTCGCGAACGCGGGCCGCGTGTGGACCGGTTTGGCCTTGCTCCGTGCGGGGTTTGCCGTGCCGCGTTTATTGCTAAACGCGCGGTGCGCTCTTACCGCACCATTTCACCCTTACCCTTGCGGGCGGTTTGTTTTCTGTTGTACTTTCCGTCCAGCGGGGTGATATGGCCCCGCCGTCCCGCCTTTTCAAGCGGCGCACTTGCCCTGTGGAGTCCGGAAGTTCCTCCCCCAAACCGAAATTGGCCGGGAGCGGTTATCTGGGTTGCCCAAAATATTGTAGCAAAATTAATTAAAACCCGCCGAACAAATCCATTTGCTCGGAGGATTGCTTTTTTCCCTTTTTAGCGGCAGGCTTTTTTTCTTCCCGCACGACCGGGGCTATCTCTACACCGTTTACGACATTGGTTTTATCCGCCGGTGCATCAAAAATCTCGTCATCTTCCGGCAAGTGTTTAATCGGGTTATACCCGACCGATTGTTTGGCATCCATTGCCTTATTGGCCAGCGCATCAGGTGCCTTATTCAAATGGCGCAAAACGTGTTTGATATGCACAGTAAACCGCGCGGCCAAACGGCGGATAACCAGCATACGGGCGGCTAAATCGGGGTTTTTAATCTTATATTCACCCAAATATTGTTTTACTAAAAGTAAGGAATCCGAAATAATAAAAAGTTCCGTAGCCCCCAGTTCCGCAGCCTTGATAAGCGCGAGTTTCAACGCGGTGTATTCCGCCTGGTTGTTGGTACAATGGGGCATAAAATGCCCCTCTTGCGCTAAAATTTTTCCGTCCATAGCGCAAATCACATAGGCCGAGGCTCCCGGCCCGGGGTTCCCGCGGCTGCCGCCGTCAATATTAATTTTTACTTGCATATCCACATTTTAGCAAATGGGCGCACGCAGATAAAATAGTACCGCTGTTTAGTTCAAATTCGTATAATAGAAATGTTGTGCCAAAAGAGTATATATGATTAAATTCAAAAAAAGAAAATTACACCTTAAATTAAAATGGGGTTTACTGCCGGGCGTGATTTGCGCTATTGCGGCGGGTATTGCGTGCGGTCTGTTCTTTCCGGAGTGGCTGGTGCGCGTGTCGCTAACCTTTAACGGTTTGTTTGGCAACTTTTTGGGTTTTATTATTCCGTTGCTGATTGTGGGCTTGGTGGCTCCGGGAATTGCCGAATTGGGGCGCAGTGCGGGCAGGCTCCTTTTTATTACGGCTGTGCTTGCATATGGGTTTACGCTGGCATCAGGGTTTTTTAGTTATGGCATTTCCGAATTAACTTTCCCTTATTTGCTGGATACCACCGCTAAAACGACGCAGTTTGCCGCAGGGGCGGAATTAAAGCCCTATTTTACGGTGGCAATGCCGCCTTTAATGGACGTAATGACAGCCCTGGTGCTGGCTTTTACATTGGGGCTTGGTATGGCGGTTATCCAGGGGAGCCGTTTAAAGGGGGTAATGCTGGATTTGCGCGATATTATTGACCGTGTGATTGCGCGCGTGATTATCCCGCTGCTTCCGTATTACATTTTTGGCATTTTTTTAAATATGACGGTCGCCGGGCAGGTTGTTTCTGTACTTGGCGTATTTGCCAAAATTATCGTACTTATTTTTGCGATAACGGCCGTAATGCTTGTGTTGCAATTTGTGTTGGCGGGGGTAATTGCGCGGAAGAATCCGTTTAGTATGCTCAAAACAATGTTGGTCGCCTATATGACGGCTTTGGGAACGCAGTCCTCTGCGGCTACAATTCCCGTAACGCTTAAACAAACGGTCAAAATAGGCGTGCGCGAAGAGGTGGCCGGCTTTGTGGTGCCCTTGTGCGCTACGATTCACCTTTCCGGCAGTACAATGAAGATTGTGGCCTGTGCTTTGGCTATCGTATTTATGAGCGGGATGAATATGCCTTTTGAACAGTTTGCCGGGTTTATTTGTATGCTGGGGGTAACAATGGTGGCGGCTCCCGGTGTGCCGGGTGGGGCCATTATGGCGGCATTGGGTATTTTGCAAAGTATGCTTGGCTTTGGCGAAGCGGAACTCGGCCTAATGATTGCGCTTTATATTGCGATGGACTCTTTCGGTACGGCGTGCAACGTAACCGGGGACGGGTCTATTGCGGTCATAGTGAATAAAATATATTCCCGCCGCGCCCCGCAACAGCCTGCGCCGAGTGCGCCGGCCAATTAGCAAGAAAGATGTAAAAATTATTAATCCGGGTTCCTTGTAGGTGGGAACCCGGATTTTTACATTATCTGTCATCAAAAGACAGCAGAGTGATTACACTAACCCTTGGTCTATCATAGCGTCGGCTACTTTTTTAAAGCCCGCAATATTTGCACCCGCCATATAATTGCCTGCCAAACCGTATTCCGCCGCAGACGATAGACAACTGGCGTGAATATTGGACATAATGCGCTGTAAGTATTTATCCACTTCCTCGCGTGTCCAATACACGCGCATACTGTTTTGTGTCATCTCTAAACCGGACACCGCCACACCGCCCGCGTTGGAAGCCTTGCCGGGGGAATACAAAATATCAGCCGCTTGAAAAGCCGCAATCGCGCCTGGCGTGCAAGGCATATTGGAGCCTTCGCAGACGCATTTGCAACCATTTTTAAGGAGCGTTTTGGCATCTGTTTCGTTCAGTTCGTTTTCGCACGCGGTGGGGCAGGCCACCTCACACGGGATATCCCACGTCTTTTGGGCCGGACGGAATTGGGCCTCTTTAAATTTTTTGGAATATTCTTTTAAACTTCCACGGCGGACAAATACCAAATCTTTTAAGAAGGCCAGTTTTTCCTCATCTACCCCGTGGCTGTCGTAAATGCTCCCGTCGTAGTCCATAAACCCGACAACTTTTCCGCCCAACTGCGTTAATTTTTCTATGGCGTAAATACCCACATTTCCCGTGCCGGAAACGATACACGTTTTTCCTTTTAAACTGTCCCCGCGTGTTGCCAGCATTTCTTGGGCAAAATACGCCACGCCGTAGCCGGTGGCTTCCGGGCGTAAAAGGCTGCCGCCCCAGTTGGGTTTTTTACCGGTAAACGCACCCGTAAAATCGTTGGTTAATTTTTTGTATTGCCCGAACATATAACCGATTTCGCGCGCCCCGCAGCCCAGGTCGCCTGCCGGGATATCGGTGTGATAGCCAATATGGTGGTAAAGTTCGTTGATAAAGGAGTGGCAAAAGCGCATTACTTCGCTGTCGGACTTGCCGCGCGTGTCAAAATCACTTCCGCCTTTTCCGCCGCCTAACGGGAGGGTGGTTAAACTGTTTTTAAAGACTTGTTCAAACCCTAAAAATTTAAGTACATCCTGCGTAACCGTGGCGTGAAAGCGCATCCCGCCTTTATAGGGGCCTAGGGCGCTGTTGTATTGCACGCGGAACCCGCGGTTGACGTGAATTTCGCCTTTGTCGTCTTGCCACGGCACGCGGAAAATAATGGTGCGTTCCGGCTCTACGATACGCTCTAAAATGCGTTCTTTGATGTACAGGGGCTTTTGCTCCAAAACGGGCTTTAAGGTGCTGACTACTTCAAACACCGCCTGATGAAAAACCTTTTGGGCGGGGTCCTTTTTTACTTGTGTTTCCATAAAACCGGCGATGTAAGTATTCGTGTCCATAAACGCTCCTTGGAGGGGGATACTCCCATATAAGCAAATCTACCGGGCAAAAGCAAGAGAATAAAAATATGTTAAGATATACACAAATGCCTTACGGGGGAAAAGTATGAAATTAACGTCTAATATGGAAGATTATTTAGAGGCCGTTTCGCTTTGTGCCAACGAGGCAGGCATTGCCCGCGTGAGCGATATCCGCGACATGTTGGGCGTAAAAACCCCCAGCGTTACGGGAGCGGTAAAGGCGCTGACGGAAGCCGGATATATGGTTCACCAACCCTATAAGGGCATTGAACTGACCGCCAAAGGCCGCCGCGCCGCTGAGGACGTTAAAAAGCGCCACGCTATTTTGAGCCGTTTTTTAATACAAGTGTTGGGCGTAACGCCAAGAACGGCTGATATTGATGCTTGTAAAATGGAGCATACCATTAGCCGCGAAACACTTGAAAAACTGCACGATTATTTGCACAAGCAAACGGGCGAGGAAAGATAATATGAAAGGTTTTACGCTTGTAGAAATGTTGGTGGTTGTTTTGATTTTAGGTATTTTGGTGTCGGTTTCCGTGCCCCAATACCAAAAGGCTGTTGCTAGGGTAAAGTATGGAAATTTGCGTTCCTATGTGGAGCAAATTTACAAGGCGGAGCGGATGTATTATTTGGCAAATGGTACATTTACCCAAAACTGGGAAGATTTGGATATTTCATTTAGTGGTTTTCAAAATGGAGTGTCCGGCTCAAATGGCGAATTTCACAATTTTTCCCCAAACCCGGAAATTATTTCTACATATAGAAAAAATAAAACAGAACTTATCATTATAAAGGAGCCTTTCCTTACTGTTTTAGGAGTTGATGATACGCTTCCAGCCGCTTTTCGTATTACGTTTATTCCGTGGCTTTTGGATGGGAAAGGTTTTTTTGGCCGGGAATGTTCTTTTACTACCGCGGAGGTGGATGCCCAAGCAGCCAAAGAGGGTGCCCGGTTTTGTAAAGCAATGGGTGCGCGACAGGAAGAATCGGAGTGGTGGAGTTTTTAGCGTTTAGGTGCGTTTTCTTTTCTTTAAATTTTCTATAATATAATTATCCTTATATTTGGAGTGAATTTTTCAATGGCAAAAAATAAGTATTCCCATACCGTTTTGTTACCCAAGACGGACTTCCCGATGCGTGCCGGTTTGGCGCAAAAAGAGCCTAAAATTTTAGACTTTTGGAAATCTATCCATTTGTACGAAGCAATGCTCAAAAAGAACGAGGCCGGCAGGCACTTTGTCTTGCACGACGGGCCGCCCTATGCCAACGGAAAAATTCATATTGGACACGCACTTGATAAAACCATTAAGGATATTATTTTAAAAAGCCGCGCTATGTCCGGCTGTTATACGCCGTATGTGCCGGGGTGGGATTGCCACGGACTGCCGATTGAGCAGGCGCTTTTAAAAGAATTAAAACAAGATAAAAAGCACATTACGGATGTGCCCGCTTTCCGCAAAAAAGCACGCGCCTTTGCTGCAAAGTTTATTGATATCCAACGCCAAGGTTTCAAGCGCTTGGGCGTGCAGGGCGATTGGGATAACCCGTATTTGACGATGTCCCCGCGCTACGAAGGCGTTACCATTGGTGTATTTTTAGATTTAATTGAAAAAGGATACGTTTATAAGGGCCAAAAAACAATTACCTGGTGTTCCCATTGCGAAACGGCCCTTGCCGACGCGGAAACCGAATATAAAGATGTAAAATCTTCGTCTATTTATTTGCGCTTTAAATTGGCTAATCCCAATAAAGAAGTATTGGGCGATTTGGATTACGCAAAACCCATCAGCCTTGTTATTTGGACTACCACGCCGTGGACGATTCCGTCCAATATGGCGGCGGCCGTTTCCAATACCGAGGATTACGTTGTTTTACAAGATTCCAACACCCGGGAATATTACATTTTGGCTGAAAAATTGGCGGAAGAATTTTTGAAAGTATCCGGCTTGGATTGCACCCAAGCGGGCAAGGTGCCCGGTGCCAATTTGGTGGGGATGAAGTATTTTCACCCGCTTACCCACAAGGAAAACCCGATTATTTGGACCGACTTTGTAACTATGGATGCGGGTACGGGTATTGTTCATATTGCTCCCGGCCACGGCGAGGACGATTTCCGCGCCGGCAAACAATGGGGTTTGGAAACTTTCTGCCCCGTGGACGAAAAGGGTTGCTATACCAAGGATGCGGGCATTTTTGAAGGGATGCACGTTTTTGAAGCAAACCCGTTAATGGTCAAAAAATTAGATGAAACCGGCGCTCTTATTAAAGAGCAGGAAATTACGCACAGTTATCCGCATTGCTGGCGCTGCCATAACCCGATTATTTTCCGCGCGACGGAACAATGGTTTATGAGTATTGATAAAGACGGCTTGCGCCAGAAATTAATGGACAACCTCTCCAACGTCAAATTCTATCCTGCCGGCGGCGCGGAACGTATGCGCTCTATGATTGGTTTGCGCCCAGATTGGTGCTTGTCCCGCCAACGCTTCTGGGGCACTCCCGTAACGATTTTGTATTGCAAAAAATGCGGCAAAGCCCAGGTCAACCACGAGTTGTTTGATTTCATTAAAACGCGCGCTATGGACGAAGGCTCCGATTTCTGGTTTACCGACCCGGTGGAAAAATTAATGCCGGAAGGATACCATTGTGATTGCGGTTGCCACGAATTTAGAAAAGAAACGGATATTTTAGACGTTTGGTTGGATTCCGGTGTGTCCTGGGCGGCGGTATTAAAGGACCGCGGTTTGGACTTTCCGGCGGATGTATATTCCGAAGGCTCCGACCAGCACCGCGGTTGGTTCCAAAGTTCGTATATCCCGTCTTTCACCTTGGAGGGAACCGCTCCGTTTAAAACCATTTTAACGCACGGTATGGTGTTGGACCAGCAAGGCCGCCCGATGCACAAATCGTTGGGCAACAGCGTTGATCCCGAAGATGTAATTAATAAATACGGTGCGGATATTTTGCGCTTGTGGGTGTCCTTTGCCGACTACCAAGGCGACGTGCGCATTTCGGACGAGATTTTGGGCGGGCCGATTGATACCTACCGCAAAATCCGCAACACGGTGCGCTATGCACTTGGTAACTTGTCCGATTACGACCCGGCCTTGCACCAGGTCCCCGGTAAAGAATTAGCCGAAATGGACCGCTATATGTTGGGCCGCTTGGATGCGTTAATCCAAGAAGTCCACGCCGGCTATGAGGAATTTAATTTCCGCCGCGCTATGCGTGCTATTACCGATTTCTGTATTTTGGATTTGTCCTCCTTTATGCTGGATGCTTCCAAAGACCGCTTATATACGCTCGGGGCTTCGTCTCCGGCGCGCCGCAGTGCGCAAACCGTGCTGGCGGAAATAGCGGTAACCCTGCTCCAATTAATGGCGCCGGTGCTTTCCTTTACGGCCGAAGAAGCTTGGCAGGAACTGCGCAAAACTGCCTTGGGGCGTGAATTGCCGCAGAGTATTTTCCTTTCCAATATGCCGGCAAACGCTTCGCTGATTCCGGATGTGAAGTTGGAAGAAAAATGGAACAAAATCCGCCGCGTGCGTGAAACCGTACAAAAAGTGTTGGAAGATGCCCGTCAAAAAGGAGTGATTGGCTCGTCGTTGGAAGCCAAGGTCATTTTCAAAACATCTAAACCGGAAATGAAGGAATTTTTGCAGGAAACCAAAGACCTGTGGCCGGAAATTGCCATTGTCTCTGCGGTGGAAATTGCGGACGGAGCAGATGAACTGTCCGTATCTTGCGAGCACGCCGCCGGACATAAATGCGCCCGCTGTTGGCAATGGAAGGAAGATGTCGGTTCCAATACGCAATATGCCGACTTGTGCGCCCGCTGCGCCGAGGTGCTTGAAAAAGAGCATATCCAAGTGGACGGCGAGGAAAAAGCCGATGCTTAAAGGGCTGAAAACCGCCCTTGCTTGGTGCGGGCAGAACAAAGCGGTGCTGTGGGGCGTTGCCGGAATTTTATTTTTGGACCGCATAACCAAAGTATTGGCTTTGTATCTGCTGCCGGAAAATCCTTTGGAACTGTGCCCGTTTTTCCACCTGCGGTATGTGGAAAATACGGGCGCGGCTTTTGGTATGATGCAAAACGGCAATTTTGCACTTATTTTTGTAATGCTTGCCGTAATTGCATATATGGTGTTTAGTTGGAAGGACCTAACGTCGCACGGGAAACTCGTCAAATGGGGGGCTGTTTTCATTTTGGCGGGTGCATTGGGCAATCTTTATGATAGAATAACGTTAGGCTTTGTAGTGGACTTTTTAGATTTTCGGGTTTGGCCCGTGTTTAACGTGGCGGACTCGTTCATTACCATTGGTGCGTGTTTATTTGTATTGTCTTTATTTTTTCACGCTACTAAACGGGAGGCTAAATGAAGAAAGTATGTATCGTTTTGGCGGCCTTGTTATTGGCCGCGGCTTGCAGCAGCGACACTCGGTTATTTAAAGAAGCCCAAATGGCAACTTCTAAGGGAAATTTTACGCAGGCTATCCAACTCTATACCCGCTTGCTGAAACAACAGCCCCAAAATGCCGCCGCTTTGGCGAACAGAGGCCTTTTGTGGGAACGCTTACCCGTTAAAAACGCGCAGGAGCGTGTCAAGAACCGCTCGTATGCTGAGCAGGATTATTTAAAATCCATTGAGGCTAATCCCAATTTGCCCGAAACGTATAACAACTTGGGCGCTCTTTATGTAGATACGGGGCGCAATATGGATGCAGCCTTCTACTTAACCGAAGCCTTAGCCCGCAACCCGCGCTATTTTACGGCTTATATGAACCGCGCCTTGGCATATTACCGCTTGGGCCGCACGTCTTCTGCCTTGGCTGATTTTAACAGTGCGTTTAAACTCCGCCAAGACGAACCCCTTTTGTTCTTAAACCGCGGGCTTACTTACTTTGCTTTGGGGCAGTACGAATCTGCGGTTGATGATTATACTTATATGATGTCTTTGGACCCTGATAATGCCCGCCCGTATTTGGAGCGCGCCCGCGCCTTTATTAAAATGGGTTACCCTGCCAATGCGTATGCCGATTTGGAAGAAGCCGTAACCATTAAGCCGACCTATGCGTTAGCCTATTATTATATGGGTGATTTGATGTACCGCAAAGGGGAAAAAGATTATGCGCTCGGGTTGCTTGTCAAATCTAAGGAATTGGCCAGCCAGTATGTGCCGACATATGATTTAATGGGCGATATGTTGGCGGTAGAGGACCCCGTGGCGGCAACGGCCAACTATATGGTTGCTAAAAAGTTGGACCCGGCTCACGCGGCTAAATATGATGCCAAGATTCAAATGATGCGCACTGAACAAGGGCGCGAAAAGGTCTTGGCGGCGCGGTTTTTCCCGCGGTAAAGTATGGGGGTAATCTTGCGTAAGTATTCCCGCCCGGTTTCGGCGGCGCTAGCGGTGCCGTCCAAGGCTTATACATACCGTTTTTTCTTGTCCTTTTGCTTTCTGGTGCTTATTTTGTTTTCGCTCACGTTCCGCCACGCGGACGTGGGCATTTTTATTTTGTGTTTGATGAATTATTTGTTTTGTGCAGACGTATTTTTGCGCACAGCGCTAAAAGATGTTTGGAGCGGGAATATTTCTTGGGCGGTGTTGACGGCGTCGGTTACTACGGCCGGGTTGTTATATTCGGCCTTAAATGTGTTTTTAACGGTTCCGCTTTTTGGCCCGGTGCCGGATTTGTATTTGTACACCTCGCTTTTTATTACGCTTTCTTTATGGGCGGAGCGCCGCTTGGTAAAAGAAAAGGAGCGGTCCCGTGTGTTTGTTAAAAAATTAGATGATTTCCTGCCTAAATCGGGCCGCTTGTGCGTGGGGCGCAGTTTTAGAAAAGTCTTTGCCGGGGAATTAAAAAAAGGCGACCTTATTTTTGTAAAACCCGGAGAACGCTTGCCCGCAGACGGGACCGTTAAGCAAGGTAAAACCTCTGTTGATGAGCAATTAATTACAGGCAATATGTTGCCTACCTCTAAAAATGTTGGCAGCCGGGTGTTTGCGGGGACGCTTAATAAATCGGCGGAGATGTATGTGGAAGTTACCGAGGTTTTATCCGCGTCCGCCTTGATGAGTGTGGTTTCTGCCATAAAAAAAAGCGAATTGGCGCGCAGTGGTTTTAAAAGTGCATTAGACGGTTTTGCCTGTTGGGTGCTGCCTCTGTCTGTTTTGTTTGCGGCGGGGGCTTATGCAGGACTGCTTTACGCAACGGGCAGTAAAGAGTGGTTTTTATATTCCGGGGTTTTTTTATTTATGTTGGCGGTGTCCTGCCCGGCGGCCTTGGTGTTTGCAGCGGTATCCCCGTCATTTTTTGCCCGCCGTGGCGCGCACACAAAAAAAATTAAATTGCAAAATATTTACGCCTTGGACGAAATTGTCCGCGCCGATACGGTGTTTTTTGATAAAACAGGTACGCTCACTTATGGCGAATTGCGGGTATCTGGCATTTATCCGGCCAAAAAAGTTTCCCAACGCCAATTATTGGAAACGGTTGCCACCGCTGAACAACTGGTGGACGGTCCGTTTGCCGATGCCGTAACCGCGTGCGCCAAGGAGCATAAAATATCGCCTAAACCGCTTTTGTGCTTTGATGTGCTCCCCGGTTTGGGAGTATCCGCCACCAGCGGCGAGGATAAAATTTTGGCGGGCCGGACCCAATGGTTAGAGGAGCAAAATATTAAAACGGCGGCCAAAATTGTCCACGCGGACGAAGCCGTCATTTGCGTAGCCAAAAATGGGAAATATCTGGGTTATTTAACGCTGGCGGACGAATTGCGTCCGGGAGCCAGAGAATTGGTTGCTTTCTTAAAATCACTTGGTAAAGAAGTTATTTTGATTTCCGGGGATAACGAATCTTCCGTGTCGGCAATTGCCAAAGAGGCGGGAATCGCAAAAATAAATGCCAATGTACTGCCCAAAACCAAGGCGGAAATTATTTCCAACTTGCGTGCTTTGGGCAAACGCGTATTAATGGTGGGGGACGGTTTTAACGATATTATTGCTTTGTTGCGGGCTGATGCCGGGGTGGTTTATTCCTCCGGCCGGAACGTATATAATAACTGGGTGGACGTACTAATTAAAAGCCGGGACTTGTACCCGGTGGCAGATTTATTTAAAATAAATAAGAAGTTGCACCGGATTATCACGGTTAATGTGTTGCTGGCAGTTTTGGTTACGTTTGTTGGCTGTGCGGGGCTGATATGGTTTATGCCCCAGGCCGGGTGGACGTGGATTGTCGGCGGCGCGTTAGCGGTGGCTGGGCTTGTCTTTTTAAATTCAACAAGGATGCTTAACATAAAATGACACATACAAACGATATTGACTTTGGTTATACTACTGCACACGCCCGCAAAAATGCGGATGTTGTTTTGCCGGAAATCCAATGCTGGCCCAACCAGTACAAACGCGATTATAATATTAAAATTGAATTGCCGGAATTTACGTCTGTCTGCCCCAAGACGGGTTTGCCGGACTTTGGCATCATTACGATTGAGTATATCCCCGATGAACTTTGCCTGGAACTCAAATCGCTGAAATACTATTTGTTGGAATACCGCGATATGGGTATTTTTATGGAAAACACCGCCAATAAAATTTTGGATGATGTAGTAAAAGCCTGCCACCCCAAAAAAGCCACTGTTACCGGCGTGTTTACGCCCCGCGGCGGCTTGCGCTCTGTAATTACGGCCCATTACGAGAAAACAAATGAAAAATAAGCGCAATATCCGGTTGGCGTGCGCGTTTGTACTGGTGTTTTTGGCCGGGGTGGCGTGTATGCGCGTGTGGGATTGCTTCCGTATGCCGGAGCCTGTGGTAGCCGAGGTGTCGGGCAGCAGTTCTCTGCTCCTGGTTAATCTTGCTGACCCCACGGGGCCTGCTGACCTGCCGGGTGAGGATGAGCCCCCGCAAGATTACAAGGATGCTTCCACGGTGCCCAGCCATTTGCCCAATATCAAAATGCAAGGGGTGGAAAAGATTACCTTTCTGCCATCAGCAACCCAACAGGAAGAGGAAGAACCGGCCCCCAAAACACCCAAAACGCCCGTTCATTTAGGTTCGGCGGACCATATCGTTCCCAATGCTACAATGCCCCGTCAACTGCCGGAGGAAGAAAGCAAAATTTCTATGATTAGCGTGCCTGTGCAGGTGCGTGTCATTAAAACGGCGGACGAGTACAAGGCATTTAAACGCGTGGCGCGCGGCAAATACCCGCAGGCCAATTTTGCCAAGGATAATATTATTACGCTAGAATCTGCGGGGAACTGGCCGGATAAGGTGTTTGAAATTCAGGACGTTGTTGAGCAAGACGGCAAAATGGTCGTACTGTACCGTGTGAACATTTTTGGTATGGATAAAAAGACCAATACGCACAGCGTAGTGCGCGTAGCCAAACGGAACTTGCCCGTAGAACTCAAACAAGTTTTATAAATTGTCAGGGCCATAAGGTACCCTTTAAATTATGCAAAAATTCCTTCAAAAAAAATGGGTGCAAATCCTTATCGGCCTAGTCAGTTGGGTAATTTTAGTTTGGATTTGCTGGCGGTGGGGGCTTTTCCTGTTAAAACTCCCCGGGCGTTTGTACTTTTGGCTTTGGAGCAGTATGCTGGCCGGGCAAATGTCCTTGTGGCTTTTTATTCCCGCCGCCATAGGCGTATGGCTAGTTTGGTTTATATGTTTCTTCTTACCCGTGCCCATTTTGCGGGCCTTGCCCGTTCAGGCGGCTGAGGTGGCCGGTTGTGTGCTGGCGGCGTGCGTGGGCCTGATAGGAGTAGCCGCGTTTGTTTATCCGTGGATGATGTCTCCTTATACCTGGCCGACGGTAGTTGCGCGGATTTTGTGGACTTGGGGCGTTTGCTGTGGCACTATTTGGACTATTTTAATGTTGCTGTTGGGCGGAACCCAAAGATAGTGGATTTGGTTACAAAATAACAATCCCCCGGCAAAGCCGGGGGTTTTTCACATAGGGGCCCTGCCCCTCCTTACTAGCCACGCGTGTAACGCGTCTCAACATCCTGTCGCTCGCGTTCACTTCCGCTTATTCCCTTCCCACGGGCTCTTATCAAATGGCAGTTGCGCTCCTAATTGGTCCTCTCGTAATTGATTTTTTATATATTCTGCTATCTTTACCTTGTTCTTCCCTACCGTATCTACATAATACCCTCGGCACCAAAACTCCCGATTCTTATACTTATACTGCATATTCTTCCATCGCTCATATATTAATAAACTACTCTTCCCCTTTATGTACCTCATTACACTCCCTACGCTGTATTTCGGGGGTATTGATAATAGCATATGGATATGATCAGGGCATACTTCCGCCTCTACTATCTCTACCCCTTTCCATTCGCATAATTTGCGTAGTATTTTCCCTATCTCCACCCTCTTTTCACGGTAAAATACTTGCCGACGATATTTTGGCGCAAATACAATATGATACTTGCAGTTCCACGTTGTATGTGATAACTTATTTAAGTCATTGGACATAACAATGACCTCCTTTTGTTAAATTGCCTGCTAGCACAGGCAATTTATTATACAAAAGGAGTTTTTTTGTCTTGCGGAACGGTAGAACCTTACTGAACCACCGGCCTAGCCGGTGGTTTTCTAGACACAAAAAAAGCCCCCGGCTATAAAACCGGGGGCTTTTCATATTAGGAAAACTATTTCTTTAAAATGTTTTCGGAGGGTTTAAAGCGCACTTTTTCCTTGGCGGGTACTTGCACTTTGTCGCCTGTTTTGGGGTTGCGGCGTGTAACAGGGCGGGCTGTTTTTAAGTGGAAGGAGCCAAAATTGCTGATAACCACTTTGCCGTCGCGCTTTAAGCCGTGCTTGATAATTTCAAATACTTTATCTACGGACATTTTGGCTTGCTTTTTATCCAAAACGTGCCGGGTAAGATGTCTTATTACGTCGTCCTTATTCATATTGCAATCCTGTCTTGTGCCGGGCTTTTTAACAGCCCAAGCGGTAAAATTATTTGTTTCCCCGGTTGGTAAAGCCCATAGCGTGCAACAGCACCCACGGTTTTTTACCCTCGCAGACAATTTTCCAAATAGCATCTACGATAGGGGTTTTTAAATTGTTTTTGCGTGCAATGTCGTAAACGCTTTGCACGGAATTTACACCTTCGGCAATGGTTCCCACTTCCTTTTTGGCTTCTTCCAAAGAGAGACCGGAGCCTAGTTTTTCGCCCAAACGGCGGTTGCGGGAAATAGCAGACATACCTGTCAAAATGGCATCTCCAAAACCTGCCAAACTGTACACGGTATTGGACTGCCCGCCTTGACTGACAATAATATCGTTCATTTCCTGCAAGGCTTGCGTGATGAGGGCGGCCTTTGCGTTGGCTCCGTCGCCAATGCCGTCAATGACACCGCAGCCGATAGCCAATACATTTTTAATACCGCCGCCGTATTCTACTCCGCGCCTGTCGGAGGACGGCACTACAATAATCGGGTCCCCGCTCATTATGTCGCGGATTTCGTCCACCAAGGCAGGGTCTTTGCCAGCAAGCATAATTTTGGTCGGCACATCTTGCGCCACTTCCAGCGCAAAACTCGGGCCGGAAAAGGCTAATGCTTTATCCTTTAATTGCGGTAATTCTTCTTCAATCAGTTCGCAAATTGTTTTAAAAGACTTGTCCTCAATCCCCTTGGACGCGCTTACCACAGGTACGACACGCCCATTTAAAAGAGGCTTTAACTGTTCGCGGCAGAAATCGCGGATAGCCTTGGACGAAATGACAAAAATGATTAAATCCGTATCTTTGACCGCTTCGGCCACGTTGCCGGTTAAGCGGATATTGTCGTGAATTTTAAAGTTCGGGATATTGGGGTGTCTGCCCATTGTTTTAAGAACATTTAACAACTGTTCGTTGTATTCCCACAGGCTGACATTGTACCCTTTGCGCGCGAGGTGTTGGGCAATTACACTGCCCCAAATACCTGCGCCGAAAACGGTAATTTTATTTATGTTCATTTTCTTTTCTCTTTTTGGCGCCGTCTTCAAATTTTAATTCCTTTTGTTGGAGCAGACGCTTGATGTTGGGAACGTGCTTATAAATAACTAACGCACTGACGGCCGTTACCATTAAATTAACGGACAGCGGATGATTGCCGATAAGAAAACTGCATACAGGCAAAACCACGCAGGCGCAAATAGAACCAATGGAAATGCGGCCCCACAGCGCTACGCACACCACAAACGAGGCAAACGCAATTGCGGTAGGAATAGGCAGTAGGGCGGCAAATACGCCCGCCGAGGTGGCTACCCCTTTTCCGCCGCGGAATTTTAAATAAATCGTCCACATATGGCCCAAAATGGCAATTACCCCGCAAGCAATAGCCACCCAGTAATTGTCCGGGCAGAAATGGCGCGCCAGACACACCGGGATAAAGCCTTTTAAGCCGTCAATTAAAAAGGTGCTGATGCCGGCCCATTTGCCCACCGTACGGTACACATTTGCCGCGCCGGGGTTGCCGGAGCCGTGTTGACGGATATCAATACCCATAACGTGTTTGGCAATCATGTAGCCGGTCGGGACGGACCCGAGTAAGTAACTAAACAAAACGAGGATAGTAATTGTAGTAATCATATATCTCATTATATTAAATTTAGGGCATTTATTTGTGGTTTCATTGGTATTTTAAAGGTTTTTTATATATACTAACAATATGAAACAACTCCGTTTTTATCTTTTATCGCTCTTTCTTTTGGGGGCCGGTTATGCGAGTGCGCAGGATGCCTTTGACTATGCCCAAAAGGAATATGAATTAACTTTTACCGTGCGGGGCAAAACGCAAACCGTGTCTTGCCAGGCGGTACGGTTTCATAAAAATTGGTTTTTGACGGCGGCGCATTGTGTAAGCCCGTGTAAAAATTACTCGTGCCAAATGCGTATGTGGCTGGCTGTCGGCCCGGCGCGTGCGGCGGCGGTGCTTTCGCAAAAAAATGTTTTCCTTCCCGAGGAATACCAAGACGAATACACGCTTCCGCCCGGTGTGCAGCCCAGGCGCGGGGAACTGCCTGCGTGGGATATGGCACTTATTTATTTTAATGCCCGCCAAGCGCGCTATGAATATTACGATGCTTACGGAAAAGTCAAGGAAAAGGATTTCCTTCTCACATTGGATAGGGGCTTTTGGGAAAAAAAGACGGATGAGGCTTTAAAAGAGTCCGCCCGGCTGTATGAGCAGAGCCGCCAATATGCGGCAGACGGGCAAGCGCAAATTGCCCGCCAACTGACCGAGCAAGCGCAGGCGTTGGAACAGGATGCGGACGAATACCGCGCCGCCGCCGAAGCCGCGCCTTTACTCAAAAGACAATGGGACGGAGCAATGGCTCCGCGTTTGGCGCCGTTGCTTACATACAGCGATAAGGACGAAAAATTTTTGTTAAGTAATATTTTAGTGCCGCGCTGGACACGCGGTGCATTTGAAATGCTTTCTTCTCCCAGACAAATCTTATACTTTGGTGATAATGCCGCCCCGTGGCTTTCGGCGGGGTTTGGAGTGGAAAAAGGCAATTCCGGCGGCGGGGTATTTTTGCCCGTGTATAACGGCGGGAAAAAGCGCGCCTCCGGCTTGGTGGGAATTGTGTCTGCCAAATCGTTAAACCAACTGCCCGAAGCGGCCCGCAAACGCTATGCCTTGTACGGGAGTGAAATATTTTTATTCAACGGATTTAGCGAAAACACTACTTTGGGCTTTATCCGGCGGGTACTAACCGAATACCGCGACACCCCCAATGTGCAACCGTTGGAAAGTTACGGGCAGATAAAAAAGGTCGTCAAAAAGACAGCCCCCAAAAGTGCTAAAAAGAAGTGAGTTTTTTTAGAATACTGTGGTAGTTGCCGTCTGTGGCCATAAGGGTTAATTCCAAAGCACCGGACGGCAATTCTTTTTGCCCATTGACCAGGGCTTTGCCGTAGATAAAACCGATAAGCCCGCGCGCCTTTGGCTCCAATGTAAGGCGGCGCAGTTTCCAGCGGCGTGCCACATTTTCTTCTACTTGTTCCAATAGTTCCGTAAGGCCCAGTTTGTTTCCTGCGCTGATAAACGAACCTTGCGGGTTCTGCGCTTGCAACAGGGCCAGCCGTGCAGGGGAAAGTAAGTCAATTTTATTAAAAACATCAATAACCGGAATCGTCTGCGCGCCCAAATCGGTAATAATTTGGCGCACGGTTTCTGCCTGAGCGTTGCGGTGGGGGGACGACGCATCGTGGACGTGTAAAATCACATCCGCAAACGAGGTTTCTTCCAAAGTCGCGCGGAAGGAACTTACTAAACTGTGTGGCAATTTTTGAATAAATCCCACGGTATCCGTAAACAGCATTTCTCCGCTGGCCGGCATATGCACGCGGCGGGTGGTCGGGTCCAATGTGGCAAAAAGTTTGTCATCCGCATAAACCGCGTTTTGACGCGTCAGCACATTTAAAAGGGTGCTTTTTCCCGCATTGGTATAACCCACAATGGCAATTTGCGGCAAAGGAATTTGTGTGCGGCGTTCCCGCCGTAAGCCGCGCTCTTTTTTTACTTGTTCAATTTCCTTTTCCAATTTGCTGATACGCAGGCGCAGCCGGCGTTTGTCATATTCCAGTTTGGTTTCCCCCGGTCCGCGCAGGCCGATACCGCCTTTTTGTTGCATTAGTGCGGTGCCTTGCCCTCCTAAACGCGGAAGCAAATATTTTAATTGCGCCAGTTCTACCTGCAACTTGCCCTCTTGCGTGCGTGCGCGTTGGGCGAAAATATCTAAAATTAACCGGGTCCGGTCAATAACTTTGGCGGGGATAATTTCTTCCAAATTTTTTTGTTGGGCGGGGGAAATTTCGTCATCAAAAATAACCGTTTGGGCATTTGTCAGTCGCACTGTTTCGGCGATTTCTTCCATTTTGCCGCTGCCGATAAGCGTGGCCGAGTTAAAGGCCTGTACGCGGATTTGAAAGGTATGCACAACCGTACCGCCTGCCGTGTGGGCAAGACGTTTTAATTCTTCCAGCGAAGATGTATCGTATGGGGTGGTTTTGAGGGTTACACCCGCCAAAATGACGTTTTCCATAAACTAGCGCTTTTTAGAAATTTGGGCTTCTTTGGCGGCTTTTAATTTGGCTAAAAAGGCCGCCTTGATGTTAATCATATTGTTGAGCGGTGCTGTTTTTAAGTGGCATATTCCAATCGCCACCGCATCAGCGGTGTCATCGGGCGAGGGAGCTTTATCCAAATTAAGTGTCAGTTGTACCATACGCTGGACTTGTTTCTTGTCTGCGGTGCCGGTACCGCAAATCATTAGTTTTACGCGTTTTGGCGGATAAAAGGTAATCGGTTTTTGGGCCTGTTCGCACGCGAGGATAATCACTCCGCGCGTCATAACCGTATTGGCCATAGTGGTAGCGCGTTTTAAAAAGAAGTTTTGTTCCATTGCTACCTGGTCGGGCGTATAGGTTTGCAAAATTTTAGTCAGTTCGTCAAAAATATAGGAAAGACGTTTGGGCAGTTCTTGGTCGGCCCCGGTGTGGATAAGCCCGCAGGCGCGTAAAGACAAAACGGAACGGGCGTTCCGTGTGAGGATTGCCCATCCCGTTCTGTCTAAACCAGGGTCTATACCTAAAACTGTGGTTGTATGCTCTTGCAAGAGGCCTCTTATTTGGCTTCCAACTTAGCCATAACGGCTTCGTCAATGTTGGAGTTATCATAGACGTTTTTGGTGTCGTCGTGATCGTCCAACGCTTCCAGCATATTCATCAAGGTCTCAGCCGTATGTTCGTCAGTAATGGAAACTTCCGTATCGGGAATCATTGTCAAATCAGCCGATTCGGGCGTAATGCCCTTGGCTTCAATGGCCTTTTTGACGGCTTCCAATTCGTTCATATCCGGGTTGGTGATAACTTCATACACATCACCTGCCGTGCGGACGTCTTCCGCGCCGGCTTCCAAGGCCAAATTCATCAAATCATCTTCGGAAATATCTTCCTTTTTAACGACAATCATCCCTTTGCTTTTGAACATATAGGATACGCACCCCGCGGTGCCGGTATTGCCGCCGTGGCTGGTAAAGATTTTGCGGATTTCCGAGAAAGTGCGGTTTTTATTGTCCGTGGTGCATTCCACAATGACGGCCACGGAACCGGGGCCGTAGCCTTCATAAGTGATTTCTTCATATGAAACACCGGGCAACTGGCCTGTACCTTTCATAATAGCGCGTTTGACGTTATCAAACGGCATATTGGCGGCGCGGGCGTCGTCCACGGCTTTACGCAAGCGGGGGTTTTGGTCCGGGTTACCGCCGCTCATTTTTGCGGCGATGGTGATTTCTCTTAAAATTTTAGTAAATACTTTGCCTTTTTTGGCATCAACGAGGGCCTTTTTATGTTTAATGCCGGCCCAATGCGAATGTCCACCCATAGGTGCGCTCCTTACTGCAAATTTAGATACTTCTATTTTAGCAAATTTTTATATATAGGGATATAACAGACAGAAAATAAAAAATATGCCGTTAGGCGCAAAGGGGAAAATTGGGGCGGCGATCTTTGAGTGAAAAACCGAAAAACAGATTAAGCGGAAAACTGCCCCGCACGAGATTTGAACTCGTATCACCGGTTCCGAAGACCGGTACTCTATCCAGTTGAGCTAACGGGGCTTATTTTCTATATTTTAGCAAATTACAAAACTAATTAAATTTTTTGCCCTGCAAAAATGACCGCTTGCGTCAATTTATGCTAAATTATACATATGAAATCTATTAAAAACGAAGGGACGGCGCATTGTCCCCACAAGTGTGAACCTTTTGATGTAGAATACTGGTCGCTCATTCGGGCCGACCAGGACCCCGATTTGAAAACCGCCGCTATGGGCGGAGAATTAAATTTGGTACGCTGCCCGGAGTGCGGCGAGTTTTTTCACCACGACGGCGATTTGATTTATTTTGACGCTCCCAGTGAGATTTTGGTGTTTGTGTTTTCCGAAAAAGACCGCCAGCGCGAGCCGGAATTGGCCAAGCGTATGCGGGACGATTACGAAACTATTAAACACGTTTTATTAAAGCAGATGAATATGGACTATCCGCCCGTATCCGTTTTCGGGTTGGAAGAACTGAAACTGCTTTTGCAGGCGGACGAAAAAGCGTCCTACGAATCCGAAGCCGTGGCGGCTGCGTCCGCCGCGCAAGGGTTCGCGGTAACGCGTTTGAAACCGTCTTATGCGCGGGAACATCATTTTCCGTTTTATGTTCCCACGCCGACTAAGAATCACTCGGCCAACGAATATGCTGTGGCCTCCGCCAAGGTGTTAAAGAGCGGCCTTAACAGCACTCTGCTTCGCAACTTCGCCGACCGGATGAGCGAGGACGGCGCACAGCCGCCAAGAGTGCTATGAACATAAACCTCTCCTCTGATATACCTAAAAAATACCGGGAACAATTATATTCCGTAGGTGCCTATGCCAAAAAACTGGGCCTGTCGGCCTGGGTGGCGGGCGGTGCGGTGCGTGATTTTTACTTAAAGCGTCCTACATTGGATATTGACTTGGCTTTTAGCGGCAACCAGGAATCTGTTGCCGGGTTTTGCGTGAAACAATGGGGGGGAGGAAAAAGGAAGTTTTCGCAGTTTGGTACGTTCCGTGTGAATATGGAGGACGGGCTAAAATTTGATATGGTCCGCATGCGCAAGGAAAAATATCCGTATCCCGGTTCCTTGCCGCAGGTGGAATTTTCGCCCAAAATTAAGGACGACCTTTTCCGGCGCGATTTTACCGTAAATTCCTGGTGTTTTTCTATTTTGCCCGATACTTTTGGTCAAACATATGATGCGTTTGGTTCGCAAAAGGATATTGATGGCGGCATTATACGCATTTTGCACGATAAAAGTTTTTTAGATGACCCTACGCGTATGTTGCGTGCGACACGTTTTGCGGGCCGTTTTGGGTGGACGTTGGCGCCTAAAACGGAGCGCTTATTGCGTGAGGCCGTAAAAGGGGAATATCCGTTGCTCTTGACGCGGGAGCGGTTCAGCCGCGAATTTTTAAAAGTGCTCAAAGAAGAAAAAATTAAAAAAATTTTTATGTTAATGGAAAAATACGATATGCTCAAATTTGCCTGGCCGGGCCTTCAATGGCACGATGCTTTGCTGAACTCGCAAGATGTGCAAGAGCGGGTGGGCATATTGGTTTGTATGCTGGGCGCAAGCGGAGAAGATTTTTTGCGCTCGTTGCATTTGCCGAAGGAATTTACGCAAGAAATTTTGGGCGCGTGGAAGGTAACGCGCGAAAAAATGAGCCCGTTGGGGTCGCTTTCTCCTTTGCAAAAGGAAATTTTAAAGGCGGTTGTCCCCGGGCTGCCGCCAATGGCCTTGGAGCCGTGCTTTGTGCGTGGGCGGGAACTGAAAGATTTGGGTCTTGCCGGGCGGCGCATATCGGGCGCGCTAGACCGTGTACGCCAAGCACAATGGGCGGGTGAGGTTAAAACGCGCGAGGAAGCGCAGGCCTTTCTCAAAGCACATTAAAAATTGGTTTTATTTGGTGGATATAAAAGCCCCCGGTTTAGTCCGGGGGTTTCTTTGTGGAGTGTTCTTGTATTAGTTGTTGCCGTCATCCTGGAAAGTCGTAGTCCAGGATCTGTTGTTTTGTAAGAGAACAAATACGACGAACAACGGATTCCCGAACGCTCCGCGCCGGCTGACACTCGGAAATGACGACTTTACGAAAAAAGAGGTCATCCTGAACTTGTTTCAGGATCTACTTTTTGGTTTTTTGTCGTTGTTGTTTAGTAGTTATTCATAAAGGGGTTGTTTTATTTTTCTTTTTTGTTATAATTCTATTAATGAGAACTCTGTATATTGGATGGGTTTGGAATATAAAAGGCTTTTTTACTAAAATATAAAGGTGTCCAAAAAGGAGGAAAGATGAAGAAGTTTATATTTTTTTCTGCCGCTTTGCTGTTATTTACAGCCGCCAACGCAGAACAAATGCAGTTTGTAACCACAATGTCTGCCCCGGTGGGTAGTTTTGCTCACTTGGACGCGGCAGACTCTACTCACGTAACTACTGCGCCGATACTTAACTTTTGTAATACGCGTTCCAGCGCAGGGGATATTATCATCAAAGGGGCGGGTGCGTATTTAAAACAAATAGATATCCAAAACGGAACGACGTTGGGTAGCACTAATACGCCCGAATACCGTTTGGGTGAAAACCTGAGTATTGAAAACGGCGGAACGGTAACGGCAGGGCGCGTAATGGCTAATCAAGTTACATTTGACGATACTAACTACCACAAAAGTAATGTAACAAATACTATTTACGGTAATGATGTAGCCGTAATGGGTGGAAAAACGGACAATATGGAAATTGCTTCCACCGCCAAAATTACCAAGGGTGCGCAAAATTCTGCAAACTTGGGCGAAGAACTGTGGTGGGATAACCAATATGCAGGTGATTACGACGCTTCTGGTAATAAAAAGGCCAATGGCAAAACCTACACCTCCTTTTTGTTAAAGAGTAAAAACACGCAACCCGCATGTGATATTGATTGTGGTCTCTTGGCTGTGGATGAAGAAACCTGTACCTGCAAGGAAGAGTACACTATACAATATGTGTCCTTGCAGTTTGCAACATCAGGGGAGACTTGCTACGGAAAAGATAAGTTTTATATGGCTAAGGGAGATAATATTAGCAGCGGTTGGGTGTCTTATGATTATAGTTTATCAAGCAAATTGTATGATATGAATAGTAAAATTGAAGAGACCTATTACAATGTTTTGAACCTATCGGGGAAAGTAATTAAAGATTTAATTTATCAATGTGTTTTTACGGAAGATGTACATGTGAGGTTGTATCCTTGCGAAGATGTTTCTGATTTGCAAGAATGTTGGCAAAAAACTTGTGAAAGTGTTCCGTCTAATACCGTTTTTATTCGGACGACTAGGGCTGATTCTGCACATCCTAATTGGCCGGGAAACTTTATAAACAATGGAAATTCTGTATATGCAATGCAATATACATATTTAGGGCCTCAGAAGGGCAATCAATACTATTGTGTATTAGAAGGAGAGCACGGACCACCATTGTCTAGTGCCGGAGGAACTACTTTACGTCCGTGTATTGGGTTTGTAGGAATGAAATTCTATGTGTGTATGAGTTATGAAAAGGGATTTCTTTTTAATGGCTTTGCTGATGATAGCCAAAAGAAATGGAATCCAAATAAAAACGTAAAAATCCTTCCTTAGACATTAACCGTATTTTAAAAACCCCCGGTTTAGTCCGGGGGTTTCTTTGTGGAGTGTTCTTGTATTAGTTGTTGTCGTTTGCCGTCATCCCCGAGTGTTTCTGTCGGGGATCTGTCGTGGCAATAAATAATGCAATACTTATTAATAACAACAGATTCCCGACTACGACCTTCGGGAATGACGAGAATTTTTATAAATATCCTTCGCATTTGTTCTAAATAGCATTTTTCCGCATAGACAACACCGGGTATCGGTGCAACCTTCTCTGCACCGCAGGCAGACAAATTTAAAACCCCCGGTTTAGGCCGGGGGTTTTGCGTTCCTACGGCTCTGCCGTGTGCTGCTTTTGTTGCACAGGTCCAGCCCTCGGTTGCTTTGCTTTAGTTGAAGCCTTAATGATTAATTAAGGTTAATTTATTATAACTAATTTGAACTAAAACAGCAAATAATATTTTTTACCACGCTTTTTACAGGGCATTTTTAGCCTTGGCGGTGTGCAGGAACGAATATAAATTAGTAAAATACAATATATGGAAGTAATTATCTTTATACCCATTTTATTTTTGTCTATTATCCTGCACGAATTTGCACACGGCTGGGTGGCATACCGCATGGGCGACGATACCGCCTATTATGCCGGCCGCCTGACCTTAAACCCGCTTAAACACATTGACCCGGTCGGCACGCTGGTAGTTCCGGCGGTGTGCTACTTTTTGCATTTTCCGTTGTTTGGTTGGGCCAAGCCCGTGCCTGTAAACCCGATGCGCTTTCCGCGCCCGCGCCAAGATATGGGCAAGGTGGCGGCGGCGGGTCCGGCGTGCAACTTGCTGTTGGCATTTATCTGCGTGCTTGTTATGAAGATTTTTCTTTTAATGCAGAACCATTTTACCGTGCAGACGTTGGAGCAGGTTTTTGTATTTCTGCAATATGGTATGTTTATTAATGTATTTTTAGCCGTGTTTAATTTAATTCCTATCCCGCCCTTGGACGGCGGGCGCGTGGTGGCGGCTTTATTGCCAATGCGGACCGCCTTTAAATACGAACTGTTTTTCAGCCGCTTTGGAATGTGGGTGGTTTTCGCCCTTATTTTAACGGGTGCGGTGCAGTTTCTTTTATTGCCGCCTACCCGGATAATTGTCGGCTTATTAAGTAAAATTTTAACTTTGTAATATATTGCGGAGCGTTTAAATGATTAATCCTGCGCCGATTAATGTGCATATCAACGTGTTTGAGGGTCCTATGGACCTGTTGTTGCACTTAATTAAAAAAGACAACTTGGATATTTGCGATATTAACATTGCCGAAATCACCAAGCAGTATTTAGATTATTTAAACGTAATGAAGGAACTGAACTTGGAGGTAGCGGGCGAATTTTTGGTAATGGCCAGTACATTAATGCAAATCAAAGCCAAAACGCTTTTGCCTTCGCAAGCCCCGACGACCGAGGACGAAGGCCCCAACCCTGTAAAGGAACTTATCGCCAAGTTGGTAGAGTACCAAAAATACAAAGAAGCCAGCAAATTTTTGGAACAAAAGTTTGAGGAAAATAAAGACAATTTTTACCGCTCTGCCCCTATTTTTGACGACGGGGAAAAAATCATTAACCTGCAACTGTTTGATTTATTATCCGCCGTCAAGCGTGCCTTTGAACGGTTAGACGAGCGCAAGCGCATTGAACTTTTAAATGTGGAAGAATTTCCTATTGAAACGAAGATGCAAAAGGTGGTGGATATGTTTAAAAAGCACGATTGGGTGCTTTTAGACGATATCTTTGTGGGGGAAACCAAAAAACGCGGCGTGATTACCTGTTTTATGGCCTTATTGGAACTGATGAAGATTAAAAAAATTATTGCCCGGCAAGATGCACAGCAGGGGCAAATCCGTATTTATTTAAATCCGGAAAATAAAGATAAAGATTTTAAAACCCTTATGCACGGCGAGGCTAATTAGCCGCCCGGAGGATTTATGCCAACCGAAGAAAATATAACCCCTGTTCAAGCCACATCGCAAGCAACGCCTATGCAAGCCGATAAAACCGTCCAGCCTGCGGACGAACGGCCCTTTGAACTGGTGCCGACGAGTGAATTTAAGCAGATTGTGGAAACCCTTTTGTTTATTACCGACCGCCCGATAAAACCCTCCCGCATTGCCGACGTAATTGACGGCGTGGATGCGCGGCGCGTGCGCGAAATGATTTTGGAAATTCAAGAGGATTACGTCCAACGCCAAAGCGCTATCCGCGTGGTGGAAATCGGCGGCGGATTTCAAATGTCCACCAAGCCGGAGTTTGGCCGCTGGGTGCGCCGTTTGTATAACGAAAAAATGACGACCAAACTTTCCAATGCGGCCTTGGAAACATTGGCGATTATCGCCTACAAACAGCCGCTTACCCGCGCGGAAATGGAAGCCATACGCGGGGTAGATGTGGCCGGGCCGTTGGAACGCTTGTTGGAGCGCGGGCTGGTGCGGGTGGTGGGCAAAAAAGATACTATCGGCCGCCCGATGGTTTATGGTACAACAGATGAATTTTTACGAATTTTCGGGCTTAACAAGATTTCCGAATTGCCCGATTTGCAGGAATTTGCTTCTAAAACCTTGCGCGAAAAGCAAGAAGAATTGCCGTTTGGCGAGCCTTTGCCTCCCTTGAAAGAGCCGGCCATTATTCCGTTGGAAGAATTGGAAGGCGAGGAAAAGTTGCAGGCTTTGGATGCGTCCTCTGCGGACCCGTTCTTTACGCGCAACAGTTACAACCGCGGGGATATTTTTACCAATGACGCCGCCCCGGAACTCTTAAAGCAAGCCGCCTTGTCCGCCGAGGAAAAAGCCCCGGTGGAGGCTGTAAGCGTGGTGTCAAACGAACCCGCGCAGGATACGGACCCTGCTTTAAAAATGAACGAGCAGGTAACTGCGCCCGATAACGCATTGGCCTCTTTGCAGGCGCACCGTGAGGACGCAGATGCGGCACAGCCCGCGCAAGAAAAACAGGAGGATAAATAACTATGAACATTGTTTTGGCCGCCAGCGAGGCGTTTCCGTTTTGTAAAACTGGAGGACTTGCCGATGTGGTGGGGGCACTCTGTCAGCAGTTTTCTATGCGCAAAGGCAACAAGGTGCTTTTGTTCCTGCCGCACTACCGCAACATTGTGCGGGTGTCCTCTTTAAAGGTGGTTCCCGGAGTGTATTTAATTCCGATTGGGGATAGAATTGAACAGGTTTCGCTTTCGTATATTAATTGGGGTAATGTGCTTGTATTTTTTGTGGGCAACCGTAAATATTTTGACCGCCCCGAACTCTACCGTACCAAAATGGGCGAATATCCCGATAACGACGAGCGCTTTATTTTGTTTAGCCGCGCGGTGCTGGAAGGGTGCAAATTTATCGGTTTCCGTCCGGATATTATCCATTGCCACGATTGGCAGACGGGCTTAATTCCCGCCTATTTAAAAACGGTCTATAAGTTGGATGCCTTCTATACCCGCACCCGCAGTTTATACACTATTCATAATATTGCCTACCAGGGGCATTATTCGTATTCCTCGTTCCGCAAGGCGGGCTTTCACCCGGTGGATTACACACCTGATAAATTTGAATATTACGGCGGTATCAGTTTCTTGAAAAGCGGCATCGTGTTTGCCGATAACGTAAATACCGTCAGCCCCAACTACGCGCGCGAAGTTCAAACGGACCCCGCTATGGGTTTTGGCTTGGAGGGGCTTTTGCGCTACCGCAGTAAGAATTTCTGCGGCATTGTAAACGGAATTGATACCGACGTGTGGGACCCGGAATTGGACCCCGTTTTGCCGATTGGCTACGACGTAAGCGAAGTGGTAAAAGGTAAATTAGCCGCTAAATTGGCTTTGCAGCAACAATGCAAACTGCCCCAAGAGGCAGAAAAGCCGCTTATCGGTATTGTGTCGCGCCTGGACTATCAAAAGGGCTTGGATGTGGTCGTCAATTTGATTGAACGCTTAAAAGGCCGCGCGCAGTTTGTAGTGCTCGGTATGGGCGACCCGATGTTAGAGAAGGCTTACCAAGGTTTAGCGCGTAATAATCCTACGTCCGTTAGTTACAACGGCCGCTTGGATGAAGATTTGGCTCACCGCATTTATGCGGGCGCGGATATATTTTTAATGCCGTCTCGCTTTGAGCCGTGCGGCCTTTCGCAGTTGATTTCAATGCAGTACGGTACCTTGCCTGTTGTGTCAAAAGTAGGCGGGTTGGTGGATACAGTGAAAGGGTACGAGCCTGGCAAAGAGGATACGGCTACGGGCTTTTTTATTAACAACTTTACCGAAAATGGTATCTATGCTACATTGGAAGGGGCTTTGGCCCTTTACCAGCATAACCGCCCGGTGTGGACGAAACTCGTCCGCAACGCGATGCGCCAGGATTTATCGTGGGATAAATCGGCGCAAGCCTATTTGGATTTGTACCGCAAAACATTGATTTAGGAGATAAAATGAAAAATATTCGCCGTATTTTATTTGTACTTTTGGCTTTCGTTTTACTTGCGGGCCCTGCATGGGCCGGGGACGTAAAGAACCTTATTTGGGTGATTGGGGACGGTATGGGGCCGGAGGCCATCGGTTTTTTTACCCAAGGCGTCCGCTATGCTAACTTGCCGGACTACCCTGAAAAAACCTCCAATTTGGAGCGTATGTTAAACGGCGGTACCTGGGGTATGTTCTTTAATAACACCTATGATACTTTGGTAACCGATTCCGCCGCCGCGGCTACACAAATGGCAACGGGAAAATTCTCCCGCCCGGGTGTCATTGGCGAGGATTACAACGGCGCCACCGCCAAAACTTTGTTGGAAATGGCGCGCGAAAAAGGAATGTCCGTCGGCGTGGTTACGGATGCATATGTTACCGATGCTACTCCCGCGGCCTTTACGGCGCATACGCAAAACCGCCGCCAGAAAATGGATATTGCCCGCCAAATGATTGCGTTCGGCCCGGAAGTGATTATGGGCGGCGGACTTAAATATTTTTCCACAGGGGAAAATAAAAAACTTTTAAAGCAGGCCAAAAAGAAAGGCTACCATATTGCCACGGACAAAAAGGAATTGTCCAAAATCAAATCAGGCAAGGTCCTGGGGTTGTTTGCCGAGCAAGCGTTGCCGATGACGGTAGAAATGTATATGCGTCCTCAAATCCCCACGCTTACGGAGCAAACCCAAAAGGCGGTGGAAATTTTAAGCCAAAACCCTAACGGTTTTATTTTAATGGTAGAAGCCGGAAAAATTGACTGGGCTGCCCATGCAAACGACGCGGGCGCGTGGTTTAAGGAAATGCAAAATTTAGATACTTTGCTAGGCTATGTGTTGGGCTATGCGGATAAAACACCCGATACTTTGGTGTACTTAAATGCCGATCACGATACTGGCGTGGGGGCCTTTACTTACCGCCATTTGGGCCAACAAAAGGTGATGGAAAAGACTGCCCAAGGCGAGGTGCTTTACGACGGGGATGTGGACTATGCTTCCTTTAAAACGTATCATCAGTTTCTGCTCCAAAAACGCAGTTTATATAATTTGAAAGAAGAGTTGAAAAAACTGCCAGCCGCTACATTAACCCCGGCTTTTTTGCAGGGACAATTAACTGCCGCTTTGGGTTATCCGGTGGATATTTCCGGCTTTAAAAACCCGGCGGATTTGGACGGCCTTTTTAAACAGTTGGACGAGGAGCGCGGCATTGTTTGGGCCACTCCGTCCCACTCGTCTTTGCCATTGTTAAGCGTAGCCTATGGCGAGGAGGCCGATGAGTTTTCCGGCCTGTACCACAATACGGAAATTTTGCCGCGTATGAAGGCGGCCTTGGGGTGGTAAAATATGGAAGAATTTTTGGAAGAGCCGAAAACGGTTAAAGTTCCCAAGCACCTTTTTCACCTGCACCGCAGACTGTTTTTGCTGGTGTTTGCGGTGGCTGTTTTGTTGCAAACGGCGGTGTTTATAAATATGCGGTTGGATACTTATTACCAAGCATTAAACCGCTCGTTTAAAATGATTTTAACCGTCAACGGCACGCCGGATAATGCAAAACTGGCGGAGACGGGAGACTCCTTAAACCAAAAAGAGGATATCACTGATGTACAATTGTTCTCCCCGCAGGATGCCTTGGCGGAGGTCCGCCGCCAAAACCCGCAACTGGCTGATGCGATGCTTTTAATGGGCAAAAACAAAATGCCCGCTTATTACGAATTGCGTTTAAGTTACAAGGCCATTAACAATATTCGTCCGTTTGCGGATAATTTATCGGCGGAATATCCGTTTTTAACACCGCATTATAATTCACAGCACGCACAGTTGCTCTTTTATGTGGGCTTGTGCGCCAAGTTGTTAAATTTGGCTGTGGTTTTTGCGCTCTTATTATTTTTGGCCTTTATGTTTTTGGTGGAGGCCTATCCGTCGGCCGGGCCGCGTGCGCACTTTTTTGGCGGAGCCGTTTCCGGCGTTTTGGCCGGGCTGGCTTCCTGTCTGTTTTTTGCGGTGCTCGTATATCCTACGGGCTTTTTGTACGAAGCCGCCAGCCAGTTTACCTCGGTTGGACGGCAGTTGTTGCTACTTGCCTTTTGCGGGCTTTTCGGGTGGACGTTATCTAAATGGCAAAAATTTTAAGCGTTTTATTGGCTCTCGTGGTGTTTGCTTCGCCGCTTTATTGCGACGAGGCTGCCCGGCGTAAGCAGGAGTTGGAAAAATTGAAAAATGCGGCGGCTGCGAAAGAACGGGAATTGCAAAAGTACCGCAAGCAGGCCCAACAGATTTCACAGGAAATTTCTGCTTTGGAGAACCAAAAAGCGCGCGCCGAACAGCGTAAAAATAAAGTGGAGTCCGATATTACCTATGTGGAGCAAAATTTGCTGTCTATTGAGGACAAGCGCGCCGCGTTAGAGCGCAGTATGCCTATGTGGCAAGGAGTGGTGCAAGAGGAATTGACCCAATATTATTTTACCCCCCTTTGCGCGGCTTGCCCGGGCGGGTACAGTTTGGAGCAGGATATTTTTGTGGATCGTATGGTTACGCACAAGGCCGCCTTTGCCGCCGAATTGAAAAAGGAAAATAAAGAAGCCAAGGAGCGGTTGCATTCGTTTGAGGAGCGCAATAAAAAATTAATGGCACAAAGTTCCCAAATTAAGCAAGAACAGGCCGTCATTTCGCAATCGTTTAATAAAAAGAAAAAGGATTTAGATGTTACCCAGCGCAAGGCTGATGCCGTGCGCAAAGAAATAAACGAACTGAATAAATCCGCGGCGGAACTCAATAATTTACTTGCCTCGTTTGAGCGTAAGCGTAAAGCGGCAGACGCCAAAAAGGCCGCCGCTTCCAAAACACCGGTTAAAAAATCGTCAACCAGGCCGCGCATAGATGCTTCGCGCCACTCTTTGCCCTGGCCGGTGGCAGGTACGGTTATCAGCAAATTCGGTAAAGAATACCGTGCCGATTTGAATACTTGGATTTTCCGCGACGGTATCAAAATTTCCGCCAAGGCGGGTGAACCTGTCCGCACAGCCGCCGAGGGGAGCGTAATTTATGCCGGGCCGTTCCGCTCGTATGGTAATGTGGTAATTGTGGACCATAACAAAGGATTCTTTACTATTTACGGATTTTTGAAGGAAATCAGCGCCTCTGTGGGGGATAAACTCCCGGTGCAGGGCGTAATCGGCACGGCGGGGCAGGACACGCAGTCCTCCTCCGGCACGGGCAAGAGTGCGGTGTATTTTGAAATCCGCCAAGGCACTACCGCGGTAAATCCGCAGGAGTGGCTGAAATAACTATTTAGAGGAAAATATGAAATCAAAAAAATTAAATCGTTACGCTGTTTTGGGGGGCGTGTTGTTTTTTATGGGAACGCTGTTTCCGTACGCATATGCTGCGGCGGATAACAGTTTAAAGCAACTGCGTACCTTGGTGGATGTGTTGGAATATGTGAAGGAAAACTATGTAGAAGTTACCGATACGGACAAACTGGTCTCCGGCGCGATTAAGGGAGTGGTGGGAGAATTGGACGATTTTTCGCAATATCTGGACCCGAAAGATTATAAGGAACTCAAAAATGATACCCGCGGCGATTTCGGCGGTTTGGGTATCCGCTTGCAAAAAGTGGACGGCTTTATTACGATAATGACGCCTATGCCGGGCACGCCCGCCTTTAAGGCCGGGGTAATGCCGGGCGACCGCATTGTGGCGGTGGATGATAAAGATGTAAAAAATATGCCCTTGGACGAAGCCGTGGAATTGATGCGCGGGCCTGTGGGCAGCAAAGTAAAAATCACCATTAGCCGTAAAAACGATAAAGGCGAATATACAAATTTGCCGGACTTTAAATTTAAGCGTGAAAAAATCGTGCCCGAAGTGGTGTATTCCCGTATGCTGCCGGGCAAGGTGGGATATGTGTATTTGGTAGATTTTTCGGGCCACAGCACCGAGGCTATTAAAAAAGCATTAAAAGAATTGCAAAAACAGGGGATGACCTCTTTGGTATTGGACTTGCGTTTTAACCCCGGAGGTTTATTAACAGGTGCGGTGGATATTGCTAAACTCTTTTTGGCACAGGATGAAATGATTGTCTATACCCAAGGGCGCAAACCTGATTATTACCAGGAATTTAAAACTTCTGCCCGCCCGGATTATCCGGATATTCCGCTGGCGGTGCTGGTAAACCAAGGCTCTGCCAGCGCGAGCGAAATTGTTTCAGGCGCGTTGCAAGATAACGGACGGGCATTTGTCGTAGGGCAGCGCACCTTCGGTAAGGCTAGTGTCCAGCAGGTGATGCCTCTTTCCGGCGGGGCGGGTTTGCGTTTAACGATTGCGCATTATTACACTCCTTCGGGCCGCTTAATCCAGCGCGATTACCGGGATAAAACAAAGGCTGACGAGGGCGGCATTGTGCCGGATGTGGAAGTGCTCTTTCCGGCGGATAAAGAAGCCAAGGTATTTATGCAGTATAATAATATTGTGCATACGCCCGGCCAAAAAACGCCCGATATGAAATTTACCGAAGCCGACCCTGTACTGGATAAGGCGGTGGAAATTTTGACGGGCAAAGTAAGCCTGGAAGAGGCCAAAGAAACTTCTAAAAAGGCAGCCGAAGAACGTAAAGCCAAAAAAACGGATAAAAAAGCATCCCCCAAAACGGACGATAAAAAAGCCGGGAAAAAGGAAGCCTCCAAATGAAGAAAGATTTTACAATTTTAGGTATTGAATCCACTTGTGATGAAACCTCCGCCGCCCTTTTAAAAGGGGGGAAAGAGATTTTATCCAATGTCATTTATTCCCAGATTGATGAGCATAAAAAATACCACGGAGTCGTGCCGGAACTGGCCAGCCGCGCCCACGCCGCCAAAATTGCCACCGTTATCGGTGAAGCCTTGCAAAACCACCCGATTGATTATGTAGCCTTTGCCAGCGGCCCCGGTCTGCCCGGCGGCTTAATGGTGGGGCGCGTGGCGGCGGAAACACTTGCAAAATTTAAAAAAGTGCCTATAATAGGAATAAACCACTTGGAAGGGCATATTTTTGCTTGCGATTTTGAAGGAAGCGAAGCCAAAAATAAATTGCAATTTCCGTTAATTGCTTTGGTGGTTTCCGGCGGGCATACGGAATTATGGTACGTTAAAAATTACGGCGATTATAAAGTGCTCGGTAAAACGCGCGACGATGCCGCAGGCGAAGCCTTTGATAAAGTAGCCAAGTTGTTAGGGCTTGCTTATCCGGGCGGGCCGCAGGTATCCAAGCAGGCACTTTCGGGCAAGCGGGATGCTATTCATTTCCCGCGGCCGCTGTTGCCGGGAACGTGGGAGTTTTCGTTCAGCGGTATCAAAACGGCCGTCAGTTATTATCTGCGCGACCATAAAGATTTTTCTATACCCGATGTGTGTGCCAGTTTTGAAGAGGCAATGGTGGAAACTTTGGTAACCAAAACACTTTTAGCCGCCAAAAAATATAAGGTAAAACATATTGCTGTCGGCGGCGGGGTGGCGGCGAACTCGCTCCTGCGCGAAAAGATGCAAGAGCAGGCGCAAAAGGCCGGTATAGAAGTTCACTTTGTGGAGCGCAAATTATCTTCGGACAATGCCGCTATGATTGCTTTGGCCGCTTATAAAAAATTGGAACACGCCGAGAATACCGGCAGACCGGTTAAAAAGAATATAGACATTAATCCCAATATGAAGGTTCGCAGTTGGGATTAGTGTAAGGAGTCCAAATGATTTTGTGGGTAATGCCCGATGCGGGCGATAAAAGCAAAGACGTTTACGCTTCGTTTATTTCTCTTTTTAAAAAAGAAAATCCGTCCGTAGATGTTACGATGCGCGTATTCACGCGCAACGTGCTTTGGCGGCGTATGTTTACTATCAAGCATCCCACCCACGAGGAAGAAGTCCCGGATTTGATTCAAATCCCGCATTACTGGACCGCCCTTTTGGTGCGCGAAGGGGTAGCGGAAAACTTGTCGGAATTGGACCCCGGCCTTTCGTTGGCTAACTGTCTGGTTCCGCTCAAAGCGCATTGTTACCAACCGGGCACCAAGGATATTTATTCGTATCCGTGGTGGTTTGATTTAAGTGCCCTGCACTACCGGGCAGACCATTTAAAATTGGTAACTTCTAAACCGGAGCAAGACCTGGCCACTTGGGACGGACTTTTGCGTACCTGCGAAGCCTTGCGCGAGCAGTTTAAAGACGTTCCCGGTTATTACCCGATGCAAAACAGCGATTGGCGCGGTTCTCTTTCTATGCGTAATGCCCTGCCGTGCGTGTGGGGGCGCGGTTCGGATATATTATCCGCCGACCGCGGCACGACATTAGTAGGTACCAAAGCATTTAAAGAGGGTATCCGTGATTATATCAATTTAGCCCTTAAAAACTATATGCCCATTTTGCGAGAGCGCGGCTCCTTAGGTACGGTTGTTTCCGGCAAGGCCAGTATGATGATTTCCCGCAAACAGGGTGTCAGCACCTTTAATGCCCGGCGCGGTATCCGCGTGCGCACGCTCCCGGTGCCTACGACGGGCGATATGTATTTTTCCTATTTATCCGGGATGAACTTATTTATCAACACCCAATCGCAGGAAAAAAAGAACGCCTTAAAATTTATTAAATTCTGCGCCCGGCCGGATGTCCAACTGCAATATGCTTCTAAGATAGATGCCTTCCCTGCGTTTGAAGATGCCTTTGAGCAGTTTATTTTTTCTTCCACCCAGCGGTTAAGCACATACAGCAATATTTTGTCCTCTGCGCGCACCTTGCCCAATATCACCATTACGGGTACGGTTATGGAAATTTTAAAGCGCGTGCTGGCCGTGTGCGCCACGCAGATTGTAGAGGGCCGTTTCAGCCAGGCCGCCTTGGATAGGGACTTGGACTTGACCGCCAAAGAAATAGAATATTTGTTGTCCATTTACGAGGCATAGCGCTATGTTTGATAAAAAATCTTATACGCTCTATAAATTTCACAAACAGTTGAACCAGTCTTTCCAAAACAAGCGGGAACTGTTGGAGTGTGCTTTGCCCGCTTTGCGCAACTTGTTTAAATTGGACCGCGTGTACTTTTTTGATTGGCAGCAAGAGCGCGCGCTGTTATCCTTGCGTATGATGTGCAAAAAAGAATACTGTATGGATATGCAGGAAGATATTTCCGTTTTGAACGAGCCTGTTTTTTTAAAGCAACTTTTGCAAAATGGCGAGGCCGAAACAACCGATTTAAGTTATCCCGCTATTTATGTATTGGTAAAATGGCAACGCCCCAGCGTGGAATTAAAATCGGGCGAAGTGCACAGTTTTATGCAGGAAAAGGTGGGAGTGTTGCGCCTGGAACGCTTCCGCAAGAACCGCGGTTTTACACCCGAAGAAAAGGAATTAATTAAAGCCTTGGGGCAGGAAATTTCCCACAATTTGCGCAATACGGAAATTGACCAAGCCAAAAACCAGCGTTTAAATGTTTCCACCGCGCTCAATGATTTATCAACCATTTTTGCGTCCTCCCTGCGGTTAAATGACGGCTTGGAACTGATTTTAAAGGGAGTACAAAAATACTTTCGTTTTGACCGCGTCCGGTTGTATTTAACGGACGGCGAAGGTAACAAAATAAAGTCTGTTTTGGGGGTGGATATTTCCGGCCAGGTAACCCAACAGGCGGGGGATTCTCTCCCGGTGGCTGAGCAAAACTTGCTCAAAGAGGTTTTTGACTCTGCCGCCACTTACCGCTCCACCCGCAGTATTATTTATATTCCGCTTAAAGTCCAGCGTACCAAGGTGGGCTTTTTGGCGTTTGACAATATTTTATCGCGCCGCAAAGTAGGGTATTTGGACTTTATTTCTTTACAGCAGTTTGCTACCCAAATGGCGTTGACGATTGACAACGCCCGCCTGTTTGAGCGCGTACAGGAACTGTCCAATTACGACGAACTGACCAAACTGCCGGTCCGCCGTTATTTTAATGAAAAATTTGCCGAGGAAATTTACCGCTCCAAACGCTTTGATTTGACGATGTGCCTGATTATTATGGATATTGACTGGTTCAAGCAAATTAATGACGGCTACGGACACCAAATCGGCGATTGGGCCTTAAAAGAGGTCAGCCGGGTGATTCGCACCAGCCTGCGCCAAACGGACGTGCCTTGCCGCTTCGGCGGGGATGAAATGGTGGTTATGCTTCCGCGCACAAATAGCGAAGAAGCCAAAATTATTGCCAAACGCTTAAAAGAGCGCATTTGCGCTATCACGCTACCGGACCGCTATACAGACGGAAAAGCCGTCCATTTGAGTATCAGCCAAGGCATTTCCTGTTTTCCGTTTGACGGGGAAACGTCGGAAGCCCTTTTGGAAAAAGCCGACAAAGCCCTGTATGTGGTCAAGCAGAACGGGCGCGGCAGTTTTGCGGTGTACCGCGAAGTAGCCGACCAAGTGGCACAGACGGGCGACGGCGCGGATAATGCCCGTGGCTCCCAAATGCGCTAAAAAAAGTTTGATTAAATAAGGCGGTTATCCTGCGGGGAGAAAATTAAAATTCTAGGTTTTTCTGTTTCGTCATCCCCGAGTGTTTAGTCGGGGCGTTCTTTCAAAAAAACTGGGGGGGGTATTATTTTGTCATCCCCGAGTGTTTTAGTCGGGGATCTGTCGTTATTACAAGAGGTCATCCTGAACTGGTGGCCTGCAAGGTGCGGCCCGCAGGGGGATACCCTG
>OIYP01000063.1_pt1 | contig 77284 bp, 59 predicted proteins | sample 1588261 | NCBI WGS metagenome assembly OIYP01 (sample SAMN03283293) | human gut metagenome | biome: human-associated habitat; material: feces | host: Homo sapiens | place: Peru | collected 2012 | reverse complement strand
ATAGAAACTATGTGGTTTTCAGCCACTTTCACGGCTGTGCCGTGAATAATATAGGTTTATTCATAAATATTATATTCCTTTTTGTAGTTTCTTACAAGTTACATTGCATATGCCATTTTCCCGACCTCTCACACCACCGTGCGTACCGTTCTGTACACGGCGGTTCAATCAACTTAACATGTGACACACCTTTCAGTGTAGTAATCTATCCTTGAGACTAGTCCAAATGTGGCTATGCCCATGCGTTCTTTCCTTTCCGCCTCGCTTGATTTGACCACCTTTGACCCGATTGGTTACGGTAGATGTTTGCCAGCTCTGCAACATGAGACATACTCAAACTTATTAATTGTTCGCCCCTTTGCTCCATCTCCATTACAGAAACTTCTTCACTACTATGGGCTCGGCTGACTTCTCACAGTTCGTTGTTACTAGGCTAATTGAAACTCTATGAGACCTCCACGCTTAAGGTGCACGCCCTTTCTCTCCATACATCCGCCACATTTACTCTACTACTACAAAACCAATACTTATTAGACTTTACTGCATTTTTCCTGCTTATCTCTCGCATCCTAGCCTTGTATGTGATTTCTGTTCGCCCGGTCAGAGATTTGCTTACAGCTTCCTTCAGATTCCATCTCACGATGGATCCCCTTGCTGTTCAGCTATACACTTCCCACTATCCGGGCATGTTCGGGACTTGCACCCGTTAGAGCACGCCCATGGCGCGCAAACAAAAATAAGGAGGCGAGCTTCGCCTCCCTACAACTCCTTCTATCTCATTTATACGGTCTTCTTCCCAAACATCCTAAGATACTCCTGCGCCGCCTGCAGCGAAATATCCAGTTTTACCTGCAATCTATTTAAAATATCATCATCCGGCAACCCAAGGTCACTGCAGGTATCTATAATTCCACGTGCTTCTCCACGTGCTTCACCCTCTTTTGCTGTTTCTTCAAACACACTCCACATACTGTTTCCTCCCTCCTGCTTCAATGCATCAAAATCAATTTTACAGTTGGCTGCTCCAGCCACTGTTTTAAGTATCGTATCGCTGACTTCATGCTCCTTTGTGTATTCAATTGCTTTTTCTTTTTTATCTCTTATTGAATTATTTTGATCCAACAGAATTTTAAACAGGTTAAATAAATCCCGGTTGTTTCCATTATGAAAATACAGATCGTTTTGTCTGGCTTCGACCAGAAGCATACGATAATCATTGACATACGACGCCATCTCCGTGGGAATGTTTAAAATACCGTATAACGACGTTGCTGCATCCCAGACCTTTTCACCATAATATATCACAACCGAAATGACCGGTGTCAGCCGGTCTGTCTTTTTCATTCTGGATAAAAATTCATGTTCATCCATGTCAGTTTTATGCTCTTTATATTGTCTTGTCAAACTGTCATACTGTTTTTTATAGGTGGCATAATCGTATCCCATGACTCGCAGCGGCATAGCATAATGGATATGCTCCTGTGACTCCAAACCTAACAACACAAACTGTACTCCATACACCGTCGACTTTTTTTGTATCTTGATATTATCCCTGACTGCCACCAAATAATACTGCATTAAAAAGATCTGCAAATTCCTCGTTTCCATTCCAATAATTTTTCAGCACTGTGTCCGGTGACACAGTTTTCTCTTTCCCTCCGATAATATTCTCCTCCTTTGTGTATTTGGGAGAATATTGTCTGTTCGAATTCTCCCTGCTTTTTATAGTGATTAAAAGCATTGAAAATTCTGTATGCGACCTGCAAAACGTTCTTGGATGACCGTCTGCAGCGTCGTGTTGAACTGATTTTTGAATAGCTTACGCCTGATAGATAATTAGAATATAATGCTTTGAGGCAATTGTAGCACATTATCAGAAGTTTGTCATTTGATTTTCTTAAATTTTAAGAACTTGTTTATACGGCAGCCAATTTTGACCAAAATCAAAAAACAGGTCTGTCATTTATTGACAAACCTGCTTTGTAATCATTCATTAACTGGAACAAGATCTGCTGCCTTTACCTCAAAATGTTCCCAGCTTGCTTTGTTATTATCCGCCTTGCATAATGGCACAATATACCACTTATGATCGGTCGAATCGCTTTTTTGCACATGTGCTCCTACCTCCGCACGACTTGTACAATCCTTGCAGGAGCACATTCCAAATTTTCTACCCGTCTCGTTCTCCCAGAACTCTTTCCATGTCGCAGCGCCATTTGGCACTCTGCCTGACGTTCCGTTTAAATTTTTTACTTCTACATAAGAATCCATCTCTATTTTCCTCCTTTTCTTGTCTGTGACAATGCACTTGCTGCAACAGTTTTTGACTTACTGCTTGTACGTCCATCACGAAGAATTCCTGATGCAATGCTTGCAACTTTTTTTGATGTTTGTTTCTTATTCATCTTCTTTTTCCTCCTTATTTTAAGCAAAAAAATCAGATAAACACTTGTCAACTTCCTACTTAATGAGTAAAATAGAGACATTGGTTGTATTATTTATCCAATCTAAAGCAGTGGTTTGGCAGAACCATTGCTTTTTTCTTGCTCCGACTTCTTCATCTGTAATTTAATTATATATCCGCAGACAAATATTGTCAACTTTTTTATTTTTTGTTAGTTTTCCTATCTTTTTTTGATAAATTTATTGTTTTTTTTCTTATTTTACCATATAATAGCCTAGTACAAAGGAGGAAATAATTTTGTTTACATATGTAAAATTAAAAAATTACAAATCTCTTGTCGATTTAACAGTCGACCTATGCACCAAAAATAATATTCCTAAAAATTTTGTCTGTATATATGGAGCAAACGGCTCCGGAAAAACAAATTTTTCATCTGTTTTTAAAACTCTTTCCGACACATTAAAAACATTACAGATCCGGGATATTCGTGAACGCATTCTCTCTGAACGGGAAATGGGAAAAAATATTGATAATAATTATCTCCGTTTTATTTATAATGACATTTCTAATATTATTGCAGAAAATAAAACAATTAACTCCACTGAAAATATGATTCTTGAATTTGGTTTTCTTATTGATGAAAAACCTGGATGCTACCAAATCGAGTTCGATAATGAACGAATCGTACATGAAAAACTAGAATACACTCTGGCAAAAAATCGAGGGTGTTACTTTGAACTATCCGATAGTGAAATCAAAATAAATAACTTTATATTCATTAACTCTAACTACAAAAAAGACTTTTTAGAAAACATAAAAAAATTTTGGGGGAAACACTCTGTTCTTTCCATATTGCTCTATGATATGGAAGATAAAGCTGATGGCTACCTGAAAGACCAGCTCCATCAAAATTTATTTAATGTACTTAGATTTTTTAATAATATTTCCTGTAGGATTATTGGACAGTCATACAGTCTTAATCAGATATCAAGTTCCTATCTTTCAAATATTAATTTTGATGAAGGACGTATCCCTCTGACAGAAGAACCTATGCTGGATCAGATCAGAAATTATATTCAGTGGTTTTTTACAAATACATACAAAGACATTGTAGGTGTTTATTATAAAAAAAACATTAATGAAAATTTTATAGACTATAAATTAATTTTACAGAAAAAAATATATGGGACAACGATTGATGTTAATTTTGAATTAGAATCCTATGGTACAAAATCTTTATTGGATCTGTTACCCTTTTTCATAGCTGCCATGCAAAAAGGAACTGTTGTAATTGATGAGATTGACAATGCAATCCATGATATACTGCTGTTTAATCTATTAAGACCTTTATGTTCCGAAATGGTCGGTCAGCTTATTATCACTACACATAATATTGCCTTACTCGACTTAGATGTTCCAAAAGATTCTTTCTATTTTGTTGATATTTCAGATGATGGCACTAAAACATTTAATTGTGCAACAGACTTTAACCGCATTCAGGCGGAAAATAGCATCCGTTCTCTTTATTTACGAAATAAATTTCATGGACTCCCATGGGAGAAAATTGATATTAATTACTCAGATGGATTACAGATATTAAGTCAAAAACAATAGAATGCACGTAAGCTCTCAATATTACAACGCTTTTCATACAGGAAACCTCCATAGTTATAGTAAAACGCTCGCATTTATAGTATCTAGCGCCGATACTGTAGTAAAATGCTGGCATCTATCATCTATAATCATGGCAAATTTTGTGATAATTTTAAATCCACCCTGAAACTAGGCGCTTACATTATGAGAGTATAATTAACTTGCCGCAATCCGTCGAATTATTTTGCGCTTACTCAAAATAAAGTTCTAACATTGTATTTCCCGCTTTGCTTTGAAATCTCATTTATAGTTCATTCTATTATATTATAAGGACTCCCCTCTAGGGAGCCCTTATACCTGCTCAATCTTTGATTTTGCATGCATTTAAGCATTGTAATTATGATTAATACCTCAAAATATACTACTGCACATCATCAAATTCCATCGGTGGCAAAATAACCGGTTGCAATCCGGATTTCAATGTCAGATCATGAAAATATGCTGTTACAAACGACATCAATTGTTTTATACCTGTTGTCATTATTTCTTTTTCTGCATCCTCTGCCGAAACACCATTCCATTCATAAATTCCAGCAATAACAATTTTACAAAAAAACGGATTATTTTTATTTTCTTCTTCCCCAGCTGTAAAACTCAGCATTAATCTTGAATTCTCAGCCTCCGGATTTTCATTTATACCATATACCGGTTCCACCTTTACAGAAACTTCCATCTTCTGATCACTATTAAACTCTAGGTTTCTTCTAAACTTTACTTCAACGACAGTCATATCCGCACATGCTACATTCATCCCTACACCTACCTACAATTATTAATCAAAAGTTCCATTTTTCCTTGATCAACACAAAAATAATATCTATTCTTTTCAATATCTTCGTTTCCAACGTTCCATATAGACTTCCCAAACCTTAGTGTTTTAATAAAATTATTTTTACTTACAATCCTGTACTTATTATTTTCTCTCTTTTCACTTCCAATATTATCCACCCATATATACTCACAATATGGTTTAAAGACAGTCTCTGTTTTTATATTACTGATTCTATTGCTTCCCTGACTTTTCCATACAACTTTAAAATCCTGTGTTTTTTCCGTTTTGTATATTATTTCTTCTTGTTGTAACCGCTCTATATATCCTCGCAAGTCAGGATTTTCTAATTTTTCATCTGGGTCTGGTAATTCATCTAAAGGAATATTTTTAAATGGGATTTCTCTGTACACCATCTCATTTTTTATTTCATCTGCAAGAATAATATCATATCCTGAATCTTTAAAAGCAGATAATATGCTGATTTCATCTTCCATCATGCTAATCAATAATTTTTTTTGAATTGGTGTAATCATCCATGAAAACCCGGTAATTACATCTACACATTGGCATAGAAAATATTTTTTCTTACTATCCCTGCATACAAAAATCATAGGCATATTATCAAATAGAAATAAAACTTTATCTATTTCCAAATCTCCATATCGGGGAACTTTCTTAAAAAAAGCCATAGTTACACCTCCTCCAATTCATGAAAATTTTCAAACACTTCTTCTACTTCGCCTTTAAATATCCACCAATCTACATGTAGCTTATCAGTATAATCCGGCTCGCGTTCAATGGTCTGTTGTACCAAACCATTTGTCGTCCGTCCCTGTAAAATAATCGGATGTGGATACGTTTCCTTTGTTGCCACATTCTTTTTCAGACACTTAATAAATTTTTCACATGGCTTCTTATCTAAATAAACCGATGTTGAATATGTTATAACCTTATTCTTTGGATATTTCTTTTCATTATCCGGTAATATTCCTTCTAAAATTTCCTCATAGGTGCTAAAAAAAGCAACTTTATCTTTCTTTCCATTTTTAGCCACTCGATATACCGGCTCTTTTATCTCTTCTTTCGCCCCACACTCTCTGATATCTTTTTTTATATTGTCTGGAATACAGAGATTTAGTTCCTTATACTCTTTTATCTCCATGTCATCACTCTCTATTTGTCAAATGTCTTTTCTTTACTATACTACATTTAGAGATTATTGTCATGGTATTTTTACAAATTTAATTATATAAATTATTATATATAAAATATTTCATGATATACAATCAGTTACTTCAATTTCTAAGCCACACCAACGCATCCCAGCACCTTCACGCCCTGCTCACCAAGCAGCCGGATCTCCTGCTCGATCTCTCTGTAAGCGGACACATCAGCCTGCTCGATCAGTACGACATTGTGGATCTCGTTTGCACTGCGCATGGATTTCATATCATAGCAGACATTTCCGCCGCTCAGAACCTTGATTCCTGCCTTTGAAAGAGCTGCCGAAATCTTATCACACATCTGAGGATCTAATTTCTCCCACTCACTTCCGGTAAGGTAGATCTGATGCAGATCATCATTTTTGCAGACCAGTTCGATATTAGACGCGATCAGACTAAGCTGTTCATCCTCAGTCATCTGTTTCCGGTTACGATTTTTTATCTTCAGAAGGAACGCATCAACACCTGATTTTTTACCGGTAATCTGAACTGAGCCAAACAGACGCATTCCATAGACTTCAAAAATCTCTGCCGTGTTCTGAAGTCTGCTGGCAAATAATACCTGACACATGCTCCAAATAGCAGATAACATGATACCAAGAACAAAACCTAATACCAGATATTTGAGGCTGAATCCCGGTTTTACAGGTTCCACCGGTGTGGCAGTTACCGTGCTGTCCTCATCTGACTCTTCCTCATCTATCACAGCATCCCCAAGTGCCTCTAACTGTGCATTTGTCATTCCAGTTTTTAATGTTTTTAACTGGTTACGATAGTTATTGACCATAGTCTGATAATTCTGCTGGGCATTGATCAGCTTGTCATCTGTGCGGATCGTAGTCTCTGTTGAGAGCAGTTTCAGAGAATGACTCCCGATAGTTTTAGAAAAAACCGGTGTCTGTGCATCCAATGCATCCTCTACAACTTCAGCAATATCAGAAAGTACCGCTGTATCCGGATATACGACTTCCACACTGAAACTGTTCCCTGATAAATCCGAATCTACACTGATCAGTTCTTCCACATACCGGATTTCATCACTCAGTGATAATTTATCAATCATCTGCTGCGCCAGATCACTGTTCTGTGCATAATTTTCATAAGCACTCACCAATGCATCCGTATAATTTACACGGTTATCCTCTGTGTAATTAAATGTATAATCAGAATCAACATAATACTCCATGATCAATACATTTTCTTTATACGCATTCAGATTCATATAAATAGAATTCTGCATGTACAGACGGCTTCTATCCAATAGATTCTGTACCGACTTTGCATCGTTTAACTGTTGCAGTTCTTCTTCTGTAAACGTTTCTTCATTTACAGCATCCTGCCCTTCAGCTTCGATCGCTGCTATCTTTTTCTGATACTCTGCATATGCAGAATTATAGGATCTCTGTTCTTTCATATATCCACCTATCGGTACTAATATCATAAAGACCAATGAAAACGCCAGCAGACGTCTCCAGTCTAATATGATCTTCCAAAATAAATCCCATAATGATATTTCCTTTTCGTATACCTTTCTTGACTCCATGATTTTTTCCCTTCACTTTTGATATTAAAACTGTACTGTTTTTATAATTATAATAAAAAACTTATTCCGTGTAATGCGTAACCCTATAACAATTTACATTATCATCATTACAGATCATCTCAAATAAAATTTTCTTCTCGCTGCAATTTACTTCACTAAATAACGGCATACCTGCTAAACTGCGCCCCACCTAAGTAAAACCGTATCTATATCATTATCCAGCCCATGTACATGTTGTATTATTGTAGTCGTTCCCCTCTCTGCTAATCGCATATAACTCTGGATAATCTGTACTATCCCATTCAAAAATACACTCTCCATCCTTCACTTCCTGGAAAATGCAGACAGCAATATTGACTCCATTTTTCCTAAAACTTTTTTCATATGTGCCACCTTTCTTTTCCAAACACCTCTACAACTATTTTTTCTTTCATCTCTCCTCTGCATAAACTTTATAATTCTTCGAAAAATACCTGCACAATCTTAATTTGCCAAAAAGTATTAGTGGTATTATCAAATATCCTATAAGGCTCAATACCATTACCATATCATGTGATGTAAAAGCAAAATTATATAGTATGACCTGTGATACAATAACTGCAACGACATTATGTTCCGATGAAACAAGTATTTTATACATATGACCATATACATATCCGAGACATATACTTCCTATTATTAGCCCTATAATTCCAAAATTAGCGAAAAGAATTCCCTGATTACTAAATGGAAAAGATGATTTATACACATAATCCAGTGACGGTGGTGCAATGTCATACCCTAAAACAAGATTTGACAAATAATACCCCTCATCTACTGGCGGTTTCCATGAAATTAATGCTGCTGGAATTGGTGCACACAACAGATTCAAAATATTCGCTCCCCACCAATAATTTGTAATATTAAAATGTTGATACACAAATATATCTCTGCCTGCATAACTAAACCAATAAAATATATTCCATACTTTTCCAGTTGCTTCATTCAACAAAGCCGAAATACTTCCATACTTATCAAATCCCTCACTATTTCTCAATAATGGCATTGCCACAATAAACACAATTATTCCATAAATTGCTAGTAGTACCTTAGGATTTAAAATACTTTTAACTGTCAATCGCTTCTTTTTGTAATGGTACACCATAACAATTATCATAATTGCTCGCATAACAGCGGTTCTGTCTGACATAAATCCAAGAAAAAACAAATCACACGCCAACAATAATACAAATATTATTTTTCGTTTAATTGTAAAATTTTGAACAAAATCGACTAATATCATGCAAAGTCCATATGTCATGAAATTGCCAAATGCCAATAAATATCCATGCCCAGTTACCATATGAACTTTCTGCTGAATATTGCTCAAAATATATGTCAAGCCGCCATTTAACTGAATAAAATATACACGTGTTGCAACTCCTATAATAAATAATACGCTCCCATATAATATTCCTTTTTGATTATACCTCCCCTCAAATTGATATGTATATATTTTATTTCTCCTATTCGTCTGGTACAAACCATATCCAACAAAAACACAAAGTATAACCAATAATTCCATATAAAATAAGGTAACTACTCCATTTTCCGTAATTGTGACCTGTGTATCCACATCACCCTTTAACATGGTCGGTACATATCTCAAAAATTGCATTATACAAAAAAAACACAAGGGATGAAACACATCATTTTTCTTCTTATAAACCATCCATCCTAATGTTACCAATACAATTAACAAGCTTATTCCACAAAACAATCTCATATTTTCTAATCCTTATATACCTTTGTATTTACATCCCAACATAGCAACTGTAAACAATAAAAATCGAATTACCGCCGAAATTAATGTTGCATAACAAAATGCCTTTAAACCGCCTGCAGCAAGCATGCTTACTCCAAGAATAATATACGTAACTGCATATGCTATTTCAATTCCGAGAATAACTTTGTGGTTAATTAATCGCATTGCCACAACCCGCAATATTGTGGCAGATGAAAAAATTGTGGTAGCAACTGTTGCAATACCAATATATTGTTTTGCACTATCATAATAATCCGGATACAAATAACTAATTACCCATGGAGATAGTCCTAATGCCACTGCTATAAATACACCTGCTACTACTCCTACCAAAATTACTCCTAATAAAATATATGTCTTTTTAATCTTTTTCATCTTGGCAAGATATGAAAGCAGCACCATATTCATTGGTGTCACCACCATGCCATACATCTTCCCCATCATCGTTGCCACATGATAATTTGACACTGCTGTTCCATCCAAAGCTGGATATAAATACAGCCTGTCAAAATACGACATACCACTGCCGATACAATAAGAACCCATCAGAGAATTTGTAGTCGTCATTAACTGTTTCATATCTGCCGAAACGAATGCCTTTTCCCTGATAAGTTTCGTCGTAATCCATAAATGTATGGTAGCAATTGCGGTTCCTATTATATAAACAAATTGCCATATATGTGTCACTTTAAATACTACAAATCCCAAAAAATATCCTGCACACAGTAATAAATTATTTACCATCAATGCGGCATATCGATTGTCAATCCGATAGCCAGCTAAATAATACGAGCGGGCTGCAAAGAAAATAAAATATACCAGCAGAAATGCTATTGTAAAAATATCTCTACAATACATTGCCCAGCATACAATTGCAACAATTACCGAAAAAACTAACAAATATATGTAATACAGGGCTTTAAAATTTCCGAGACTCCCTTTGCGTCTGTACTCCTCGTCCATAAGTATTCTGACATTTGCCAATGTTCCACATGACATTTCACCGGCAACACTTACTATTCCAGTAAGTGACAACAGCAAGCCGTAGGATTCAGAATCTACACTTGCTGCCAACCACGGTAAAATTAAAAACTGTAGAGCCAAAATCGGAATAGCATACGATACCGTATTGAGAATTAAATCAACAATTATCTTTTTATACTTTCCCATTCGTGTTACACCTATTATTTCTTTTTTCTTATACCAGCCAAATCCAAACCACGTATTACAATATAGAATGGAATCTTGTATCCCTGACTGAAATGATAACGTTCTTTCATCCATTCTTTTCCTGGATACAATGTACGCCACATGTCACTTTTCTGGTCATAAAGCGCTGTCTGGAAACGTAAAAACTGAATTTTATTAAATTTTCTTTGATGTGGATATAATAATCCTGCGTCCGCGAGCAAATTAAGAATCTTTTGTTCGTTTTTCGGTCTCAATTCATCTAATACATATTCCGGGACCTCCGTTCCAAACAAAACACTTGGAATGTACAGTGAAAAATATGCCGCTGTTTTCACATGAGTGTCCTTTACCTTCTGTAAAAACTTGTCCCAATCAATCTCTTTCTTAGTTACAATACGCTCCACATCCAGGTGTAGTCTCAGTCCAGGTGCACGGACATAGGAATGTTTTGCTGTATGAATACATACCTGAAGCAAATTATCTTCAGGAGAAAGTATGTGTACCTTTGTGCCCTCAGCGCAATAGGAGTTTTTAATAAACATATCAGTATCTGGTTCCAGATCCGGGCGAATCCACCGTCCTGCCACAGCTCTCCATGCCAGTTCAAACCACATCTTCTCTCCTGCCGGAGTCAGAATGTAATATTCTGTTGAGCCATCACGATATGCCTCATCGAGCTTTTCTGCTTCATATTCACTCCGAAACTTAAACACAAATCCATTCTCCAACAGGATTTCATGTGCCCGGAAAAAATCTTTCTTGCAGATCAGGGAATCAATATCCTCCATTGGACATCTGACTGCGTGTTCAATCATATCCATCATGATTCCACCATTTTTAAGAATTACCATGTCAATTCCCTCGTCTGACATAACCTTACAGATATCCTTCGCCTTTTGTTTTAAAAATTCCAGATGCTCCCCGACTGTCTTAAGCCGGTTCTTCCAGTCATTTCCGATTTCCAAACCAAGTTCCAGGGCATAATCTCCGACAATTCCTTCTAACTCATGTTCCTCACACAATTGAAGAAATTTATCTTTATCTACGGATGAAAACTTTTTCTTAATTTCCTCTGTCTCTGCCGGTGTATGATGTTCCTTTGACATATCCAGCATTAATTTTACCATTGGCTCATCTATACAGGAAAATAACCTGTGTTTTGACATACTTTTTCTCCTTTATTTATTTATACTTATTAAAATTGTGTCCATATATTGTTCAAACTCATTCTCTCCAAAAGATTCTGGCAGATTATTTAACTCATTCAATTGGAATACAAGATCCTCCAGAAGAACTGTCGCCATCTTTCCTTTTTCCTGTCCGCATCTGAGATATACATCTACTCCCTGTGGACGCATTCCATAAAAAAGCACTGCTTCATCATACCAAACACTGCGCTCTCCCCATGTTTCCCAATCTATAATAAATAAGTTACCTGTATTATTTTCAATCCAAATATTTCCCGGCTGCAGATCACCATGTGAAAACGTCAGTTTGATTTGCTCTAATTTCTCAATCTCCCCACACATACTGTCTACAATCTGATATAACCTGGTTTCATCTTTTACCTTTGGCGTAATCAGGTTACGAATCTCTGCTCTAAGACGTGCTGCATATTCCTGCCCGGAAATACATGTTTCCTGCATAGTCTCCTTAGCATATTGTTGCAACTTGTCCCATGCCATTTTTCTGTAATCATCGTAACCATTTTTTATTCTTGCCAACGGTTTTCCATCAATAATTGTCTCACTGTATCCTGCAGAATCTGCTTTCAGTAACCGCGGTACAAAATCTGGTAATATATCCCTGGTGCGAAATGCGATTTCATGTTCTAACTCCTGCTGTGGGAATCCTTTCTTGCTGATAACATCTACTTTATTATCCGCAAAATCAAAAATCCGGTATTTTTTGTTGCATGGATAAATCAGCATCTCGTCTGTAAGATCATTTGGAATGACAATTCTTCTATCAGACATCATTCCCCCTGTATGTACGCACAACCACACATAGCCCTTTACAGCCAGCCTTTTTAAGACATTTCCCCTTACCGAATACTCACAGTATAAATAATCTCTTACTTTTCCTGATGGTCTTCCCGTCATAATTGCATTCAGATTCGGGTAGATGTATATTTTTTTTTCACTTTCTGCATCTGAAAAATAATCCCTCAGAGTCAACTCATTTATTTTATAAAAGTCTTCCCTCAAAATCATTTGTGAAATTTTCATTCTAACTTTTCCTCTACCTGATGAAATACTTCATCAATCGAACACATTGCATCTATCACATACTGCCACCGGTTCTTTTTTAACTCGTCCATATACAACTGGATCCGTCGGTCCCTGACTTCCACCGGCTCTGGAAACGGCTCCTCTTTTAAATCACTCCGCCGGACAGATTCTTCTGCCGGAATAAAAAATACAAATGATGGGCACGGTTTTACCATTGTTTTTATAATTAACTTCCACCAGAATCCATGTTCAAAATCATACTCGGGATATTTCATCTTAAAATCTATGTAAGTATCCCATATATATCTGTCACAAATGACTGTTGTTCCCAACCATTCTTTTACTCTAAGAACAATTGCATAGTACAGCCATAAATCCATCAAAGAACCCACGAATAAAATCTTTTTCTTTTTCGGTGACTGACTAGTCTTTTCAGAATACGCTAACCGTTCCTCTTTCGATGTACTTTTGCGCCCCAGTATTAGTTTCTTTACCCTCATAATTCCGGGGGTATATCCGCCTCTGCTCCAGACTACCTGATATTTTTTTCCGATTTTATCATACTTTGCACATAATTTTTCAATCTGCGTCGATTTGCCGCTGCAATCAATACCACTAAATGAAATCACTTATTCTACCTCTGTTTGTCCATATCCTCTAAGATATCCATGTATTTTTTTGCAATTACCTGTGGCTCATACACCTTATGATCAAATGCGTCGCCATTCGGTTTTACATCCCGCATATGAGCGATCCACTCTTCTGCTGAATATGGGTCATTCACATAAGATGCACATCCCTGCGTCACTTCCTGAATACAGGCACATTTGGTTGTTATTACCGGTGTTTTGTAAACCATAGCCTCTATCGGCGGCATTCCAAATCCCTCAAAGACACTTGGAAAAAGAAATGCTTTTGCATATCTATACAGACAATTTCTCTCTGCATTTTGAACAAATCCTGTCAATATTAAAGAATCCTCAATCTGATATTCTTTTGCCAGACAAAACATCTCTTTCTTCATTCCTCCGTCCACACCACTGATTACTAATTTTTCTGTAAATGCCTGTCCATTCTTCTTTGCTTCCCCGAACACCTTAATCAGCGTAACCAGATTTTTATGCGGATTCAATTTGGAGACAGTATAAAAATACTCACCTTTTTGGATATGATATTTTTCTGCCACTTCATCAAACTCTGCAATATCCTCCGGGTTCAAATAAATAGGGTCATATATCGTATCAATTCTCTGTTCACTGACACCGTATTTTTCCTGAATATCTTTTTTTACATAATCTGATATTGCTACCACTCTCGTTGATGTTTTTGCCGAGCTATGCCAGCATATCCGCAGCCACAAATTTGACACTTTTGAATGATTCTCCGGGAAATGAAGTGCCTCAAGATCATGAATAACCGTCAGCCACTGTACATTTCTATAACAAAGTATCGGTTTACAATATACCGGTTCCAGACATACTTTTATCCCATTCTTTACCAGCAGATTGCGCAGACAAAAATTTTGCCATAAAATACGCTCCGAAACCTTTGCACTCCTTACATTCCCCACAATAATCGTGACACCATGTATCTTCTCATAACGTTCAAACAACACTTTATTGTCTTTTGCTGCAATCAGAAAAACCTCATTTTCGTTTTTGGTTTCCATAATTCCATCCATTAGATTCATGACAAATGATTCTGTACCACCGACTATTTTATGTCTGACCCATGTTAAATCAATTGCAAACTTCATTGGGTTCCCCCTTTATTCTAAATATTTTTGAAAAAGCTGGCTATATGCTTCTACAACCATGTTCTTAGAGTATCGTTCCCTTGCTGCCTGCAATGCCCTATTTTGCATTTTTTGCAGCTTGTCCCTGTCATGATATAAATCAAGTATGACATCTTCCAGCTTTGTATCCGGTTTTCCATATACACATGTTCCTATTTGCATTGTCTCAATCATCTGCTGTAAATCATCATGTTCACTGCAGATTCCAACAATTGCCATTCCACACGCCATCATACTATACGTCTTACTTGGCATAAACAAATGTGCCATTGCTGCTTCCTGGGAAACAATTCCAATATCTCCACATGCCATCGATAATGGGAATGTCTCCTCCGGTTGTAATGGCAGTAACAGGATATTCTTCGTCCCGTGTTCACGGATGAAATCCTGCACTACCTGATACTTCGGTCCCTCCCCGATAAATACAAACTGGATCTGCTGCTGTTCCTGTAATGCTTCTGCCGCCTTTAAAATCACTTCTATATTATGACCATACCCCATCTTACCGGAATAAATTACCACAAATTTATCTGTCAGACTATATTTTATACAAAATGGATTTTCTGTCTTTGCTACCGGACTCAGCCTCTCTGTGTCTGTTGCAATTGGAATCACATGAATCTGAATCTTGTTCTTTAAATCCCTGTTAATACTTTCCGCCACAACATCCCCTATCGTAAGCATACAATCAATTTTAGGATAATTCCTGCTGTTCCAGTGATGCCATAATCTGCATACCAGTTTTACCCCCGGACTCTTTATCATATACTCTATACACTGGGGATATAAATCCCAGTTCATGTAAAAAAAAGGCGCCTGAAATTGCTTTTTAAGTTTCAATCCTATATAAGAATTGATGGGTGGGTTCGATATTGCAAAAATTACATCATAATGTTTATCCGTATTTTTTTTCATCCAGCTTGTCATAAATTGATAATGACGCCACCAGCATATCAATCTCGACTTAAAACTAGTTGGATCATATTGCGGTGATGGTATCACATTTCCCACCACATTGCTTCCAGTAATAATATCAATCTTTGCTTTTTCCCCAAATGCCTCTGTCAATGTGTCCACGTACCACTGCGGAATCACCTGTGCAACAATCAATACCTGTTTCATGAATCGCTATACCTACTTCCTGTTTCCTGTAAACTCTTCCATCGTCGCAGACGTCGCACTGCTTATTCCATCACGTTTCAGTACAACCGCTATCGTCTTTAATATGATCCTGCAATCCCGCAAAAAAGTGATATGTTCCACATATTTTACATCCCACTCAAATTTTTCTTCCCAACTGATGCTGTTTCTGCCATTTACCTGTGCAAGCCCTGTAAATCCAGGTCTGACATCATGACGGTGTTTTTGTCTCTCATTATACAGAGGAAGATAACGGACTAACAGCGGTCTTGGTCCAACAATACTCATATCACCTTTTACAATGTTAAAAAGTTCCGGCAGTTCATCCAGACTTGTGCCTCGAAGTGTCTTTCCAAATTTTGTCAGCCGCACCTCATCCGGCAAAAGTTCCCCGTTCTCATCTCTCTCATCTGTCATGGTGCGAAACTTATACATGTTAAATATTTTTTCATCTTTACCTGGACGCTGCTGTTGAAACAATACTGGACTCCCAAGTTTTATCCGGACTAAAACAGCTACGACTAACATAACCGGACTTAAGATAATACTTGCAATCAGTGACAATATAAAATCCAACAGCCTTTTCACAAAATTTCGATACATAATTTCATCCTAACTGATATTTACTTATTATAATATAACCCATTCGGATTTAAAAGCCAAATTGCTCCCATTCCCAGCTTTTCTGGTGCCACAAAATCTTTTTTAGCATTATCTCCTATGTACACCATTTTTGTGTATGGTATTTCCCATTTTTTCTGCATCTGTTCATATGCCAGAGAACACGGTTTTCGATATTCTGCCCCTCCCAGTTCATCTGTCACAATAATATCCTCTGTGTATTTTTCCAGTCCAAGAGCTCTTATCTTTGCCCATTGCCCTTCCACTCTTCCGTCCGTAATGATTCCAAGATGCTGTTTTTCTGATTTAATTCTCGTAAGCAGATCTTTTACTTCCGGCTCCAATGCTATGTCCGGTTTCTGAAAACGATATGCCTGAAGGCACTTTTGTTTTAGCTCCTCAGAAAAAATACCTTCTTCTTCTAAAATACAGTCAATGGCATTTTTTCCACTTTCAAAAAAATTCCAAAGCCGCTCCTCTGCCTGTGGAATTTTTTCCAACACTCTGGCTATTTCATGATATCCACTTCGAACATAATCTTTTTCCAGATACAATGTATCATCCAGGTCAAAGATAATTCCATCATATTGACCGATATATTGAAAAATATCTGTCAATCGTTCTATCTTAACTATCACTTACTTTTTTATCCCCTCTTGCACACATACGCTCTGATCATATCTGCTATAAATTGCACCATCATTTGCAGCATACTTTTGATATTGTACATGTTCTCCATTTATAATACGAAGAACACCCTCTGCGGAATCTGCCCCTGCTTTTATGGATAATGGCGCTCCTCCACCAAATCTCGGATTAATTTCGATATAATAACATTTTCCTGTCGTATTCTGTCTGATAAGCTGAACTGTGATTGCTCCACATGGTTTAAATCTGGCAATCAACTGCTGCATCTGCGCAATCATTTCATCATCCTGACAGATCTGAGTCTTTAACACTTCACCGCTTCGGACTGCCAGTCTCTCCCTTGGCGTGATATATACCGGATTCCCCTCATAATCACAAAAAATATCAATTGTATACTCTCTGCCTTCCACATATGGCTGCACAATATATCCTTTGACTCTGTGGCTGTAATTTTCCAGTTCTTCCTGATTATTTATTTTGTATGCATCAATACTGGAACTTCCATTCAGTGGTTTCATAAATGCAGGGAAACCCTGACTATAATCACGAATGTCATCAACTGCATGCGGCGCGTTCAGCCCACACTCCAGGAAAAAATCTTCTGTCTTGCGTTTATCTCGGCATATTGCCACCATCTGCGGACTGCTAACAAAAACTTTTGTCCCAATCTGTTCAAATTTTTCTTTATTTTCTGCAAGAATCAATAAATCTGTATCAATAGTCGGAATCAATGCATCAATTTTATTTTCTTTACATATATCCAGTAATTGCGGAATATACTGCTCATCATCTATTCTGCATACTTTTCTTGTATGATCACAGAATTGTAATGCCGGAGCTGTTTCCACAATATCAGCACCATATATCTGCAAATCTGTCTGTGTTTTTTCTGCTGCGTTTTGAAATGCTTGAACCAGCTCCACACGTCTTCCAATGCTTGTAAATAAAATCTTTTTTATGGTATTTTCTGCCATTTATTTTCCTCCATAAGAAACAATTTATAGAAAAATTTTTCTACCCTAACTCATTTAATACCAGTGGATTTCTATTCGAGCACACCACCTGTCTCGTTTTTCTGTTTATGACAGGTCGTTCCTGTTTTTGAACTACCTTGACATAATAAATTAAATCGTACATATCCTGTGGTTTTTTCTTGCTTTTCGCATATAATTTTTTCGCCAAATCTCTTTCGTGACTGTTTCCACCTTTTGGTATCTGCTGCCTGTTCGGACTCACAATGCAGGCTATAACTTTATTCCGCCCCTTTAATAATGATTTAAACTCATCTGAGCTTTCAACATTTTCAACCGTTTTCAATACTTGCTCTAACGCCGCATTAATCACAGCCCCTTTCAACTCTATCAGATAAAAACTGCCATCCGGGCTCTCTGATACAGCAAAATCTGCTTTTTTGATACCATGACTTACATCATTTATAATGCCTTTATCCACAATAATCCTATAACAGTCCTGTCTGTCCCTGACAATTATTTTGGTCTGATCATCCTGCAATTCAATATTATCTCCGGCTTCAATATATGAAAAACAACCCTTGTACTTATCTGGTACGTTCAATCCTGTTCCTCCACCTCGTATAACCTTGTATATAATTCATTATTGATATCTGAAACCTCATCTATCAATTCTGTATACAATTCCTGTTCCGTTTCTATAATCAGATTTTCAACCTTTGTATGCCCTTGCTCACAGATAAGCTTTCCTGCATATATTTCTCCGGGTTTCACAGATGTATGTTTTCCAACAATCCTGTCTACTTTCTCTTTCTTGTTTTCATTCTCTGCAATTTTTCCAGCATAACACAAAGTGTTCATACATGTCAGCACATATGGACTATGCGTAGTTATCACAACTGTGCTTCCCGTAAGATTTGCAAACCGTATGATAAAATCAACGACCTTTCTCTGTAGTTTGGGATACAAATGTGCCTCTGGCTCCTCAATTACCACAAACGATTTTTCCTCTCGCAGCAACAGTATATAGATCTGATTCAGCAGCCATAACACTTCCTGCTGCCCAGACGAGATAAAGTTTATAGGAATACGGTAGGAATCGTCTAATACAAGATATTCCTGTCCGTCATTGTAATAGTAATCTCCTTTAAGATCCTGCTGTAATTCTTTTACCATTGTATCAATCGAGAACTTTCGTTCCTGTCTTGCATAGTATTTATGTGCCTGTGCAATTCCACCGTCAAATCTAGGCTGTATATTCTCGATAAACTGCATAAAATTACGATTCACCAGATCAAGCGCTGTATAATCCAGTTTTGTCTTCTGGCGGGACATCAATGTCAGCATGCTTCTCCCCGCCGGAATATAATATGTTTCCATATCATCTTCAAAAATATGGTTCATCTGCCTCTGAATATCATTATGAAGCTGTATCCTCTCAGAGGTAATATAGGAAAATGTTAAACTTTCCGACTGTCTTTTATAAAAGTCAAACGACTGTTCTTCCAGTTTTTTTACTTTTTTCCTCAATGCATCACTATACATTACCTGTAAATATTTTTTACCTTTTACTACACCAATGCCTACCGATATCGAAATCTCATCTGTAGAAAAATATTCTGCATGCAAATCATCCGGTAAATTCCAGCTATATCCAAACAACTGAACAAAAATATCTTTTACAGTGGCATTGAGTGCTTTTGGAAAATGCTCCTGCTCTAACGCATATCCCGCAGTTGAGATGCGAAATAAATACTTTATAATCTCGTTTTTAACTAATCTGAAAAAATAAATTGCCTTGCATATGGTGCTTTTTCCCGTTGCCTGTTCACCGATCAGCACATTTACATGCTTAATATCCAGTTCAAAATTTTCAACTGCTCCCAGTTTGTCAATTTTTAATCTTCCCAAACCCGTCTCCTATATTTTCTTCAACTACTCAAAACATCCCCTAATCACACGGATAATCACATCCTGCTGCTCTGCAGTCATCTTATTATCGCTCGGCAGGCACAGACCCCTGTGGAATATATCCATTCCGACATCAAGCGGTCTTCCATCTTGCCCGACTGCTCCGCCGCTGATATACGCGTTTGTCTTTGCCCTGCCATTTCCTTCTCTGGTCACAAAGCCATTCATGCGGTAGATCGGCTGCATATGCATTGGCTTCCAGATCGGTCTTCCCTCTGCGTTGATCGAAGCGATTGCGTCAAGGATCTCTGTCGGACAGCTTTTTCCATGCTCTGGAATGAAAAGCACTTCCTGCTCTCCCCGAACCTGTCTGCACATTGCATCCGGTTCAATGATCATGCAGCTCAGCCAGAAGTTTGGCACGCTGTTTGCAGCATCAAACGGATTCATGGATACCGGCAGACCTTTCAGTCCTTCCCTGTATCTTTCATAGATTGCTTTCTTCTGTGCAATGTGTTCCTCTAAATACGGGAACTGTCCTCTTACAACACCCGCGATCACGTTGCTCATTCTGTAATTATATCCTACTTCTTCGTGCTGATACCACGGTGCGTTTTCTCTCGCCTGCGTAGACCATTTTCTGACCTTGTTTGCATCTTCCTCACAGTCGGTAAGGAACATTCCACCGGAGGAACCTGTTATGATCTTGTTTCCATTAAAAGAGATCGCATTAAAATCACCAAATGTTCCCGTCTGTTTTCCCTTATAAGATGCTCCCAGTGATTCTGCCGCATCCTCAATGATTTTTGCACCGTGTTTATCTGCAACTGCTTTCAGTTCATCGATCTTTCCAGGTGTACCATATAAATGCGCAGCCACGACCAGTTTGACATCCGGATATAGTTCAAATGCCTTCTCCAATGCCTTCGGATCCATGTTCCAGGTATCATACTCCGTATCGATAAATACCGGTACACCGCCTTCGTATGTGATTGGATTTACTGTGGCAGCAAATGTCATATCGGAGCAAAAAACTTTATCTCCCGGTTTTATCCCCGCGAGTTTTACAGCCATATGAAGTGCTGCGGTCCCTGCCGATAATGCCACCGCATATTTACAGCCAACTTTCTTAACGGCAAGTTTCTCAACTTCATTGATATTTTCCCCTACTGTAGACATCCAGTTTGTTTCATATGCCTGTGTCAAATACCGTAATTCATCTCCATGCATTGTTGGTGACGATAACCAGACCTTACTTTCAAATGGTGTAATTGTTTTTGCTTCATTTCCTAACATGATATCTGCCCTCTTCTATATCTCATTATTTCTGCTGCATCGGTGTGTAAGTCGGTACGATCTCCTGTACTACCCTGCGGATATCGTCTGGCTCCTGCACCACATAATCTCTCAGATCATTCAGCTGCTGCATGAATTTTTCTTCATCCATCTGGATCGGCTTTCCGATGTGAATCAGCTTGTTATCCGTATCCTGCATCCCCTCTTCTGCCATCAGCATCTCTTCATACAGCTTTTCACCCGGTCTTAAGCCTGTAAATTCAATCTTAATGTCATCATCCGGTTTGTGCCCGGACAACAGGATCAGGTTTCTTGCCAGATCTACGATCTTGACCGGCTCTCCCATATCCAGGATAAAAATTTCTCCGCCTTTCGCATACGCGCCTGCCTGAAGCACTAAAGAGACTGCCTCCGGGATTGTCATAAAATAACGGATAATATCAGGATGTGTTACCGTTACCGGTCCGCCTGCCTCGATCTGTTTCTTGAATAACGGGATGACACTGCCGTTACTGCCTAATACATTGCCAAAACGAACTGCCACAAATTCCGTGTCTGAATGTCTGTTATATGTCTGAATGATCATCTCACAGATACGCTTGGTTGCTCCCATGATATTTGTAGGATTTACTGCCTTATCCGTGGAGATCATAACAAAACGTTTTACTTTCCATTTATCTGCCGCCTGAACTACTTTCCAGGTACCGAGTACATTGTTCTTGACTGCCTCATTCGGACTGTCTTCCATCAATGGGACATGCTTATGTGCTGCCGCATGATAAACAATTTCCGGACGATATTTTTCAAATATCATATCCATACGTTTTGTATTTCGCACAGATGCGATCAGAACAACCAGATTCAACTCAGGATAATTTCTGCGCAGCTCATTCTGGATATCATATGTTGTATTCTCATAAATATCTACGATCACAAGCTGTTTCGGATGATGGGATGCAATCTGCCTGCAAAGCTCACTGCCGATACTTCCGCCACCTCCGGTTACCATGATCACTTTATTTTCCACATAGCCAAGAATGGAATCCAGATTAACTTCGATCGGATCTCTTCCCAGCAAATCATTTACATCTACATCTTTTAACTTTGCAACACTGACATCCCCATTGACAAGCTGGTAGATTCCCGGCAGACGTTTCATTTCACAGCCGGTCTCCTTACAGATATCGAGGATGCCCTTGATCTCTTTCTGAGAAACCGCAGGCATTGCAATGATGATCTCATCTACTGCAAGTTCCTTTGCAAGCCGCGGTATTTCATAACGGTTTCCCATGATCTTAACACCGTGAATAAAACTTCCGATCTTATCCCGGTCATCATCGATCACACATACGACTTTTTTCTGGATATGACGGCTGTTACGAATCTCCTTGATCAGGACATTTCCCGCTGCGCCTGCTCCGACAACCATCACACGATGCATCTCTGCAGCATTTTCTCCACGGACATAACCGATCAGCCAGCGAAATGCCCGGTAAAAATAGCGGCTTGCAAAAATCAGTATGATCAGATTCATAGTAAATAACAGCCAGTAACTTCGCGGCATTCTCACATCGATCAATGCATAAAATGCAATTTGGAATCCGCCCACAACACATCCTGCCAACACAACATTCATCAGTTCAACGGCACCTGCATAAGTCCACAAACTCGAATACAGACGGAATACATAAAACACCAGAATCGTTACAATGATCATGATGCAGTTATATTTGCGATATGGATTTAAAAACTGTTCCGGTATCTGTGACGGTTCCAATTCAAATCTCATTAAAAGTGCCAGATAACCAGAAATACTGACTGCCGCAATATCATATATGATCAACAGTATCTTTTTTAACAGCAATTGATTGTCCCTGAGTATTTTCTTCATCTTTACATGTTCCTTTTATTATTTACACTTTTTCCATCATACGCTATAATTTCCAAAACTTCAATAAATTTTACTTTTCTGTACTAAGCTTGGTTTAATATTATCAATAAAATATTCACCCATTCCAAGATAACATAATATCCACAATGGTTCTATAAAAGGAATTTCTATATTTTGTGAAAGCATTATTATCATATACGGTACAATAAAATAAAGTAATTCTCCTTTTTTTCTCCAGGCACGCATAAATATTGATATCAAAAGCAATAGATATGGTAGTAAAATAAAAAGACCATATCGGTATATCATCTCTATCCATCCATTATATGCACTCATTTTCTCCTGTCCAAACACCAGTGTATCTGCATGCCCGAATAGATTTATTTCCTGCAAATAATTTTTCCATATCTGTCGCTTATTTACATATCCTGCATAAGTAATTTTATCATAATATTCCGGATTTTCAGCCTGCAACGTTTCCAATGCAGATATATCTGTCTTTATCTCTAATGTCTCATTCTTATAAATAATTTCCGTTCCAAGTTTTTCCGGCAGATAACCTACTGCCAAATTTACTCCTATAGCACATACCGCAGATATATATCCTGCCAGTATTAAATCCTGTACCAAAACTGTCCATCTTACATGAATCTTTGTTCTTCCCTTATACACATTACATCCAAAAATAAAAAGCTGGATTACAAAAGCAATCTTGCAACTTCCTGTATCTGAATAATACAAAAATAATATAGCAATTGTCAGACTTACAATTTCCCAAATAATATTTATATGCCAAATTTTCTTTTTTTCATTCTGTACAAGTTTCCTGTATAACTCCACCAAAAACACCCCTGTAGCAGTCACTGCATAAATTCCAAATGCTGCTCTCGTGGTAAATGGTCCATTATAAAGCCCCCCTTTTATTTTTGTTCTAAACAACAGGCAATACAAAACCACAAACACAAAATTAATATGGAATGCCCGGTACATTTCCCATTTTATCTCTTGCGGGTTTTGCATTTGATTCCATGCAAAAAAGAAAAAACCTACACATATTAAAAATATATATCCCACAAACTTATATTGTTTGCTCTGCATTATATCAGAAATACAGACAAATACCCATAAAAGCAGCCATACCACAGTGGTTATTGTATTCCAGTTCAACACTTTCAATTTTCGCTCAATACAAAACAGCCCCAGGCAAAAAATGCTTGCCGCCATAACAAACATCACATATTTATATTCTGCCACCCGGGAGCACCATCCATTAACCCCTGCTATCTCTCCAACAGTTAAAGTCAGGAAAAACAGCCCCGTACGTATCGCACCGACATTTTTTCGTCGCATCTTACGTGCAACACCTTTTCCCACATAATTTCCAATCAAGCAATAACCTTCTTGTAAAACTTCAATAACTATGTGAATTTTAGACTTGCATACCAGATATATAATTCCTGATACAGCTATATATAACCCCAGCCAGAAGAAAAATGATATTCTGACTGCCTGTGGAACTATCACAACATCATTCATCCGAAACTGAATCGTATTAATCTGAAATCTTAATCCCACCTGTTCTTTTATAACCAGTTTAATGCTCTGATAGGGCTGCCTGCAAGAAACCTCTATCATATTGTCTCCATCTGTTAAAGTTACTGTCTGTTTTGAAACAACTGTTCCATCTTTATCTGAATACACAATGCTCCAATATGTCGTTTCCCGATTCAAACCAGACATATTTAACGCCATATATTTCCAGTTGTTTCTCAGATACAGATCATTTATCTGTAAGACCGCCTTATCTGCAGTGACACAATAAATATCTGTATCTTGCAGTCTGGAAATAGTTTCATCATTATAAATTAATTCATTTCCTGTAAACTCCTGCGTCTGTTCCTGATTCAAAAAATCATCTATATTCCACCCTTGTCCTGCCTCCATGAGGGACAACATAACTGCTATCAATATTCCAGTCATCCCCCATAAATACCACAACAACTTTCGTTTCTCTCCAGCTGACATTTTAGCTCCTTTTTCTACAACTTAACAAATCTCAATTCATTTGTTTCCTCAAATAATATTCCCACAAGCATACCAGGTACCAGCCACGTAATAAGTCTAAACTGCAATTCTGTCACATCGATCATTCCCATCAGAAACCACGAAATAAACGTACACCATACAAAAACCCACATTTTTCCCTGTCTTCGTCCATAAGACCACGCATACTTTATAATATAAAACAACATCAACGTATACGGCACCAAAATAAATATTCCATAGTTATACAAATGCTGTAATATTTCATTATGAGCATAATTGCTTGCTCCGCTTGTCTCAATCCGGAAGTAATTTCCAAATAGATTCATATGTCTTAAATAATTTATCCATATAAGAGTTCTCCCTCCGGTAAGACTTTCTAAATTTCCCCCTTCCATTCTGCTGCCCCACTTGCTGTTCGCCAATTTTTCTTTTAAATCAGCAGCATACACTGTATTTGTCCACAAACTTTCTTTATAATCTCCTTCTATCCGTTCATCCTGTTCTAAGCTGACTATCATTCCTGTTTTTTGTGGAACATTTATAAGGCTGTAGTCTAATAATTTTCCTACAGGAACTGATATTATTACAACAGCTGCAAATATCTTTATACCATACAAAACTTCTTTAGCATTTTTTCTTAGACATACTAAAACAGCAATTCCAGCAACTGCTGCAGCTCCACTAAGCATACCTCCCCGGCATTGTGTCTTCCATAACAAGTTTAACAAAGCCGCCAACAAGACTACATCATCCATAGCTGTCACAACTTTTCCCGTACTTTCCAACTTCGTCCAAATTGATTGAAGCAACATGCCGGCAACAATAATTAAATACATTCCAAATGTGTTGGAATTGGTATAACACCCCAAATAATACTCTCCTGGTGTATACGGTCTACACAGAACGCAAAAGATTATGCAGATAACAAAATCAATTTTTAACGCCAACATGATTTCCTTGATAAACTCATATTTATTCTTACTATTATTCCATGTGAAATAAAGGAATGCAAAAACAAAAATTTTCACATACCCTTCAAATGGTGCTCTCTTTTTCACAAAAAAATCTGATATACATTGTATAACGGCAGTCAAAAACCATAGATATACCAACGGGTTTTTCCAGTCTCTATGCCGTACTATGTCATCATCCTGCAACAGAAGCAATGCAACCAAAACTATACCTATGCAGTATACCAATTCTACACGATACATGTTTTCGACTAAACCCATTGTCCATAATTCTCTTACGTGCATTGCAATAAAAATGGATAGAATAATTCCTATCCGAATGGGCTTTCTCCACTTTTTCCCAACCGGGATTCTAATTTTTTGTATTATTTTTATAAAAAAACTCTGCAGCCCCTTTATCACTACATAATAATCAAATGATTTTTTTTTCTCTTCTTTTAAAAGTTCTATAATTCCCAACAACAATCCATAAACAGAACAACTCAAGCATATTCCAATCGCCAATTTGATCCAGAACCACTCCACGATTTTTTGTCGAAGCTGCATCTTTTTAATTCGAAATGTTGTTCCCTTCGCATTCTCAACTTTAATTATATATCTTGCACATGAGATTGATGGCAGACTTACAATATTATCTCCCTCCTGTACCCTATAGGAAATACATTTCTGTTCGTTACCTTTTGAATCATATAACATTATCTGGAAATTCAATGCCGGATTATTCAGTTCTTCCACATGAAAAAATAAATAATTCCATTTTGTACTTTCATCCCCTACGTTATAATACATATATGTTATATCTTCATCAATTTCTATGCGTTTTTTTTCCGGGTTATAAGACCAGCCTTCCGCCGAACGATAAAAATGTGACTGCGAATAGTCATAAACCTCCCCCACATCATAAAAACAATTCAGATTGAAAGAGCCACTAAGAAACATTGCCGTAACTGCCCATATAAAAGCTACTCCAAAAAGAACAGCTACTATATTTTTGTTATTCAACACATTATTCTGCATTATTTATTACTATTACTCCCTCTATATCTAATTGCCGCCTATTCCGCCAGGTTCGTAACATACTTTCCCATATAGATACATTCTAAATGCAATGCTGACAGCTTTACCTCCACTGGCAGAATACATTCATATCGTCGTTCCTGTCTCTCAATATGGTTCAGACACTTGTATATTTTTTCTCCATTTTCCTTATATACAAATGGATACTCTTTCACTCCATCTGTCAGATAAAATATCATTTGTTCTTCCTGTAAAGGATGATAACTGGTTCCGATTATTTTATGATCATTTGTTTCATCTGCATGCATTACAAAAGGATCTCCGTTTTGTATATCAAAAAAAATCATATTTTTATAATAGAATTTTCCATTTCTGCACACAAGTTTTCCTGCGATATCCACACCATCTTTTAAAGAAAAAGCATATCTTCTGGTTGCCGCGTTCATATTTGCACGGTTGATAACTGCATCATCTATTTCTCCCAAAACTTCCCGTAACCAAAGTTCATATCTTTTGATTTCTTCTTCTGTCAAGAGTTTTTCAACCTTATCTTTCATTGTTTCTGACAGCTGTGTCATATACACAAGATCCATCTGCTCCCTGCGGGCTTTAGAAGCATTCTCCTTTAATTGCTGTATTCCAGCTCCAAAATCCGGTAGTTTTGTAAAATACCATTTTTTTTGTTTTGCTTCATACCGCCTTTTTCCTGTAAGCTGCTCTTTTTCAAGAACAATCATGTTCTCTGCTTTCAATAGAATTACCGCGAGCTGATACATAACATCTAATTTTTCATTTGCTTGAATGATTTTTTCAACTTCCTCGTCGTAATGTCTGGAAAAGATATATTTTCCGAGCTCATCCTGGAATCTCCACATCTGATTTAATACAAATTCAAAACGATTTTCTGTCTCGTTATCTTCCGTTTTCTCTTTGTACTTTTCAAGTGCAAAATCTATATCATCAACAGACTCCTGAGCCATTTGAACAACCGTTTCAAACGTGGTCGGAGTCCACTCCTGTCCTTCCTGCAGACAGCTTATCCACTCTCCTTTTATCTGTGAAAAATCCATTCTGCTCATAAGTAAAACATTTTTTCCAAAAGATGCGGCATATTCCTCACAAAACTGCAGGTATTCTGTTTCCACTCTGTTATCCGCCCATAAAATTACCTGTATCCCGCTGTTAAAATCCAGTGTCTGTTCTTTTAAAGAGTTCATAGTCTGTTTTAACTTCTTTTTACTTTTTACGAGCTCAACTATTACAGAAAATTTATATGCCATTCTTATCCCTCTACTCTCCGATTTCCCTTATTGCCTGGTATACACGTTCGCAATTATTCTGGTCAAATTTAAAATAAAATGACTCAATTCGTTTTAAATATTTTTCATCTAACTTACATTCATTTCTAACTGCATCTATAATTGCATCTACTGTACTCTCATAATCATAACATATTGGTCCAAACCCCATCTGCTCATAATCCCAATATCCCCTATCATATACCTGCTCCATAAAGAAATTATCTCTATCAGGCTGCGTATAGATAACTGGCTTTTTCAGATAAGCAAAATCATATGCCACACTGGAATAATCCGTAACCAGTAACGCATTTTCTTTAAACTCCTTTTGATAATCTACAATATCTGTAGACACCTCTATCACTTCATTTCCCTGAAAATCAGAGGCATTTGCAATATTATTGGTATGTACACAGAACTTACCTCTATAACCATTTTCTCTTAACACTTTTTTGATTCTTTCGTCATTAATCAGTCTATTATAGAACTGATAATATTCTGATTTCTGAAACGACTGGTTGTATGGTCTAATTCCGGTAGCCGGATCCATCTCAATTGCCAGTCCGGTTCGCCATGTCGGCATAAATATAATCTTTTTCTCACACAGAACATCCTGCACTAAATTGTCATATCGTGGAAATCCTGTCAGTTTTACAACATTTTCCCCATACATGTATGGATAATCCAAAATAGACTGATATTCAGGTCTGGCAGCCACAACAAACATCCGAATATTCTTACTTGACTTATTTAACCATGCGGAGAGATCATCTTTGGTAATCCCATGCTGTAAAAAAACATAATCATAACGCATCAGATTTCCCACATAAGGTTTTAAACCATAAAACGGGTTTACAATATTATCTTCTCCCTGCGAGGATATAATTTTATCCGCAAGCAATGTATATAACTTACATTTTTTTGAGCCATACGGAATGACCTTTCCTATTTTTTTTATTCGCGCATAATCCTTTGACTCACTGGATATAACAAAATAAAAATCAACATCTGCCGGACGTATTTTTGCAAGATACCGAAAGAATGCTTCTCCATTATCCCCTGCCACATTGATACGGTCGGATATCAGCCATATTTTTTTACGGTGTAGTTTTCTCGCCATAAAATATCTTTTTCGATACCATAAAGCTTCCTTTTTCACTGCCTCATCAATTTCCAGTTTTTGCAATTCCTCTTGAAATTTCTGTTCCTGCTGTTTTTCTGACAGTTTATCACATATTCTAATATATATTCTATGTAAGTCTCTCGTAATCAAATAAGCACCCTGTGCATAATAGTCTGATTCTATATCCCAATTATACAGTTTCGAAAATTTCCGGCATATAATTTTCGGTCTAAACAAAAACTCTCCCTGAAAAACAGCCCTGATTTCCAACCATTTAATTTTGCTTATATCAATCTGGATATCATAACAATACATATCTGTAACTTTTTGATTCCAGATTTTTTCCTCTGCTCCTTCCAGTTTTATTAATGTTACCGGATACTTCCCACCTTTATCATCAATAAAGAAGAATTCCAGTTCCTCAGTGAAATTAAAATCTATCTTTCCACTTAAATAAAGCATATTTCCCTTTATTTCGATAATGTCTGTCCGAAATAAAGCATTTTTCTGCAAATCAAAAATCTGTATATTATGAAAATATAATTTTGAATCACGGCACACCACCTGATTCGATACATCCTCATTATATTTTAATGATAATAAGAATAGCTTTTTTTTCATATTAATATCACGCTGTTTCACAATAATATCATCTTCACAATACTCAAGAAGACCTTGTAATTCCTGAACATATAGTCTTCGTTCCTCTTCATTTAAAACCATATGTATTCTATCATTAAGTCTCCACTGTAAATCATAACACACTGCATACTGTACAAATGGAATCACACATCCCCATTTCTGAGTTGATATATCCATCAGTTTTTTATAGAATCGCTCCGGTGTAATCTTGTACCAGTCCAGTGCCTTTTCTTTTCCCTGTATTGCAGAACTATTGTTTGCCCTCTTGCGATAATAGTGTGTCGGTTCTGACACAACGCCGTATTTATGTTTGTCCAAAATCTGTTCCATTACATAAACAGCATCTTCCCCATATTTCATTTTGGAATCAAATATTATCAGACGCATAGCATCCCTTTTTATAAAAGACGCTGTAATATGAAACTGTGTATATTGGTAATCGTCCAGTATATTGATCACACGGGATGTTGCGAACTTGTCTTCTCTTGAAAGGCGGTGTGGACCTGTCTTTGCCTCAAAAAATTCCTGTTTGCAGCATACAAGGTTTATTTCTTTCTCATGTGCCTCAAAAAAATCATATACCTTTGAAAATGTATCCGGACTCCACTTATCATCTGAATCAAGGAAATTGACATACTTTCCCTTTACATAATCCATTCCGGTATTTCTTGCCACACTGACTCCTGCATTTTCCTGATACACATACTGAATATTTTCCGGATAACGTTTCGCATACGCTTCACAGATCTGCGCCGAATGATCTGTACTTCCATCATTTACTAATATAATCTGAATATTTTCGTTAAAACCGATATCCTGTTTTATAACCGACTCAATTGTTTCTGCCACATATAGTTCTACATTGTAAACTGGAATTACTACCGATATCTTAAACTGCTTATCTGCCATTTTCTTCACCTTTTCATATTATTATCTTTGGAATCAGGTATTTTCAGCAAATTATACTCACGCTTTCCAAATTTTGTGATCCATGCAGTTCACTGCCTTTTCTAACAACAATAAAGCACTTAGGACACCATCTGCCTTAAGTGCTTTATCGTTCCTTATGATATCATATCATAACATGTTTAATTATTCCATATTGCATTTATTTTTTAGTTTTTACTGATGTAGATGCTCCACTGACATAAATCTGATATTTTGAATTACCGGAAATCTTGTTTTTCTTTACTGTTCCAGTTGTAGCCTTATTTTGGATCACAAGACCATGTTTCTTGTTCTTTTTAATCGTTGTTCTGGATAATTCTTTCAGTTTTGCTTTACTTGTAACAATGACACCATTCTGCCTATTTTTGTTAACGGTACAGTTCTTTATTGTAATACTTGTTTTAGAATCCGTTGCACGGATACCGTCCTGTTTATTTGACTCAATCGTACATCCAGTCAATACTGCATTAGATTTTTTAGCTACATACACACCATAGGTACCGTTACCCGATGACGTTGTATTCTTAATAGAATTAATCTTAGCACCACTTCTTACCGCAATACCAGCCTGCTTATTTTCCTTAAAGCTATTTGATGTCACACTTTTTACCGTTGCATTTTCAGCAACTAATCCATAGGTTTTATTCTTGTACACATTATTTGAAGTATTCAGTGTCAATGTACTCTTTGAATAAGCACCAATTCCTGCACCACCATTAGAATATACTTTCGTCTTCTTAATAGTAGCAGTTGCACTGTCTGAAAGATGAATTCCGTCTTCTTTGTTTTCATAGAAATTACAGCTTGACATACTCTTGACTGTAGATTTCACAGCAATAGATATTCCTGCCTTTTTATTTTTCGCACATGTTACATTATCCATGCTTACAATCGTACAGTGATCATTTAATAAGATACCATGATTTTTATTATTGTTCAGCTTATTTTTCGTACCTGACTGACTCTTCGTAATTGTAACATTTGCATATGGACGGCAGCCCAGTCCATGATCTCCATTATTATTTAATGTAATACCATAAAGATATGCTGTAACAACCTTGTCTTTTGTTCCTGTCAAAGCAATACCACAACCGTGATTGTTTTCACATACCACTTCCGTAGCCGTTAATGCAGCTCCATTGTATGCTCCTATTCCAGCACATGTGGTATCATCATCTTTTTTTGTATCAGGTCTTGTTCCGTTTTGGCTATACTTACCACCTGTTACCGTAACCTTCGTGCCAATATCACTCATTGACATACCACTCCAGTAATTCTGCTGACAAATTACATTATTGAATACGGCTTCCGTCTTACCGTTACAGTAAATACCATATCCACCAATGCTTGTATTAAATATGGATTCAGATACGTTAACTCCTTTAGACGCAGTAATAAGCATACCGTGACTGGCATTACTGTTTGATGTTACTTTTGTAATAGTTGCTGTGGTAACACCATTCAGATTCATTCCATAATCCTTGTTTCCAGTTCCGTTGTTATTAATAGTTGTATCACTGACTGTGAGTTTTCCTGATGAACTTACTGCCACACCACTTTTTGCATTATTGCTGATTGCCGCATTCTTTATACTTACTTCTTCACTTCCTGCAACACGAATTCCACAATTCTTATTGGAACTGATCGTTGTATTGCCTGTTACTGTAACATTTTTACTGGAATTAATATTAATGCCATAATCACCATTTTCTTCTATCGTAGCATTATCTATCTTCAGTGCTGTCTTTGAACTATCTATGCCAACACCTGACTGCTTGTTACTGCAGATCTTTGTTTTAGATATTGTCGCCGTATTACATGCCGCAATACGAATTCCCACATCGCCGTTATTTATCACTGTTCCACCAGTAATCGTTATATTTTTTACCGTGTCCAGATTAATTCCATAGGACGCATTATTGCTGACAGTAACATTGTCAAACGTTACTCCTGTCGCATCTTTTATACGAATACCACAATCTTTACTGCCAGTAATAGTAAGATTGCTTAAACTGATATTCTTGTTTGTTCCATAAAATCTGAATATCGGAGCTTTACTGCTTCCCTGCCATGTTCCTCCCGTAATTGTAATGCCATTTGCCGACTGCCCATTTGCGGTAAATAACAGTGTATCATCAGAAGCTGCAACTGCCTGAATGACAGCATTTGTTGCATTGATCGTAATACCTGAAATTCCAGACAGATTTATCTTTTTACATTTATATGTTCCTGCCGGAATAACAATGTTTTTATAGGATTTTACAGCTGCACTTAATTCCTCTGTGATATCTGTTCCTGATTTTACATCCAACGTACAGGTATCTCCGCTTGCTTTTAAATTTGCCGCTGTTTCTTCCGTTTCAATTTCTTCTAATTCAGTTACAGACTCTTCCGTTTCTCCTGTCACCATTTCCGTTTCAGTTGCAGACTCTTCTGTTTCCTTTTCCGATGTTTCTGTCTCTGCCTCAGTCACAAACTCTTCTGTTTCCTTTTCTGTTGTTTCTGTTTCAGTCACAAACTCCTCTGTTTCTATCTCTGTCACTTCAGACCCAGTATCCTCTGATCCCGTTTTATCTTCTTCCGTGAAACTCTCAGCACTGCTCTCTTCCTCTGTTACATATTCTGTTTCGGTCGTTTCCTCCGCATATACGGTAGTCAATCCACTTTCAGAAGATGTTACCAGCATTGCGCACATAAGCAATGACATTAATCTTTTGGTTCTTGCTTTCATACAATACCTCCTCTAATTTTTTAGTACTATAAAAAGATTATATCACACTACACAATAACTTCAATTATATATACAAAAAAACAGCATTACTTTTTACAGTATGCCGTTTTTTATCTGATTCTTTCTAAACAATATTTAATTCTTTTAATTTCATGGCAATTCTTTCTATGTTCCTGCCATCATGGTACTCATTAATCGTACTATACCGTTTTTCAAAATCTTTATTTCTAACCGTCTGCAACTGGATTTTTCCATCAATAATTGCAGTGGCTATCACTTTGTCTAATTCATCCAGATCAAACACACGATATCCGATATATTCGTCATCTGCCGGTATAAGTTCACCTGCTTCCGCCTGATAGCGTACCAGATCCGGTTGGAAAAATATGACACCGCCACCCTGATAAAAACTATTATAGCATACCGATGAATAATCCGTGATCAGAAGTTTTGCATACTGTAACACTTCTGATATAGGTCCGTCCCACATATTCTGTTTCAAAGGTGTATTTTCACACAGGCTTGCCATCTTTGGATGTGGTACAATAATAATATTTCCAGCATCCATATATCGTTCTAACATATGGTAAATCGAAATTACATTCTGGTAATACTCCGAGTTGGTAAATTCCTGAATATGTTCTTCATAGCTTTTCCATGTCAGCATAATTACAACTTTGTCTGGAGACGACTCATCAATATGTTTATATTGGATTTTACTGAATATTGGCAGACCCGTATTTAAGAATCTTTCTTCAGGAAGTTTCAGCATATCTACACAGACATCCAATTCTTTCTGGCTTCCTACAACCATATATGCCGGTTCTCCTTCTTTATTCAAAACAAAAGTAGAACTTGGGCCCTGACATTTTAAATAAGTGATACCATGTTGCAGGAAAATAAACGGATGTTCACAGGTTGATAACCGAAAATATTTATTATTAGATCTAAGTATATTCAAATGAGCCGGCGCTTCTGTAGAAATATAATTACTTACATTATATAACAGCCAATAATATTTAAAAGAATATTTTTTCACCACGCCTTTTACATTCTTAATTTTTTCATAGTCCGGCGACTCAGAACTGATCACATAATAACATTTGCTATTTCCTTCCTGCTGCGCCATCTGAAATAAATCAAATGTGCCTTCCTCTGCCTTTTCTGCAAACTTTTCATAGAACAGATTGATGTTTTTACGTCCTAATTTGCCACATATTTTACCTATATGATAAAACAGCCAGGAAACAGGTCTGCTCTCCATAAACTTAAACCATGTCCCATACTCAATGGTTTCCATTGGTCTCTTTACAATTGCAAAATTACCACGATCCGTTCTTCGCAAATGTATTGCAAAATTTTTAAAGGAAGTTGCTTTATAAGGTGCATAATACATTCGCTTTGATGGTATTTTCTTTTCTTTTTTCCCGATTCTGAAATCAACATCGACACCATTTACAGTTACCATCATGAGCAACATATTGTTTAGTTGTGTATCATCTGTCAATAAATTTGCCAATGGATACCTTATATGTTGATAATTTCGATCTATTAATACTTTTTTCTTTCCTATTTTTTCCGGATAAACTCTGATACCTGACTCTACATTATTCTTCTCGTCTATGTAAAATCTTGTATTTTCAATTTGCACCTGAGCACACGGATTCTGCAAATATGACAATATCTTCAAATCCAGATATCCATTTTTCAATCCGACAGAAAGAACTTTATAGCTATATTTAACGATCAATTTATAAAAATTAGCAGCCTGCATATATCCATAATATACTTTTTTCTTATCCGTATATACAAATAATACCTTGCATTCTGTCAATTGTCCCTCTTCTGTTTCAGAGGCTCTCTCTTCATTTTCAGCACTGACATCTGCTGCTTCTTCCTGTTGTAAAAGATTTGCACCGTCCGGAAATGTTTCCATCTCATCTAACGGCTCTATCTCCATCTCCTGAAATAATATAATCTTATCTGCGCTTTCCTGGTTACGAAGTTTTACATACGAACTATATTTTTCCCCGTATTGCAATGTACGAATATCTATGATCTGTCTGTCCTTCTCTGTCATACGTGCCCGATCGCAGCAAATAATTAATTCATTATCATTTAATTCTGCATGAATCTGACTCATTCAGTTTCTCCCCCTTACTTTTCAAAGCTGGATTTTTCCGGCAGGAGCTGTTCAAATGCCTCAATAGCCTGTGCTTTCTGTTTTTCAAAATCTGATGTATAAATTGTATCATTCAGACATATCAACTTATATTTACCTGTACGAATCGCCTCTAATGCACTAGGGAATGTGCGATCTTTAATATGAAAACATTTTCCAATTTTCATACTCCTCGGAATAAAATTTCCGTTGGCAAGCTGCCAAAACTTCATCAGCCATTGATTGCAGTTTGATTTTGTTCTGAATTTATCCATACAGGTAGCGCGCAATGTTTCTTCCTCTAGTCCCCACACTTCCTCAAATGTACTTTTCAGGAAGTTACTCGGCAAATGATTGTAATAAAAGCCAGGGAACCATCTCCAGATAAACGCCAAAGCCGTTGTTCTGACAATACTCTTCCATCCGTTTACCGGACTGAACCATTTAAAGAAATTTTTACGCATGCATTCTTTCTTATCAAAATGTATATTGATCAGTTCTACATCATTTCCATTAAAGAAACCTGCACTTTTCTTTCCAAAATAAATACAGTTTAATGCAAATATATCCCTTGGCATTCCGTTTTTAAAGAAGTCCGTCGGTTTTACATAATTTGTCACAAACATATCATCATTAAAATAAACAAACTGATCTGCCAGACCTTCAATCCGATGCAGATTTAACTCAATGGTATTGGCATTAAACGTTGGTAAAAATTCTTCCGGTATATAATCCTTATGATTTACAATATGCAGTTTTGGATTAGTAGTATCCAGCCACTCTGGCAGATGCCCCCACGTTACAAAATGAATCTTATTTACCCATGGAGCAAATTTTTCTACACCGCGAAACCAGTACTGAAGATTATCCCAGCTTCTGAATCTTACATCGGTGTTATCCCCTTTATCATTGCTCTTATCATAAATTCTTTTTTCTTTCTGCCATTCCGGATCATTTCCATCCACCCATATCATGACAAAATCTATTTTTTCTTTGTCCATCATTTCTCCTTCTCGCAATTTGTTTTTCCCTATTCACTCATAAATTCATCGTACGCTGTCAATACTTCGTCCGGTGCACCATCCATTTTCAGATTTCCATCATGGAGCCAGATCACTCGTGTACATAATTTCTGTAATGTCTCAATACTATGGGAAACTATCAATACCGTTCGATTTTCGTCTGAAATCAAAGATTTCATTTTTTTAAAACTTTTCTTCTTAAACTTTGCATCGCCAACACTTAACACTTCATCAATCAGCATAATCTCTGTTTCAAGTATCGCCGTGATTGCAAATGCAAGTTTTGAATACATACCACTTGAATATGTTTTTACCGGTCTGTCTATAAAATCTCCAAGTTCAGAAAACTCAATAATTTCATCCATACGTTCCCTGATATAATCTTCCTCAAATCCCAACACCATACCGGACAACAGGATATTTTCCCGTCCTGTCAGTTTTCTCTGAAATCCAACACCGATCGATAATAATGATATGGAATGACCATGCAGATCTATTGATCCCTCATCTGCGGAAAATATACCTCCAATTGCCCGCAGCATTGTCGATTTTCCACTTCCATTTTTTCCTATGATTCCTACAATTTCTCCCTGTTTCACATTAAAAGACACACCATGTAATGCCTCAAATACCTCTGTATTACTCTTTTTCATGTGGAACAGACTTTTTTTTATTGAAATTTTATTTAAACACCGGTATCTTACTTTTAAATTTTTTACTTCAATTGCATATTCTTCCATCAGATCACCTTTACATAGCTGTTTTCATATTTATAAACTGTCTTGATTCCTATAATGGATAACACGATTCCTAAAATAAACCACAGTCCAAGGCTGTAATAATGTGGCAGTTTTCCGTACAATACTGTTCTTCTCAAATCTTCCATAATCAGCGCGATCGGATTGATTTTCAACAACATTGACTGATACGGTTCCGGAATCCTGTTAGAAATAGAATAAAATACACCCGACAGATAAAATACCAGTCTTAATCCCACATTCACAACATTTGCCAGGTCTTCAACAAATACCCCTAAGTGCATCAGTATCATGCTCATTCCAAACGTTACGATAAACAATACCACCATGATTGGGAAAAAACAGATCATTTCTGCCGATATAGGAACACGATACAAAATCATCATTCCTACTACCAGTCCAAAAGATATTGCCATCTTTATTGCATTTGTTCCCATTTTGGATATAACAAATACAAACTTGGGAATATATACTTTTGTTACAATCTGACTATTTGATGTTACCAGTTTTACACTCTGTTTCAGGGTCTTATTAAAAAAGTCCCAGGTTGTTACACCAACAAAGATAAATGCCATAAAGTACTCTTCTGTCGCCTTAAATACAATGGAAGAAACAAATGCATATACCAGCATAAACAATAACGGATCCAGGATCCACCATAACCATCCCAAATGTGAATTGGCGACCTCTGCTTTCAACTCGGCTTTTGCAGAGTATACCATATACTTTCTATATTTCATTAAATCCTTTTTAAATCTTTTCATCGGTTCTCCTTTAATGCAGATTACAGCTTACAAATTGCCTCATAATTTCTTTCACAATTATCTCTATCTCTGTAGCTAAAGAACTCGTCCACACGCTGTTGATATAAATCAGGCATTATCATGCCACTGTGTGTAATTCCTTCAATTTCTGCAACAACATCCTGCTCTTTTTCACAAACTTTTCCAAATCCATCATCTTTATAGCTGAAATACCCTTCAGAATACTGTCCCTTTCGAAACATTTCATAATCAAACTGATAATAAAGTAACGGTTTCTTCAAATATGCAAAGTCCATCGCAATACTCGAATAATCTGTAACCAGAAGATTTGATTCTTTGAGCAGTTCCTGCACGTCATATTCTGGCCATTTTGCAATTACAATATGAGGTGAAAGGGATTGAAAACTCTTAATAAATTTCTGCATTCCACGATGCGGATAAAACACAAGCCTGATATTTTCTTTTTCCAAAAACTCCGCAAGAACTTTATCACACAGGAATTCATTCCAACACTGAAAATATTTCGTACCAGTAAATTCTGTAATATCTTCCTGTGCATATGACTCTGTTGTCGGAATACTGATCCAGTTTCTCCAGGTTGGCATCACTAAGATCTGACGTTTTCCCTGACTTGTATCAAATAAATTGTCATACCTGCACAGCCCCGGTTTTTGTACCCAGCCTTTTGGATATCCATATTGTGCATTTACATACTCGTACTCCTGTTGTGTTGAACACATAAACAAACGCATCTTTGTATTTTTATAATGCAAAAAATCGAGATCATCCTTTATAATACCATGTTGTAAAAAAACTCTTGTGTTTTTTAGTATACCATATACTTCAAACAAATAGCAAACTGCCGCATTCGGCTTTCCTTCTTTTTGCGAGCTGATATTCTTCGATGCTGTCAGATAATAGACCCAATGCATAAAACTTCCGTATTGGACTACTGGTCCTAAATCCTTTACCCGTGCATAATCCGGCGATTTCTTATTGATTGCATACATAACGTCCTGTTCTTTATGATGTTCTCTGATATATTTAAACAACCAGTATCCGTTATCTCTTGCTTCATTTTCATTATCACAGATTAACCACAGATCTTTCCGCTTTCTTTTGTAAACAGCCGCGACCGGAAGGGCTAATATGAACACAAAGATGTTGCCGATGTCTTTTGCCTTTACACGCTGCAGCTTCTGCCAAAAACTCTGTTCCATTGTTACCTCCTGTAATCTCCCGGCATTCTCATTTTCTAAGAAATACTGCATAAATAATTTTCCTGATTCTTGCCGGAATTAAAATAACGCTTCCATGTAACATAATTAACAAAATAAATTCCGGCAGGCTGATATATCCACTGTCCAGCATAAATCTGCGAAACGCCACCATATCTTTAAAATACTTCCATCCTCCACGTCTTGTATACATACCATCATCAACCCGCATATAAACAAGCACTTCTGAAAGATTATATCCTTTCATCCCCTTTTCCAGCATACGAATCCAGAGATGGTAATCTTCAAACCCATGACAGTTCATATAATTTCCAGCTTTCAGTACATCGCTTTTTCGAAACATGACCGCCGGATGATTAAACGGTGATCTTTTTCTTGCATATTTAACAATCTCATCCGCTGTTTCCGGTACACGACGCATTGCCCCGCCATTAGATATATCCCTTGAGAACTCCTGAACCGTTCCACTCACAACTGATACATTTTGGTCTAAAAGTGCCTCTATCTGCCATTCACATCGTTTTGGCGCGCTTATATCATCGCTATCCATCCGCGCAACTATCTCGTATTTACAATATGGCAATCCAGCTTTTAATGCTTCTCCTAATCCCCTGTTTTCCGGCAGCTGTACAATTTGAAAATTTCCAGACCATTCCTCTTTTTTCTGACGAAGCACCTCATATAGTTCTTCCCCAAGCACACCATCACATACAACTACAAAATCCTGTGGTGGTAGTGTCTGTGCAAACATACTTTCAATGCTCTCTTTCAAATTTTGAGCCTTTTCCCTATTATATACCGACATTAATACCGAATAGTTCTTTTCCAATCTCACACCTGCTTCTTATCGTTGTCCTCAATTTTATTACGCAGTGCATTACTCTGGTGCTCATCCACTCCCTCTGTCTTATCCTTTTTAAACAGGATCTTAACTGTCAGAAGGATCAGTTTCAGATCCAACCAGAGTGAATAATTCTCGATATATTTTATATCCAGACGAACCTTATCATACGGGGTCGTACTGTATTTTCCATATACCTGTGCATATCCCGTCAATCCGGCTTTGACTTTTGTACGAAGAGCAAACTCCGGAACAACTTCCACATACTTGTCCACTACCGTTTTCCACTCAGGTCTTGGTCCTACTAAAGACATTTCACCCTTTAAAATATTAAACAGCTGTGGGAGCTCATCCACATGGGCTGCACGGATCACTTTCCCGACTGGTGTCACTCTTGCATCATCTTTTTTGGTGATCTTGCTGTCTGCAGCATGGACTGACATACTGCGGAATTTTAACACCATGAAAACTTCATTGTCTCTGGTGTATCTCGGCTGTTTAAAAAATACTGGACCTCCGTCATACAATTTGATACATATTGCTATGATCAGCATGATTGGGGATGAAATGATGATCCCGATCAGGGAAAATACAATATCTTCAATTCTTTTAAAAAATCTCTGATCGATCGTAAGTCCCTCATTGCGAAGTAACAGCAAAGGAGAATCAAACAAATGAATATCATCTGCCGCACTTAAAAGAATATCTGATATCTTAGGTGTAACATAAGTACGGATCGACTCCTGATAACAGTATTTCATAATCTGATTTCTTGCCTCAGCAGGCAGATCGCACAACACTACCGCCTCGTATTCCTTTGCCATTGTATATAATTCGACATATCCGATCTTATAACTTACAGACATACAGATATTATACTTATCTTTTCTTGAATTAATCTTTTCGATCAGATCATCCGGCGGATAATTGCCATAAATGACAAGCATTCTTCTTGGCGGATAAAGTTTCTGATATAAACTCCTTACCAGCATGGTCCAAATGACACTGAATACGATCTCAACTGCAGACATGCATACCAGTGGATACACTGATACATAGTTTCGCACCGCCAGTACAACAACAAAATACTCTACAACCGCACTCATAATAATCGCCAATGCCTGTGAACTGAATATATCCGAAGCTTCAAGATAACCAATATGAAAACCACCCAGACTCTGCGTAAAGAAAAATGCCAGTAAAACATACAGTCCGATGACACCCCAGTGACCACGTCCTCCAAACCTATTGGTCATCAATGGATTATAACAGGCAAACCAGACGTATGTAAAACACATCATCTCAAAAAGAATCATGATTAAGTTCGCGCAATAATTCAATAAATGTTTATAGCCTTTTCTTTTTTTCATATCTTCTCTTTTCAATCATTGTTCATGACAACAGATCTTCTTTTGAAGCATAGATCCATTGTCTATATACCGGCGTATTATACCAAAATTAACTGTTCTTTGCAAGTTTTCCCGCCATAGAATCCCCATTCTATGGCATGTATTCTATGACATGCCAAAAGGCTGTAGAAAATGTTGTCTCCATTTTCCACAGCCCTTCTGTTTTTTCCCTGATTCTTTTTATAAACTATTCATGATCCGAAGCAGCTTCGTACCATAATCCGCATCTGCTGCCCAGCCTTTTCCATATGGATTCTGCGGAATCGCAAGCCACTCCACGTATCTGGCTGTTCCACGCGATACATACTGGAAACGCTTATCCACACATGCATTGTTTAATCCATCTGTACTTGCGTATGCTTTTAAGTGCTGTACCTGCGCACGGAGTCCGGTTCTTACATCTACAAAAGTCTCACCTGCTGCACCGCCACCGACTGCACCGAGTCCTCCAAAGTTACACTGACTCGGCTGCACATCTCCGCCGAATTGTAATCCTCCGGTCTCTAACATAACCTGCGCAAATAATACATCTGCTCTTACACCCTCGGCTTCTGCCTCTTCTTTTAAGATCTTAAAGAATGCCTCCGCAGAATCTGCTCCCTTATCACGGTAAGTATCTGCCGGGAAGGTATAACGTTTATTATAGTAAGATACCATCTGGTCGACTGTCACACTGCTTGTACCCATGATCTCATGCGCTGCAGCTTTTGCTTTTACCGCTGACCATGGTCCGTACATACGGATTCCGTTGCTTAAATCTTTGTATGCTCTTACTTTATAGTAATATGTCGTTCCCTGTACCAGATTACTGTGTGTAAAGGATGTTGCACCAGAAGTCTGTAATGTGGTATAAGTTCCTTTTTCGCTGACCGCACCGGCAAGTTCATAGCCACTTGCATTTGCAACACTGTTCCATGAGATATTTAATACATTATTATCTCCGAGTGTGATAGAAGAAATACTTCCCTGTTTTAAGACTGCAACCTCAGTTACCTTACTATAACTTCCTCTGCCTGCACTGCCTTTGATCTTATAAGTTGCTGCAATTTTATAGTAATACGTATTGCCGCTCTTTACGCCCTTATCCGTGTAAGTCAGTGTAGATCCGGATGAAATTGAAGCGATCTTTTCAAATCCACTGTTTGACTCGTCGCTCCGGTAAATATCATACCCCTGTGCTTTTGAAACTTTCTTCCAGCCAAGTGTGACCTGATTTTTGCTGTCACTTGTGATCTGGGAGAATACCACCTGTTTGATCGTCCATGCCTTCTGTGCTTTTGAGAAAGATGCCACACCGTTTTTAGCACTGTTGCTCTTATATGCACGAACCTGATAATAGTAAGTTTTTCCGGCTTCTAATGTTTTATCCTCATATTTTTTCGTATTTTTACCTTTGACCTGTCCGACCTTTTTATAACCACTGTCTTTTGACGTACTCCGGTAAATCTGATAACCGGATGCCCCATCCACAGCTTTCCATTCCAGTCTTACGGAAGTACTTCCGGTTGCCTTTACTGCTGTAATGGATGTAGTTTTCAAAGTCTTTGCCGACACAGCTGCCGAATTACCGCTGTATCCTTTTTTGCCATTTACCTTGTTGATCGTCTCTATCTTATAATAGTAGGTCTTTGCAGTTTTTAACTTTTTATCCTGATAGGTCGTATTATTTTTTCCTTTTAAAGTGGCAACCACTTTATAAGTACCATTCTTTGACGTACTGCGTTTGATCCGGTAGCCGTAGGCACCTCTCACTGCTCCCCAGTTTACTTCAATCTGATTACTTCCATTTGAAACAGCATACTTGATCTTCGCTTTTTTCGCTGTTCTTCCTTCCATGGACGCTGAATCACCGCTATAACAGATATTGTCTCCTGTCTTTACCATCGTTTCAACCGTGTAATAATAGGTCTTTCCTGCTTTTACACTGGTGTCTTTGTAGCTGGTCGTGTTTCCGGATTTAATCGTCTTAACAACTTTGTAAGTACCATCTTCATCGGTACTTCGTTTGATACGATAACCATAAGCTCCTGTGATCTTATTCCACTTGATCGTCAGTGTTTTTTCATTTGTGGAAACGATTGATGTGATCTTTGTACGTTTTGCAGTTTTTCCTGCCACCGCGTCTGATGCACCGCCGTATCCTTTTGTACCGCTGTTGACATTATATGCTTCGACCTTATAGTAATAGGTCTTTCCTGCTTTTACCGTATCATCTGAGTAGGAAGTTTTTCCTGTTACTGTGTCGATCTTTTTATAACCGCTGTTCTTACTTGTGCTGCGGGAAATGATATATCCCTTTGCCCCACTTACCTTTTTCCAGGAAATTTTTAATACTTCCTCATTCGAGGATGTGATTCCCGTAATTTTTGCTTTTGCAAGTGTCTTTGCAGATTTTGTGGAGGAATATGCACCGACACCCTGTTTGCCATTATTTGTGTTATACGCCTGTATTTTATAAGTATATGTTTTGTTATTGGATTTCACAGTATCTGTGTATGTCAGAGTCTTTCCTGAAGTCACTTTACCGATCTGATTATACTTTCCATCCTCACTGTCTTTGCGATAAATGAGATATCCTTCTGCCTGCGAAACTTTTTTCCAGGTTAAAGCGACCTTCTTTCCGCTCTTTGCCTCGATTTTCGTAAAGTTTGTCTTTGCTAATGCCACACCAGAGATGGATTTGGAGTATTCTCCCGTAGTTCCGTCATTAAATACCGGACGAACCAAATAGTAATATCTTGTTCCCAATTCTACGGTATCATCGATAAAAGATGTCGCATCAGATACTTCATCGATCTTTTCATAATCATAGGCATCTTTAGTATCACGCCAGATCTCATAATAATCAACATTATCAAGTCCGCTCCATTTGATTTTCAGACTTCCATCCGCTCTTGACTGCGTATAGGTACAGGTAACTGTCTGAGCACCTTTTGTCAGACCGAAATACTCTGCGATCGCAGTAGCATCTGCAACACCAAGTGCCTTTAATTTATCATCAGAGCTTAAATATGTATAGTAGTCATTTGCATTGTCTAAAAATGCATGCTCGATGATCAGTCCCGGAATACCATTGTTTTTACAACGGCGGATCAGACCATAATAATCTGCGGCAGAGCCGTCCGGATATTTATCATAAGATGCATTTCTAATCAAAGTTCCACGATAATTCAATCCAAGTGCTGCCAATTTATCGCATATTTTCTTTGCAAGTGCCTGTCCATTGCTTCCTACCTGTGCATTATAGTTGCTGTTCGGATAATAAACTTCCACACCTCTCGCTGTTCCGTTTGCAGTATTTAAATGGAAACTTACTAACACATTTGCCCCCACATTCTTTGCAAGGTTTGCACGGGCATCCAGACATGCAATATTATCTCCGCCGCCTGCCGGACAGCTTGCACTCTCTCTTGTCATATAAACAGTAATACCATTATAGGTAGATAATTCTTCTTTACAATATGTGGCGATCTTAAGTGTCAGATCCGCTTCCTGTACTCCAAAACCGGATGCTCCTGCATGGGTGCCATCATGTCCCGGATCGAGTACGACTTTCACATTACTGTTCGCACCTTTTAAGTTATCTGCAACACTGGCGACAGCCTCTGAGATTCCCTGCTCCAGCACATTTTCCACAGTGTTTTCGGAAATAACTTCTCCATCTGCGCTCATAGTAACAACATCAGCATCCACATCCGCATAGGCATCTTCATCATAAAGTACCTGATCCGGGTTCGTCTCTGCCTGTTCATTGACACCAAATCTTACATCCATGCCAAGGTCTGATAGCAGGATTTCCTGTTTTGTTTTCTCCTGTGTAAACTGCACGGAAGTGATCTGATACTCTCCTGCCTGTCCATTTTCTGAAAAATCCATGGTAAACCGGATCATATCCTCTTCTATTCCTGCAGTTTTTGTCTGATATGCTTTTCCGGTGGTCAGATTCTTATAATTTAAGACGATATCCGAAAGCTGCTCATCGCCTGTTCCAAGACTTAAGACCACATTCTGCGTTCCCGGTGTCTCAACGTACGGTGACTCTACCATCATGTAGTTAAGTTCTGCTGCCTGGACAGTCTCTGTCTCCGCAGTCTCCGTTTCGGTCGGCTCTTCTGTCTCTGTTTCAGTTGTTTCCGTTTCGGTTGACTCCTCTGTCTCCGTTTCAGCTGTCTCCGTCTCGGTGCTCTCTGTTTCCGTAGTTTCTGTTTCGATTGTTTCTGTCTCTGCCGGTTTCTCTGTTTCCGAAGTTTCTGTCTCTGCCGGCTCTTCTGTCTCAATCGTCTCTGTTTCGATTGTTACCGTCTCGGTCGTTTTGTCTGTCTCTGCTGTTTCTTCCTTTTCAGCTGTTTCTTCTGTCTCTGCCATCTCCGTTCCGGTCAGCTCTTCTGCTGCATTCCCAGCGTTTTCTGTCTGGGCTGATTTCTCTGCCGGTGATGTTTTCTGCGTGCTTTCTGTCTGAACTGCACTGTCTTCTGCTGCACGTACATCTGCAGGCAGTGCTGTCATACTCACGCAGACTGCCATGATTACTGCTAAAATCCTTTTTTTCATTTTCCTGTTATCCTCTTGTATATTTCCTGGTATTTGTGCATTTCACATCCACTGCTCATTCTATCATAAAACCCAACCTTTGAATATATCTTACCAGAATTTTCATAAAATCTTAAAAATACCCCGGCAGGATGTATGATGATCATCCCACCGGGGTATCTCTTTTTACTTTTATTTCGCTTTGGTCTTTACGGAAACAACGGAAGAATAACTTCCATATACTTTCTTTCTATCCACTTTACGATATGCACGGATCTTATAATAGTAAGTCGTTGATTTTTTCAGTTTTCCATCTTTATAAGATGTCGTACCGCCTTTGGATATAGTTTTTACTTTCTGGTATTTTCCATCTTTTCTGTTGCTGCGGTAAATCTCATAGCCATTTGCGCCTTTTACCTTTGACCAGGTCAGCTTTACGTTCTTTGCATTGGATGCTTTCGCTTTTAGTGTTGTCTTTGCCGGTACAGCTTTTGCAGATTTTACATTGGAAAATCCACTGGTCTGATTTCCATTCTGCGTCTTAACAACTACTTTGATCTTGTAATAGTATGTTTTTCCGGTTTTTACACTGCTATCCGTCCATGAACTGGTTCCCACACTGTCGATGGTTTTTATATTCTGGTAATCTCCATCTTTTTTCGTGCTGCGGTAAACCTGATAGGAAGCTGCAGCCGGCACAACTTTCCATGAAACTTTCAGTTTATTGTATGCTGTCGATTTTACGGAAGTTACGCTTGTCTTTTTATTTCCAATCTTATTTACACAGATGGTATATTCTTTATCTACAGCATTTTTTGCAAATGCCTGCACTTTCAGATAATAGGTTCCTCTGCTTAATTTGACTGCAGATGATTCTGTATAAGTACTTCCTGCATAAGAATAGATATGGTCATAATCCTGATAACCTCTCTTAGTATTTGCATTATAAAGTGTTACATACCAGCTTCTTCCCGCATCATTGATCTTTTCATGTGCCAGACTGAAATTGATATACTGTGCTTTTGTAAGTGTAAAACGATAATAGTCTTCGTCTGATGAATAGCCTGTGATCACACCCTTTACCGCTTTGCCTACCTGTATATTATCTGCGGATGCCCAGTCACCGTTATTCTCTGTCTCCCAGCCGGAAGCTGCTTTCTGTGTCAGGCAGATCGTGTAGTCTCCGGTATACAGAGTCGAAGCCTGACTGACGCATACGTAATATTCCCCCGCATCCACTCCTAATTTACAGGATGTATAAGAAGTCTCTGTCCCTGTATTCGTAAATTTATAAATTTCACTGTTATCCTTATTGTAAAGAACAACATTATAACAGCTTGCTGTACTCTGACTGTTTTTATGTCCAAACTTAATCTGCAGATATCCTGCTTTTGACATTTTGATCTTATAGTAATCTTTGTCCGAGGAACTGCTTGTGCTTCCGTAATAGGTTTTTCCGTTCTTTACGGTATTTGCAGTGGCAGCAGAATCATTCGACTCCACTTCCCGGTCACTTGCTGTCTTTGCTTTAATACACACATCATAGTTTACAGGATAACTCGTTCCGCTCAATAATGTTCCCGTCGTATTTCCGGTTCCTGCGATCTTAATGTAATACTCACCTTTCGGCAATCCAAGGTTCGGCGTGGAAATGCTTGTGTCCCCACCACGGATCTTCGTAGTGTAGACTTCTGTATACTGGTCTTTGTCCACTTTACGGATCACGCTGAGCACAAACATGTTTGTTGTTTCCTGTCCGCTCACAACCGGATGCGTCAGTTTCACATTGATATAACCATTTGCAGAAAGTGATGTTTTAAAATAATCCACATCGCTGTAAGTACGGATATCTCCGCTGTATGTCGTGCCGGAAACAGCCGTATTTGCTGTATCGTAAGTATCATTGCTCTCGTGCTCCCAGGTACTGCACGCCTTAAAGGTAGTTTTGATCACATAGTTTCCGCCGTAATATGCATTCTGACCTGCCACCTTAATATAATATTTACCTGCTGACAGTCCCAGTTTGATGGAATCCGTGGATTCATCTTCCGCTTTACTGGTCATTTCGTAGATCGAATTGCCGGAAGTATCACAGACTGTAGCTGCATAAATAGCCTTATTCTGCCGTCCTGTAACTTTCGAATGCTGCAGATTGATCACGATATATCCGTCTTTTGTTGTCTGAAAACCATAATAATCAGAATCACTGACACCATACAGACTTCCGTAAATTGCTTTGCCTGACTCCATTTTATTCGCAGCAGCAATCGTGTCATTGCTCTCGCTCTCCCAGTTGTCTGCATTCGTCCAGGATGCCTTCAGCTTGTACGTCTCTCCATTTGCTCCCTGAACTGTCAGTGAACCTGACGCATCCATATATTGGATTCCTGATACTTTCAGATAATAGGTTCCGGCGTCAAGTCCAAAATTAACCGACTCGGTTTTCTCCTCGTCTTTTTTACTCGTCATTGTATACATCGTATTTCCGGCGGCATCGCAGACTGCTACACTGTAAATATCTGTTGAAAGCCTGCCGCTCACTTTATCGTGCTGTAACTGAAATGAAAGATATCCTTTTGTGGTGGATGTGATCTTATAATAATCGGTATCCGATGCAGAGGAAATGCTTCCTGTTATCGTCTGACCCAATCTGTCATAATTATCTGCTGTGGCAATCGTATTATTTTGTTCTGTCTCACAATAGGTATCTTCATACTGTACGCTGAAGCTGTAAGCTGCAGACCCGACTGTAAGTACTCCGGTTCCGGTAATCTGTACATAATAAGTACCGGCATCCAGCCCTATTTTCGCCGTCTGGTTCTGTGTATCCTGCATTCCGCTTGTTACAGTGACTAACCCACCAACCTGATCGGCAATAAAATCAATCCTCCAGGCCGTACTGTTGCTTGCGCTCGATAAATTCACATGTGCAAATTTCAGTTGTACCATACCGGCTTTGCTCATCGTAAATTTATACCAATGTGTAACAGATGTTCTGGATGTTGTTGCATTATAAGTTGTATTCAGTCCAATCGATGTTGCTGCCGCATAGGTACCTCCCGGAGTCACATTTCCGTCTTTCTTTAGAATATCCTCACTTTCTTCTTTCTCCGTGTCTGCCGCTTCGGTATCCCCGATGAGTGCCTCTGTACTTTCTGTATCGTCAGTCATCTCTGAATCTTCTGTTGCCTGCGTACTCTCTGTATTTTCAGTCGTCTCAGGAATTTCTGTACTCTCCGTATCCGCCGGCATCTCAGAATTTTCTTCTGTTCCGGTATTTTCCGTTGTCTCAGAAATCTGATCTTCGCCACTATCTCCTGCTTCGTTCCCCTCTGCGTTTTCAGAGTCTCCCATCGCCTCCGTGCTCTCTGTCACCTCAGGATTCTGTGCCAGTTCTGTAATCTCTGTTTCATTTTGTTCACTGGCTGCATATACCACCTGCTCTGCCGGAACTGCTGTCACGCAAAGGCTCAATGCCATAAGCCAAGCAGCGATCCTTTTTCCTGCCTGATGTCTTTTTTTCATATTATTCTCCATTCCTGCGCTGCTTTCAAGCGCATCTCAAGTTTGTGCGTACTATATTGGTTATACCAGTCGCATTTTTAATCTTTCAAATACACGACATAACTGTCTGTCTTTCCAAAACATGTATACCCTGCTTCCTCCATTTTAGGTTCATCATCATCCGAAATCCGTAGCACAATACAGTTACTGCCATAGTGCTCAGCAACATCAATCTGATGATCTACCGCCTGTGGAACCGCCACAATGGTTGCACAGGCCTCATAAAATTCTTTTTCTTCTTCGTCTTCAGAGATATCTTTTCCATCTATCATCTGTCTGATCAGATCTTCCCCATACAAAAGCTGCACCGACTCATTTAATTCACGGATCTGTGCACATACTTCCCTTGGCGCAATCATATTCGTAATTGCAGGATTTTCACTACGCAGCAGGGTATCAAGTTCCACAATATCTTCTGAAACCTTATATGTATTCTGTAACAGTTGTATTTTTACCTCGCCAAAACGAAAATACATGCTGACAACTATAAGGCACACACACCCAGCTATACATAATACCTTTGTGAAAAAGTTTTTAACTGCTGAAGTCAGCTCTGTTACGAGAACTGCTATTACAACAGCCGGCATGAGCAGCATAAATATTTTCGCATAATCTTCCTGCATCCAGAAACTGCTTATATTATTGTAACCAAACGGATTTCCAAGAAGCAGAAAAAACAAAATTTCATATTTTACCAGCCGTCCGATACGCCAGTCAAGTCGTTCTTTCTCTGCTACTAGAAAAAGAACTGCAAAACCTGTCAGTGCCAGACTTATTCCATCTGTACCAAAATTTCGAAACTGCTCTCTGAGTGCTTCAAATGCTGCTTCCATTTTTCCACCTCATAATACCTGTCATAACTATAACTGCCACCCATGCAAATGTTATCATAAAAAATCCTTTTTCATACATCAGTTGTCCTGCCAGCGCCGATGCCACATAACAGATCAGTACCGGCACAGATGCATAATTTTTCAGACTGCGCAGCTCTTTTTCCTTTCCGAAAATCTGTAATACCGACCACGGCAGCAGAGCCAGGAAAAACAACGGTTCTCCATTCCATTCATTTTGAAAAACACTGAAATAAAATGCCTTGTCTGCTGCCAGCGGAATTGCATACAATACCCATATCATCGCAAGAAACAGATATCTTTTCCCCGCTTTTTCCCCAGGGAATAAAAATCCTGCCCAGAGAACATAGACAGCATAATATATCGGAAACATAAAAAACGGTAGGATCATCCGGATGAATTTAGCCGGATTCAGGTTACATATTTTCAAACAGACTACATAATATGCATCTAACGGAGATCCTGCCATCTGTGCTAACAATTCTTTTTCTACCGGCAGCATCGGTGCTTTTCCTGTCATCGGATTGATCTGATACAGCGTATCAAAAGTATACATAGTCAGCACGGATTCTACCGTATTATCTTTCTGGCTGACCGTCACTGCTCCCACACTAAATACAGTAAGTATGATCACAACCAGTATACCTGGTATCAGTTTTTTCACTTCCCTGATGATATCTGACAAGCGTATTTCTTTTCTTTTCCAAAAAATAAATGCCAGCGCCAAAATGATCACAAGTATCATAACTTTGCACCATATTTCTGTCAGTACGGACAAAGATAACTTTTGCATAATCACAATCCGTGCGATCAGATAAAACAGTCCAAATAATATTATGATTCCCTTCAGATAACACTGCAGAAAATCTATATTTTGGGCACCACTTTGTTTTTCCACCACAAATCCCACCGCTGTGGGGAAAATATACCAGATGCCTGTAAGTACAAGCAATTTAAAAACAATAAGCAATTTTCTGAGCCTCCTAATCGTTATTACAGCGATATAATTCGTACCCGTCTACCTTATCAACATAGACCAGATCAAGCAGATCCATATAATAATCCGAATAATACTCTGTATTCCGGACAAAATATTGTACTTTATTCTTTTTTAACAGCTTATTTGCTGTCTCAGGATCGATTTCCACTCCTCTGGTAAACATGGATAATGCCCTTTTATTGTTTTTATACTGTTCTTCCGGATCTATACCGGAAGCTGACTGAAACCGGTACAGATCCATTACTTTATTTGACACTGCAAGCACAACTGACGGATCATACTGACGCAGCCAGTAATACAGATCCGCATCACAAAGCACAACCGGATTTTTGGTATCTTTATTTCTCCCGATCATGTCTGACACCTCAATGACTGACTGATCTATCTTATAAACATTATCATCAAGTTCGATTGCCGTTGCCCTGCCGCTGCACAGATACAAAAAACACAGCAGAAACAGAACCAGAATATTTCTCTCAGCACCTTTTTTCTGTTTTACAATCAGCTTTGCTCCCATAAAAGCACACAGAAACATTACCGGAAGAATCCAGTAAAATCTGCTGTAGCGGTCTCTCCATCCCAGTTTTTTCAACACCCATTCCATAATAAACGGATTAAAAATGGTAACCAGTGAAATAAAAAAAGGCCATACAAATATCTGTTTTAATACCTCGTCCTTTTTTGGGATAATATAAAATAAACATCCCAGATATGGCACAATATAGAGAACATTCCACCAGAACCCCAGAAAAGTTGTATGAAAATAACTTAGATTAAACCATTCTTCGAGCATTTCATCCCTCTTTCATTACAAAATCCGAATCATTGCCATTACTATCCCCGGTATCATGCACACAAATGCCCGGAACAGATACCGCCATTTTTTCTGTACAAATATGATGGACAGTAATCCCGCTCCTACCATTACCGTGATAATAAAAATACCGCTGATAGACATTGATACACCTGCAAATGCGATCAGACAGAGTATCAGCCAGTTTCTTTTGCTTTCTATATTTTTTGCTAAAAGTACCATCGCCAAAAGTACCATCGGAAGATACAGATTAGCCAGCATTGACTTTGATTCTGCCGTTCTCTGCCACAGATAAAATGCTGATGTTTCCTCAAACTCATAGCATAAAATACTCATAAATCCATAAATTCCAACTGTCCAGTCTGCAATGTCTCTTCTGCCGTCAGAAAGACGTCTTGCGATTTCATACACGATCAGACTGGCGGTCAGAATCTCTACACATGCCAGTACCCGGCTGCTCGCCACAAGCGGATGCATTCCAAATATCCTTGCTAAAAATGCGATCAGCATCGGATAACAATCATGCACATAGTTTTCCTGCCCGATATATTCGCCTGTTCTTGCATCATACTGGTAAATAGTATCTGTATACAAAGCATTTGCTGCATGTCCGTTATAATAAGATGTATCATAACCATTGATTCGGCTTCCATTGTTCATTCCATAAAAAATCTGCAGCAAAATCAGTACAAACAGGATTATCGTCACCTGATCCGGTTTCTTAAAAATTATTTTTTTATTTTTTCTGTTCTGCCTCAAAAGGTATGTAATACATCCTGTCAGTATTATGACAAAAACTGCCGTTTCTGCATATACCAGTACATGAAATGCCATACCCGATAGCTCAATTGGAATCTCTACTAATGCAAAAACCGTAAGAAATATTACAAATCCGGACAGATATTCAAACGCTGTCGTTTCTTCCGTTCCAAATATACAGCAAAAACTGCTGCCCAATATAAAAAACACAGCGCTAAGCACAAATAAAGCAATTATAATGCCTGTAATTGAATTCATATCTGCACCTCTCCATTACTCTGACTATAAGTATATCATGCCATTCTGTCACAAACAAGACTCACCCCTGTCTGCGTTTTGCATAAACACGCACCTTTTTCCAAAGTTCTTCCACGATTTCATTGTGTAATATGATCAACACTGCAAAGTATACCACTCCTGCAGCTGCAATGACAAAAAGAATCATCCATACACGGTTCGTAATCAGCTGTTCCAATCCGAAAGTCACTGCTAACATTGCTAAAAGTGCGACCGTCAGTGTAAGTATATAATGTCTGCTGAATTTTAATATATAATACTTTTTCGCATGCACCAGCAAAATTACCGTAACGACTGCTTCCGATAGCACAGATGCAATAGCCGCCCCATCCTGTTTTAATACGGGGATCAATGCAAAATTCGCACATACATTTACCACAGCCCCTGTAACCGTAGCACGCAGGATCATTTTTTCCATTCCAGTCGCAGTTAAGATGATATGTCCCAGAAAATATGCGATTGAAAAAATCAATATCAGAACACTCAAAATTCTCAGTGTTGGGATTGCAGGATCAAATGCCCTGCCAAATAAAAGAGGCACTACATATTCAGCCGTTGCTAAAAGTCCTGCTGCACAGGGCAGTGCTAAAAGCAGTAAAATCTGTGTTCCTCTGTTGATCAGCGCATTCCCCGTCTTATAATCTTTCTGTTTATAACACATGCTGATCCTTGGATAAAAAACTGCTACAAGTGCAATCACTACCGTATACGTCATTCTGACGATCTTTACAGCATTCGAATAATATCCTACATTTGTTTCTCCATAATAGTATTCCAGCATCACCGAATCAAGCATTGTATAGATATCAGTTGCAATCGATGATGCAAGAAGTATCATGACCGGACGCATATGTTTTCCTATATGTAGTCCTGTATCTGCCGCTTTTCCCTGTCTGCTGTGGCAGATTCCCTTCAGAGAAATATATTTTCTTAAATTCCATGCATTCCAGAGGTTATTTCCAGCCGTTGCAATACATAAGATCAGCGCATAGATCAGATAATCGCTCTCGTCCTTTACAAAAAGAAGCATCAGTCCAAACGATGCAATCTTTACAATAAAACTGCGCACGGAAATATAGACATATTCTTCCATTCCCTGATAAAACCAGTCAATGTTAAAAATATTGAGGATAAGCATCAGTCCCATAACATTGAATAACGGCTTGCGGTCATCAAAATGCGGAAAATAATTGACAAATAAATAATATGCGATCGTGCAAAGAACAGTTGCAGCAAAATTGATAAGAAACAATTCCAAAAAAGTCCTGCTCCTCTGCTCCTTGTCGACATTGCTCTGCGCAATCGCCTTGACACCATAACTTGGCAGGCCTAAAGAAGCGATCAGCACAAAATATGCCGCGATCGTATTTGCATACGATACACGTCCCACGCCTGCCGGCAGCAGAACATGCGATACATACGAAGTCGTTATCAGTGGAAAAAGGGCCGTAAAGCCCTTATATGCCATGTTGAATATTGAATTTTTTGCAAGAGATTTTTTTCCCATTTTCAGTACCTGTTCAATCGTATCAATATCTCACGTTTCCAGTAAAACAATAACCTGTGCATAAGGTCAGTCCGGCTGCTTCCACACACAGTGCGAAGCCATTTCAAAGATATTGTTCCCTCTTTTTTATCAGCTTTTGCATAACGCTTTGCCACCCGGTAAAATCCCTTATTATATTCCCTGCCAATCGTTCCTGTAGATGTGTGGATCAATGGGATATCACATACATAGACTTTGTTTCCTTTTGCACGGGTATACATACAGCGCTCCACGCCATATAAATGCCAGTTATCACAAATTATCTCTTCAAACGGATGCTGCAAAAAGAACTCCGTATGACCGCCAAAAAAACACTCATCCACTGTCTCACAGCCAGTCATGCCGCTGTACTCCCTTTCTCCTGCCACTACCTGTTCCCTGCCATGGCGGACTTTTGATAACACACAGGTATGTTCTCTTGCCTGTCTGTCATTATCCTCCACAGCACCTGCCACTCCAAGAATATCTTCCTTTTGCGTCATCAAAAGATAATTTACAAACTTCTCCAGCATATCTGCATCCGGCAGTTCTATATCCTGATGAGAATATATCACATATTCTGTTTTCACCTGTGCGGTTGCCGCATTCAATGCTTTTGCACAGGAGCTGTACTGCTTCCCGCAGTTATCGATTCCTATCAGCGTATAGTTGTAATGCTGTCCTGTCAGATCCTCCGTCAGCTTTCTGTACTGTTTTGGATCATTATAACAGCATACCACCGTCACATCTGCTCTGTCCATATTCCCTGTCACTCTTTCATCAACTTCAAAAATGCCCGATATGATTTCGTGATATTCCCGAAATAAAAAATCTTCGCATCACAAAAATCTTTCATCACAAAATTAGTGGACACTGCCTCCTTGTGCATGCAGCCGACCTCTGGTGCATACAATAACGTCATTCCTCTTTTCTTTGCAAGATAATAGAGGATCTCCTCCTCTGCATAGAGAAACGTCCCTTCGTAAAATCCATCCATCTGCTCAAAAAAATCTTTTGAAAATACCAGACAGCAGCCATGCAGCAGGACATCTTCCATACGCTCATTCACACGGCTGTCCGCGGATACAGATTTTCCATCCTCCTCGCGCGTGGTAAGATTCTTGCTTCCATCTTTGACATCACGTCCCTCTTCATCGGAAACAACTCCATAATGACCAGCAATGGCTTTCTTTAAATGCAATAATTTGATCATCTGGAACATTTTACACTTTGCCCAGGAAACCGCAATCTGCTTTCGCATATAGTTTAATGTATACTGCCTGTTTTTCGCCACCGGATTAAAATGTCTGCTGCGGCTTGCATCCACGATATCACCGCCTAAAATGTCAAAACGTTCTTCCGCATAAATCTCGCGTAATTTCTGACAATAATCTTTCTGTTCAAAGATGATATCACTGTTTGCTGCCACGATAAAATCCGGCTCAAAATGAGATCTTGCGTACTGGATGCCCAGATTATTGCCACGCGCAAACCCAAGATTTTTTTCACTTGCGATCACGTGCACTCTTTTTTCCCCGGCAAATTCTTCACGAAGTGACTCCTCACTGCCATTGCCGGAACCGTTATCCACCAGAACAATGCGGATATCCTGTCCCTGCTGTGTAGAGAGAACTGACTCCGCACATGCGGCAGCCTCTCGCCAGGTTTTATAATTTAAAATCACAAAACAGATTGTTCCCATATAAATCCTCATTCAAAATAATGCCATTGTCATACCGGCATTCTATGCGCCGGAATATCTCGTCTTTGTTCCAAGTATGATACGGACATACGGTGTGATGGAACGTACAATTGCCGTTCCCAGTCCGAAGTTTTTATGCAGGAAGTGGAACCAGTCACGGAACGGAAGTCCCTTGCGGCTTTCCTTTAAGCGGATACGCTCCATGCGCGGCAGTGTCTCGTCCTGCCAGGTTTTCTGCAGCGTATTATCATTGCACTCACCCACAAACTTTGGATAAATATGGATCTTATATCCAAGTTTACTGATCTGTAACCCGTAATCAAAATCACCAATACTGTGCTGGTAAAACGGATCGATCCCGACTTTTTCAAAGATCTCACGCGGAATGATGGCACAGTTTGCATTGAAGGTATCACAGTTTACCTCCGGCGCATCCGGGCCTAATTTTTTGTATTTGATCCCTTTGGTGTATTTGATACCGCCGTAACTCAAACCGCCGTTTTCGCCACAGATCGCACCGACTGTAACCTCATCCTTTTTCAGATGTGGTGCCATCTCATCAAAAATGCCCGGGAAGAACTTTGTATCATCATTCATCAGCATATAGTAGTCGTAATCCATATGTGTATTTTTGATGTATTCGATCGCCTTGTGCATGCCGCCATTCCAGAAATTGCTTCCGTCTCCCTCGATCAGGTCGATCTGATATGTGCCGTCATCGCGCATCTGCTTTAACATCTCACGCGTTCCGTCAGAACTATTGTCGTCTAAGATCACATAGTCAAACGTGACGTCTCTATTTTCTGAGAGTGTTGCCATGCCCCGCTTTGTCAGTTCTTTTCTGTTAAAACAGGTAAAAATTGCAAGTATCTTCATATTTATTTCATCCTCATTTCCAGACAGCCTGTTTTGTCTGCCATTCAAATGTTCTATGCCTGTCCGATATAGTTTTTCCGGAATACCACATGGTAGATCCGTTTGATCAGATTCGGCTGTGACTCATGGATCAGTGCTTTTTTCATCGCCCTATGGATCTCCGGTTTTTCACAGATCTCCTGTGGGAACTCTGTGATTCTGTGATCTGTCATCAGTTTATGGTCGAATACCGATCCCTTTTCATTGCCGCAGTGGATCCCGGTGCCATCCCAGCCTTCATTGCTGACTAAAGACTTTGTCGGGGATAAGATCAGTCCCTGCTTTCTGAAATTCGTCCAGTACCAGCGGATCGCCCAGGAATTGGTCTTTGTGTCGGTCTTCTGCATTTTCATGATCTTGTAAAAGTCATACGTGTTGTCATAATTAAATGCTTTCCGCAGTTTTTTATCGGAAACCATATCCGTCCAGTCATCACAGTCTGCATCAAAATATTTCCAGCGGTCACTCCAGGTTCCCCATGACCAGCTTGTACCTGATAATGTATTAAAATAGGATTCACACGGATAGGAGAATGTATCTCCGAAATGGGAAAATCCCGTAATTCCTGTCACTTTCTTTTCCTGTTCATAACGGTCTAATCCATCGTTCATAAACAAAAGGAAATAGCGGTTTGTGACAAGATCATCCTCTAACACGATCACTTTTCCATATTTATTTACGATTGCAGTCACACCTTCGATCACGTTTTTTGCAAGCCCATAGTTCTGCTCCCTTGCAGTCAGTTCCACGTGACGGAATCCCTGCACAGTCTTTACATAATCACGGATTTCCTGCACTTTTCCTTTATCTGCATCTTTTTTTGCAGCATCAGAAAATACGTACAGATCGGTTTCTTCTGCCAGTTCATTCGCTGCAAGTGCCTGAATGGTACGTTTTGTATGCTCCGGCCGGTTGTAGGTAAATAATATGACCGGTGCTAAACATCTTGTTTCTTCCATTCTATTTTCCTTTCTATGCCTGCTGTTTTACCCAGCTTACATAATCACGGATTCCTTCGGTAAGATCCATTTTTTTCTCATATCCGATCTTTTTCAAAAGAGAGATATCTGCACGCCAGTTCTGCGGATCGCCGACCTTCGTCTCACCGTTGAACCGCACGATATCCGTTTTTTCTCCAAGCTGTGCGGCATAAATCTCAGCAAGTTCCCGGATAGACACTTCCTCGCCGTTTGCAACGTTAAAGATCTCCTCCGGTCCCTGATATCCTAAGATCAGCTCTAAGGCACGCAGAATATCGGAAATATGGATAAAATCACGCGTCTCATTTCCGGTTCCGAACAGATCGATCCGTCCGGTATTTAAGTATTTCTGATAAATATCCCACAAAAGCTGTTTGCGCAGTCCGCTTCCATATGCAGAAAAGATACGCACACAGCGGATATGGTAACCATGTACCCTGTTATAATAGCTGCAGAGTTCCTCGCCCATCTGCTTGTGCACGCCATATGGGGAGATCGGTGCCAATGCATCTTTTTCCGTGATCGGAAGCTGCTTTGGATTGCCATAGACACCTGCACTTGATAAGAAAATGATTTTCGGTCTTTTTTCAAATGACTGCAATGCTAAAAGCAGCTGATATAAGCTGTGCAGATTTCCATCTAAGTCCGCCATCGGATTTACAATCGATGCTCCGACATTTGCACTGCCGGCACAGTGTAAGATCACATCCGGCTGTACTCCGGTAAATATGTTGGCGAGTTCCTGCGAGTCTTTTGACATATTACACTGATAGTAGTGGATCTCTGCTCTATCCTCGCAGTAACGGTCGGCTAGATCAATGCCGGTAATCTCGTAATCTTTGCTGAAATATTCCATGGCGCATCTTCCGATAAAACCATTTACGCCGGTGATGATCATTTTTTTCATGGACAAACCTCCTATAAAAACACTCTCTCAAGTGCCCTCGAATACTCTCTCGCCTCGTGGTACATATTTGCGATTCCCTGTTCCATGTCGCCGGCATATTCAGCTTCATGCTCTGGCAGGGATGCGCGCGCTGCAGTGCGCGCGATCGTTTCGGCAAGCTGTTTCGGATCATGTGGATCAAAAAGAACACATTTTTTGTTCTGCTGTTCCTGATGTACCGGGATGTTTGACAAAAGTACAACTTTATCAAGTACTTTTGCATCCTCTAAGACCGTCCCCCATCCCTCACAGAGTGATGGCTGTACGATAAACTGTGCATTCTTCATGATCGCAAGCTGCTCGGTACGCTCCACAAATCCTAACAATTTTATATTAGCACAAACTGCATCTGATTCCATGATCTTTCTCAATTTATCGATATATTCCGGGTTACGGTAATCTTTCAGATTGCCGGTAAATACAAAATCATAATCACAGAGTCTGCCCTCTTTTAACAGACATTCAATTGCTTCTACCATAACGATATGATTTTTATGCTGCCAGAACTGGTTCGGAATATAAATATATTTTCGCTTCAGATCAAACTTTTCACGGACACTCTGCTCTAATTCCGGTGTAATGGCACGCACTTCCGGTTCAATGTAAGATACAAAATGTACCACCTCAACCGAGCATCGGTGTCCCGGATAGAAACGCTCTAAATCCCTTGCCGCATCGAAACTGCTTAAAACCATCGGATTATCGCTTCCTGTCATGGCAAGATCATTTTTTTCTTTGTGTGCTAACTCCTCTGCGCCAAAAAACTCCGGCAGGGTTCTGTGCTGAAAGTCAGGTATCCAGAAGATACCTTTCTTTTTAAAGAGTTTTCCGATCTTGTTGAGCTCTAAAGCATAGCAGTATTTCACTCTGCCAAACCAGATCAGACGCATCTCATAGAGTGCCAGTTTTATTTTATTATTTCCATCAAAAATACGGACATCGACATTTGAGTCACCTTTAAAGCAGTCAAAGATATCTGCGTGTTCCGGATCGATCAAAAGCACCAGTGAAAAGCGCTCCATGATATTTTCATTCTGCAGGCAGCTGAATATAATGTTCTTAATATAATAAAGTCCACCGATCCATCCTCTGTTTCCAAGTCCGTTAAATAAAATCCTTTTTTTCATTATGAAACTCCAATCCTGTGTGTGGAAAATATAATTTTTCACACGATAATCCTACGTTCTGAGCAGCTCATTTTTTCTGCATCAACACATATGAAAGTGCCTCGATACATCCCTTTGATACCTGTTCAAAAGAAAATTCATGCGCCTTTTCGTAACTCTTTTTTCCCATGGCAGATGCCGTGTCTCCTGCAGAAACCTTTTTTATTGCCTCCGCAAACTCATCCGTATTTTCCGGATCAATGATATATCCGTTTCTGCCATCTTCGACAAGATCGAAAGCTCCATCTGCATACTTCGATGAAATGATCGGAAGTGACGCACACATTGCCTCTAAAAGTACAAGTCCAAAACAATCTTCCCTTGTCGGAAGTACAAAGGCATCCGCCGTGCGGTATAATTTCTGCAGCGGTTCACCCTCCTGATATCCTAAAAATTCCACACGGTCGGAAATTCCAAGTTCTGCGCACTGCTTTTTCAGCAGATCTTTTTCCTGTCCCTCTCCGACGATCCAGAGTCTCACATTCTGCGGTGTTTTTGCGATTGCCGGCAGTAACAGGTCAAGTCCCTTACGCTGGATCAGGCTTCCGACATATAAAAGCTGAACCTGCATATCCTGTACTGCACAAGCAGCATCTGTGCTTCTGTCCGGCACGCTTTTTTGTGGTGTATCCGGTCTTTTATACAGATATTTATCAATATCCACAGTCAGATATGAGATAAAACATTTCTTTTCATCGGCACCGTAAGCGATCTGTGCTTTTTTCGATGCTGTGCTGCTCGCGATAAAAGCTGCAGCCCTCTTTATGATATAGCTTCTCGACAGCCGCTGTACTTTTCCGATATTTTTTTCGGAATTTAAGGTACCATCTGTCCAGCTGATAAACGGTATCTTTTTCTTCCGGCACCAATGTACTGCACGAAGGATCGTCGGGTTGTACTCCATGGCAAAAACCACATCCGGCGCGATCTCTTTCAAAGTTTTTTCCACCCCTGTCGGAATAAACACATAACGGTCATCAAATCTTTTTCTGATAATGATCGTCTTTGACTTTAAGAAATGATAATGTTCGATCTCCTCCATCTCTACATTCCACTTCCGGTTTTCCATGCCTGCGCCGGAAAAAATAATATGAAATTCATATTCCGGGAAGTTTTTCTGCATATAAGAAAAGAAATCCACCCGGTATGGCGATGGTATATTTGTGATAAATACTGCCTTTTTTTTCATTGTTCTTTTTCCTCTGATATGCTGTGGTAGATACTGATAAGTTTCTGATAGTTATCCTCCGGTCTTAAGCGGTGCTGGTAGAACTCTCTCGCATTTTCCTTTAAGGTATTCAGATCCATCTGTTCAAATTCACAGACTTTTTTTGCAAGATCCTCGACGGAATTGTACTCAAATTTTACGCCTGTCACACCCTCATTCACCATACCGTCCATATTTCCGACACGACCTGCAATTACCGGAACACCAAAGGAATATGCCTCCGCGATTGTCATTGCAAACGCCTCATAACACTGGGAGGTCATGATGACTGCCTTTGCATTATAAAATTTCTCAGTCATTTCTTCTTTCTGCAGATAACCTAAAAACCGGACATTTTTCATATTATGGGTGCTGACATATGACTGCATCTCATCCATCATTGGTCCTGTTCCTGCAACATAAAGCATTTTATCCGGCAGTTTTTCAAATGCCTTTACCGCAACATCAATTCCCTTTAATGCTTCGACTCTTCCTGCAAAAAGATAATATTCCTCTTTGGGCTGCTTCCTGACCGGAACGAGTCCATCCGCAAAAGTAAAGTTTGGTTTGATATAAACACGCTTCGGATCAACAATCTTTTTCCCAGGATTCAGGGAACTTAACAGTTTGTTTTTATTAAACTCGGTCAGACAGATAAAGTTCACACGATAATAAGTTCCAAGGAAACGATGAATCCAAAGAATTGCTGAGCTTACCATTGTCTGTATCTTACTTCCACGGTAGCATTTATGCCTGATCGCACATTTTAAACCACCGTCCACACACTCCTCGCAGATCACATCATTGCGGAAAAAAGATCCTGCCGGACAGAGCATGCGGAAGTTATGAAGCGTCTGTACCACCGGCACCTTACACCCAAATGCTGCATAAAATACAGATGGGCTTACCATCATCAGCGTATTGTGTACATGCACGATATCAATTTTATTTTCGCGAATGATTTTTTTTACTTCCTGGCAGGTCTTAAATGAATAAATCGCAGTAAATGGAATCAGAAGTTTTTTTAACTTTCCTCCTTCATTCAGCTCTTTGTTGCTGCGGTAATAAGTAAAAACCTCATGCCCGTGATCTTCTAACAGTTTCTTTTCATTGCGTACCACAACATCTTCCCCACCCGGGATCTGATAAAAATTATGAATTTGAAGAATACGATATTTTTCCATGTTTTTCCTCTTTTTTACCTTCTTTGATCTGATTTAACAGATTCGGATATAAAAGAATCCCCACCAATAAGATAAACGGATTCATAAATCCATTCAGTACAAACTGCTCCATGATCGCATACAATGAAAATACAGAAAGCATGACAAGTTCTTTATAACAGCCTGCCTGATAAAGTTTTACCATTGCCAGAACGATCACCGCAAAAAACACCAGTGCAAAGATCCATCCACAATACAGTAAAATATGCATGTAAGAGTTATCGATCAATCCATGATAGCTTGCATAAAAAAGTTCCTGATTCCTTGGAAGCAGTGCAAGTCCCTGATCCTGATAATATTCTCCCATGATATGTACCCTTCCTGATACATACCGGTCAATCATCTTCATCACGGAATTTTCATTGTCAAAAAATACCATCATAACAAAACTAAACAATGCTCCAACTGGAACTGACAGCACAAAAATAAATTTTGCATATTTATTTTTTATCAGTTTATCATATGCAATCAAGACCCATGCAAATATGAAAACAAGAATACCGGTACGGCAGAATGTCAGCTCATAAAAAAGAAACGCCGCCGCAAAGGTACAAATAAACCACCATCCATTTAGTTTTTCATAGTAATAATAAACCAGCAGGATAAGCAGAAGGAAAATCGTAAGGTATGCGGTATTCGGCTCATTAAATCCAAAGCTGTATACCGGCACCTCGACATATTGTGCATTCGGGGTTGTCTTATAACCAATATCGTAAACCCCGTATACCGATCCAATCACCATAACAGCCGCTACGAATAACCGTATCCATACCGAAATTCCAATCAATTTCCCAAATTGCACATCTTTCATTCCTATGATGGTCAGGAACAAAAACAACAGTGTTGCCTTTTTTGTCATGACCCAGATGAACATTCCGGCACCCAATAAAAGTGCAATGATCACAACTTCTCTCAAAGTATATCTTGTCGTAATAAATTTGATACCAAGAAGGATAATTCCCGATAACATGAAAAATTTATAGATCTGGTCACTGCTGTCATAGCCAAATGCCTTTACTAACACATTGATTGCAAAATAGCCATAATACGCAATGATCCCTATACTTTTCCAATTGTTTTCCTGTATCCATTTCCTGATCTGATCCATCTATTCTTCTCCACGTATATAAATGATATAATCTCCGGTTTCCATATAATAGTGATACCCATACGGTGTCATATCATCCGGCAGTTCCTTCTCCTCGCGGTTAAAGCACAAAAATACGAGCCCGTTTCGTTTTGCAATCTCCGTCACTACTTCCATATCCGGTTTTTCCTGGCACATCTGCTGATGCATAGCATCCTCATCCTCGCCAATGCCGGAGATAAATCCACCGACATTTCTGCCGTAAAACAGTCCGATATCACAGCGATACTGTCTGATATAACAGAATAACTCATCTGGCACAACAGCTTTTACTTTCCAGCTGTAACCTGAATTTCCTATAATATCAGCAACATCTATCGCCGCCTGCGGAAGTTTATATTCATTTTCTGCCTCTGTAAAGGTCGTTTCGCTGTAAATCCTTTGTCCACTGACTATGATCGTAACAAGTGCCGCCACAAAGACTGCCACACGCACTGCCTGTTTTTTCCATCTGCAGATCAGCCATACTATCACATACGCTACAGAAAATGAAATTGGAAGCATCCAGAATAATCTCCAGTATACACCGGCAAAAAAACGACTGCCGACGTAACGGTAAAACAATGGATTAAATACAAATAACAGTACTAAAACAGACGGCCACACAAGAAAACGCACTGCCTGTTTTTCCTCTTTGTACTTTTTTCCAAGGAAAAATATCGCCACAACCGCAGCACAAAACAGTACCCAGTGTAAAAGGCCGGTACATCCGCCAATAAAATTTTTAAAATTGTCCAGTATTGAATAAAAATCTGCTGCCATATTTCTTTCCTTTTAAATTCCCGCTGTATAATAAATCATATAAACAGCACATGGCAGTGCTGCTATCCATATACAAAGCACGCGTTTAAAATTTCTGTAATATATTCCATCTAAAAGTCCATATAATCCCATCATGACAGGTGCCATAATAATTCCCATACCTGATAAAAGGGACGATGCAAAACCCACAACATACAATGGTGCCACCCATCTCATACTCTGCTTTCCACTCTGAAAGATCGAATAAAACAAATACATCAATAACGGCAGAATAAATCCTGCCACGATTGCTTTTCCCTGCCAGATACGCAGTAAAAACATCGCTGAGAGTGTATGTGTTGATGTAAAATCCCAAATATGAAATATGGATAAAACAATCAGAAACAATGCCGTTTTCTCCGGATTGCCACGAAACAGAATATTTCCGATCATCCCATACAGCACATAACAGATAATGATCATAAAAAATGGGAAATAGGTATGTGAAAATATTGCAGGGGCAATTCCTGATATCCTGCAGTACATAGACACATACATTGTCCACGGAGAAGTTACATCTTTCCTTACTTCCCCTACATCCCAGTACATATATTCATCCGTGATCGGATCATCCACAAGCATCGTATCATGTACTACCGCAGAGACTTCTTCGGAAACAAATCTTGCATCATCATCATCAATATGCTGGTAATGATACGATATCCATGCCTGCGTAAAGATCAGAACGGCTGCAAGTACTGCAAATATGACTGTCTGTCCGTCTATTTTCTTTTTAATTTTTTCCCTTTCTTTCTCCGCTGCCAGATTTCCCTGTCTTTTTAACAACAGGATAAACTCAACAACAGAAAGTATTGCGAGAAGTATTTTCCACAGATTTATTGCCTGTGTCAGTGTTTTCCCAGTCAGTATCATTGGTACAAGTAATATCTGTCCCAATGCAAACATGCTGACCAATCCAAGTACCCATGCACTGCAAAAACGTATACAGGCTCCTTTTATATCCAGATACACAACCCACAACAATCCAAACCACACAGGAAGCAGTACAAATAATACAAGCATATAAATAAAATCTTTATAAATCATACACTAACACTCCATCCAGATGGATATGATTAATTTCGGTTGTATTTTTTATCATGTAAAGAGTTTCCATTCTTGTATTTCTGCGGCCGCAAACCACAAGATTTTTGTCACAGAGTGCTGCTGCCTTATATCCTTCTGACACTTTTTCTGCATCTCTTCCATTAATGATAATATACTCATACTGTTTTGAAAAACGTTCTAACAGCTCTTTGAATTTTTCATTACCTACAAGATCAAATCCCTTTTCCTGCTTGGTATTTCGTTTTACCGTATCCAGATATTCATTCATCTGCTGCAGTTTTAATTCCGTTGTATCTCCCATAATATAGGCACTTAAAGATGCTTCTTCGCTTTCGGCTGCATTCAGATCGATCAGCAGTGTTTTTTTCTTTTCATTTGCATAACACATTGCAAGACATGACGCAGTCGTATCGGCAAATCTTCCGACAGTCAGACAATTAATTTTCTGACATCCCTGCCCTTTCGAATTGCTTAAAAACAATGCTGCTTTTTTGTAGGTTTCCTCTTCTTCATTCTTTTTCGTGATCACATCAACGATCTGGGTTTCCAGACATTCCTGTATTTCCTGTGCATCCTTTGGTTTCTTATAAATCATGATCCAGAGTGTGTAACATACAACTTCCAGTAAAATTCCAAGCAGGATTCCTGCTGTGACCGCCTTTAACACTGCCTGCCGGAACTCTGAATTTGAAATAGTATAAGAAGCAACTTTTTCTACCCTGCGCACGGATGCCGGCTCATCAAGTACCGAAAAACACTTTGTTCCATATCCCTTTTGTGTCACAGTATCCAATGCCTGGATCAGTCCGTTCATAAATGTAATTGCCTGTTCCTCATCATCTACAGCATAATCCCAGCTCGTTCTTGGATATACAACAAAAAAAGTAACAACGTCCGATGCCTCTGTCTGCTCACCGTCAAACATATCTGTAAACGCCTGTTGTGTCAGCTCGATTCCTGTCAGTTTGCAGAATTCCTGATATACACTTCTGCTCTTTGCGATCTTCATAATATTAGTGCCACGTTCCACCAGACCTTCAGAATTATATTCTGTTAAAAGCACCGATGCTTCCACCTGCATTTTTTCATCATAAGTTTCCGCCTCAATATAAGGCATCAGGGTTTTCGCCTTATATCCCCCTACAATAACTGCAAAAAGAACTGCCATAATAGCTGCAAGCCACCATTTTCTTAAGTTATACTTCAGAACATCCATCAAACTGTATTCTTTTCTGCTCTCATATCTCTGACTCATATCAGGTCTCCTTTCTATTCTCCGCCTTTTTCAAATACCACTTTTATTGTCTTTAAGATAATCTTGATATCCAGACCAATACTCCAGTTATCTATATACTGCACATCCAGTTTCACAACTTCCTCAAAATCACTGATCTCATTTCGTCCACTGACCTGCCACAACCCGGTAATACCCGGTTTGGCACTTAAACGGCGTTTCTGATGAGATTCATACTGTTTAAACTCATCTACCGTCGGTGGTCTTGTTCCGACTAAACTCATATCGCCTTTTAAAACGTTGAAGAACTGTGGAAGTTCATCAATACTGGTCTTGCGGATGAATTTTCCGACTTTCGTGATACGCGGATCATCTTTCATTTTAAACATCAGACCATTCATCTCATTCTGGCTTTCCAATTCCTTTTTCCGCTCCTCCGCGTCCTTATACATCGAGCGGAACTTATAGATCTTAAAAAACCTGCCGTTCTTACCGACACGTTTCTGCGCAAAAAACAGTGGTCCCGGAGACTCGATCAGAAGCGGCGGTGCTAAAAATACTGTCACAACTGCGGTGATCGCAAGTCCAATGATCGAACCTATGATATCCATCACACGCTTGATAAAAAGCATTTTCCAGTCATAGGACTGGTTGGAAAATGTAACAACCGGAATATTTCCCATCATATTAAAACTCTTATGATAATCGTCGAACTTGTTTAAGATCTCAATGGTCACATGTACCATTGCCCCCATATCTTCAAAACGGTTAACAACTTCCGCGAGAGAATCTCCAGACTCATAAGGCACACTGATGAAAACCTCATCAACGATCTGTTCTTTTACATACTGGAACATGTTATCATAATTCGCAACGACCTGAACACCGTGATACCATTTTCCGATCTGGTTGTCATCAATGATCGCAATACTTGCAAGACGATGTATCCAGTCACCGGAATGGTCAGCATCCGCGATGACCTTTTCCACGCGGTCTGCCGTTGTGACCAAAAAGACCTGATTATTTGCTTTTTTATTCCGGTAAACACGCAGCAGATAATATTTAATTACAATATGCACGCCAAAATACAGGCACATATTTACCAGTGCGATACAAAAATATACGCCTCGTGACGCCTCCGCATTATTATGCTGCAAAAAGATGGTCAGTGCTGTCACAAAGATCAGTACAACACTGGCTTTGATTGCTGCCCACAATTCCTGAAATACACTGCGGTCAATGAAGCGATTTTCAATATCCGAAAAAAGCATTACCAGCATGTAAATAACCATTACAATGCCAAAGCTCTCCATCAGCTCTATTTTCATGTTCGCAACGGAAACATTTCGATAGCCTACCAGCCACAGGTACCCGCCCCCGAAATAACTCACGGCAAAGCATACCAAATCTGCCAGCAGTAAAATGATACTCTGAATTTTTTCTCTTGTCTGGTACATGTCAAGTCCTTTCCTTTCCCCCGGTTTCACAGTCAGATGGCACGGCTGCCCACTGTCATTCGTTCCGGTAACAGTATTCTGCACTTCGCTTTCCCAACGAAAAGACCAGTTTCCATCTTTCTTCGCGTGGAGCAACAAACACACAGTCAAATCCCCAGTTAACATCACATGCCTTGCGCAGTTTTAACGCATCGGCAACGTCTGTTCTCGCATATCTGGCCAGTTCCACTGTAACCGCAGTGCCATCCTGCATCACGGCTTTTATATCAACCGGAAGTATTTTTCCGCTCCATGTCTTTGCAAGTGCCCATCCACTACAGACCACACTGCCGTCCTGATACTCCTGTCTGTCAATATGGTATAAGATTTTTCTTACCCCGGCAGGCTCATTCTGTATTTTTTCTTCTGTCTTTGCGCACTTTGTATCCTGGTCAGTCAGTTGTTCGAACGAAATGATCTTCGTTCCCATTACACGCTGCATATTACGCACCGGAACATTTTCCTTTCCCAGATATGCCTGGAAATTTTCTTCCATCCTGCCAAACTGCTCTTTTAATGTCTGATCAATCCCATAAGACGCTAACAGTTCATCAAGGGATGTTCCCCTGCCCCCCATTATCTGGTAGTATGCAAAATAAAGAGCACGGTATAAAACAAATAACTTTGGTACCGGGAAGAAAAAAGTCCATTCATAATCAATGACTGTCCACTTAGCCTGCCCGATTTTATTTTCGCTGCCCTTCGGTATTAAAATATTGGCAAATATCATATCAATATCGCACGTATCCACCGCTTCTGGTTCTTCTGTAAAATCTACCTCACCAAATACCTTTTTGAAATCTTCGGTCAGTACAAACCTCTTTTTTCCACCGTATTCCATAATACGCTTTGCATAATCATCAAGAATATTCTTCACCAGCTCTGTCTGGTTTGCTTCAAGTGCCCGCTCCATTACATCCTGTAACGTGGTTCCCGAATCAAAAGCAGATACAGATACATCATTTTTTGTATGACAGGCGCAAAATGCAATTTTGTCTCTGCCATCCTCATAGCATGACGTCAGCCTTTCGTATGCCATTTCCATATGACAGATATGTTCTTTTCCCTCCGGATAAAGTGCATATTTTTTTACATTTTTTTCCCCATCTGTATTCTTGCAGATATCCGTACGGATGGCAAACTGCCTTGCTCTCTCATTTGAATATTTCGAGTAGATAACACGTTTTTCTTCTGTCTTATTTCCTGCCTCAATCAGAAATGAATTCGTAAGTTCCCCAAACAGCCCTTCTGCCAGCACCGTATCAAAAACTTTTTTTTCATCAAAAAGCTGTACTCTGTCCCTGTCAAAATTTCTCCGGTTATCTGAAAGTTCTCCCTTTCCCGGAAGATATTCATCTGAGTAGATACAGGCAGGAAACTTGTGATCCGGATATGGGTAATATACATAAATTTCAGGAAATCCAGCTTCTTTTAAGATCTGTTCATACTCTTTTCTGGTGTAAACCCTGGGTTTTACATCCCCCTCATCCGCTGTGAATATTCTGGGATTTTCATCGTAATTTTCCAGTCCGGTAAAATATCCACCGCGGTATTCCTCCTGACACCCTGCAAAATATTTTAGTCCCAGACGGTTGGCATCCGCCACATAAAGTTTTCCGCTGTCAGCCAGATGTTCTCTCATACAGGAAAGCTCTTTCTGATACCTTGAAAATTCTCCGGCGATCAATATCATATCATACGTCTGATCCCGATAAAGTACGTTTTTCTCTGTTCCTGTATCAGCATCTGAAATAACCGATACCGTAAGATTATCTGCATCTTTGTAACGTGCCCGCAGGATTTCTGCTTCCTCCATGCTCTCCACCGCTGCTGTCACATGCAATGCCATAGAAAGTAATTTTCCTGTCAATGCACCACAGCCTGCGTTTCGCTCTAAAACGCGCATCTGTTTTGTAACCGGCAGAAATGCGATCAGATTTTGCCTGATATCCGACAAATGAAACAAATACGGATAAGATGCCTCATCCATGATGATCTGTGGATATGCTTTTTCATTATTCTGTTGTACGATTTCCAAAAGCCTCTCCGGCACCATTACCTGTCCCATAGTTCTCCTGCTTGCGCACTCTCTGCCTATTTGTCATCACATTTTTCGATCGTAACTTCCGAGTTCATATCATAAAAACCTACTGTATTTTTGTCGGACACCACCGTCACACCAACCACATCATACAATCTGTGGTAAGCACGAAATTCGCCTCCGACATAACCGGTACAGCTGATGGATAACAGATATTCACCCCCCTGCATATCCATGTTCTGACGAAACGTTGCCACATAGGTTTCTCCCGTCTTTGCCATTCCAATCCCCACTTTTTCAAACATCGTGTTTGTTCCGGTAACAGCAGTCCCCTGCACTGTTTTAAATGTATAGGTAAATATCGGGTCCTGTATATCAGAAAGGAATTTTACCTTTGATTTAATAGTAAAAGACGTCCCTTTCTGGATACAGTTCGTATAATTTCCATATTCATCGATCAGTGCAAAGTCAATGATCTCTGCCTCTCCGGTTCCATATTCATTGACATCCGGATTGAGCTGGTAATTAGATTTCCAGAGTTTCTTTCCATCTGATGCGTCATTCTCTAAAATCTTACCGCCAGTGATCTTGTCCGAGTTTTTGAGAAGAACCTTTTTGTAAAGGTTGATCATATCCTTTGCATTTCCCTCTGCTAACTTGTCTCCCTTATTGAGCAGGATCACACGGTCACAGTATTTTGCCACACTGCTGATATCGTGGCTTACAAACAGGATCGTCTTTCCCTGTGCCTTGAAATCTTCAAATTTTTTATAACATTTTGCCTGAAAAAATACATCTCCGACTGACAGTGCCTCATCCACAATAAGGATCTCCGGATCAATATTGATTGCCACCGCAAATGCAAGCCGAACAAACATACCACTTGAATAGGTCTTACACGGCTGATGCACAAATTCGCCAATGTCTGCAAACTTTAAGATATCATCTAACCTTGCATCCATCTCTTCGCGTGAAAAACCCATCATCATACCGTTTAGATAGACATTCTCAATTCCGGTATATTCCATATTAAATCCGGCTCCAAGCTCTAACAGTGCTGAGATTCTTCCATCAATCTCCACCTCACCGCTCGTCGGACTCAGAACACCTGTAATTATTTTTAAAATGGTAGATTTTCCGGAACCATTCGTTCCGATGATGCCGATCGTCTCACCTTTTTTTACTTCAAACGACACATGCTTTAATGCATGATGTTCTTTGAAACGGTTCTTTCTGACCAGTCCAAGTGCATCCTTTAACCGGTCAGAAGGTTTATCATAAAGTTTGTAGACCTTGCAGACATCCTCTACCCTGATTGCTAAATTATCCATACTATCCTCATTCTTGCGCTGCTTTCTAATAAAAACAACATTTTCATTCTTACGATGCTTTTACAGCACGTCTGCAAAATGTACACGCAGACGCTTAAACATGGTCGTTCCTGCCCAGAGAATAAACAGCGTGATTCCCCAGAACCACAATGTCAGTCCCGGATATTCCCAGAATGCCGTTTTATTGATCAGTGCATCCCTGTATCCCGAAACAATATAATACATCGGATTTAGCTTAAGCAGGAGCACAGCCCATTTAGGAATGCCCTGCATGCTCTCAAAATTCCACATGATCGGTGTTACCCACATTCCGATCTGTAAAAGAATGGAAACAACCTCTTTCATATCACGGAAAAATACCGTCACGGCGCTTGTCGCATAAATCAGTCCTGCTGTAAGGATTACCATGCAAAACGAATAATAAACAATCTGAAGCACATAAAGATCCGGATAAAATCCCATAACTGCAAAAACAACCAGCATAAACACAACAAAAAATGCATGTGTAAATAGTGCAGAGATTAATTTTACTACCGGAAGTGCATCGATCTGGAATACAACTTTTTTTACGAGATAACTGTATTCATCCAGGACGCCGGTTCCTCCATTTAAAGCCTCCTGAAAATAAAACCAGGGCACAAGGCCACCCATCAGCCAGAGTACAAACGGCACCTCAATCCCTGTTCTTAAATCATTTACTTTCTGATGCAGTCCAAACTCAAAGACAAACCAGTATAAAAGCACTGTAATCACCGGCTGTATGAAAGCCCATACCACACCGAAATAAGAGCCTGCAAACTTCTTTTTAAAATCATTTTTTGCAAGATTAACAATCAGTTTCCGGCTGGCGATCAGACGTTTGGGCAGGCAGACATTTTTTTTGTTTTCTGTCATATGAAAGCTCCTATCTTACGATTCCACGTTCCCTGCAGTATGCATCAAATCCACCATGCACTTTGTCCTTATCAGACAGGATCAGATCTGCCTGTGTCATTCCTTCCGGCATTGGCCATTCGACACCGACTGCAGGATCATTCCAGAGAATACCGCCCTCATCATTTGGATGATAGAAATCTGTAACCTTATAGCAGAACTCTGCATAATCAGACAGCACGATGAATCCATGTGCAAAATTCTTTGGTACAAAGAACTGTTTTTTATTTTCTGCAGACAAGACAATACCAAACCATTTTCCGAATGTTTCAGAGCCTTCTCTTAAATCCACTGCAACGTCAAACACTTCTCCATTTACCACTCGAACCAGTTTATCCTGCGGATGGTTGATCTGGAAATGTAAGCCCCTGAGCACACCTTTTTTTGAGGCAGACTGGTTATCCTGTACGAACTGGCAGTCAATTCCTGCCTCCTTAAAATCGTTGTAATTGTATGTCTCCATAAAATATCCCCTGGCATCCCCGAATACTGCCGGTTCAATTACCTTCAGTCCCTCTATTCCATTACAGTCATGTGTTACTTTAATTTTTCCCATAATTATTGATCCTCACTATCTGTTTTTTTAAAGTCCCTTGGCAACTTCTACTAAATATTTGCCGTAATCAGTCTTAAGAAGCGGTTCTGCAAGTTTTAACAACTGCTCTTTATCTATAAATCCGCGTTTGTATGCGATTTCTTCGATACAGGACACATAAAGTCCCTGACGTTTCTGGATCGCTGACACAAAATCTGCAGCCGCAAGCAGCATATCGTGGTTTCCTGTATCAAGCCATGCAAATCCCCTGCCAAGTGTCTCAACGCTCAGATCACCACGCTCTAAATACGCATTATTTACAGATGTGATCTCGATCTCACCTCTTGCAGACGGCTTTACATTTTTTGCGATCTGTACAACATCATTGTCATAAAAATAAAGTCCCGGCACCGCATAATTTGACTTCGGATGCTCCGGCTTTTCCTCAATGGAAAGGGCCTTTCCGTTCTCATCAAACTCTACCACGCCATACTCTCTCGGATCTCTGACATAATAACCGAAGATCGTTGCACCCTTTTGATTCTGTGTACGCTCTGCCGCACTGCGCAGAACCTTTGAAAAACTCTGTCCGTAAAAGATATTGTCTCCAAGAACCAATGCAACAGCATCATTTCCAATAAACTTCTCTCCGATAATAAATGCATCCGCAAGTCCTCTCGGCTGCTCCTGCACTGCATATGAAAAACTCATTCCAAGCTGGCTTCCATCCCCAAACAACTCTTCAAATACCGGCAGATCTCTCGGTGTGGAAATGATCAGAACCTCTCTTATCCCAGCTAACATCAGTGTGGATAATGGATAATAGATCATCGGTTTATCATACACCGGCATGATCTGTTTTGAAATCGCTTTTGTTAACGGATATAACCTCGTTCCGGAACCACCTGCTAAAATAATACCCTTCATCATTCAATCCTCCATGTTTTCCGCAGGAAAATGCAATTTTATCATGTAAAATTTGCCCTCTGGTGAGCAGAGGATTTTCCTCCTTGTTTTCACGTCCATTATAAAACGCAAACAAGCAGTATCGCCCCATCTGACGGTACTGCTGCCTGCATCTTCTTACCTGTTCTGATACATATCCTCATAATATTTCTGATAATCACCGCTGGTAACGTTTTTCATCCAGTCCTCATGTTCAAAGTACCATGCGATCGTCTTTCTGATACCCTCTTTGAACATTGTCTCCGGCTCCCAGCCGATCTCAGCCTTGATCTTATCCGGTGCGATCGCATAACGTCTGTCATGACCTTTTCGATCCTCCACGTAAGTGATCAGATCTTTGCTTACAAGTGCACGTCTCGGATCATCTGCTGGAAGCATCTCAAGCAGTGTATCTATGATGATATTGATAATCTCGATATTCTGTTTTTCATTGTGTCCGCCAACATTATAAGTCTCACCAAGGCGCCCGTTTTCCTGCACCATATCGATTGCTTTCGCATGGTCATCCACATACAGCCAGTCACGTACGTTCTTTCCATCGCCATATACCGGGAGTTTCTTTCCATGCAGCGCATTATTGATAATAAGCGGAATCAGTTTCTCCGGGAACTGATATGGTCCATAGTTATTAGAACAGTTCGTAATGTTTGCCGGGAAATGGTAAGTGTCAATATAAGCCTTTACAAGCATGTCCGAAGATGCCTTGCTTGCAGAATATGGGCTGTGCGGTGCATATGGTGTTGTCTCATAAAAGTATGTTCCATCATCCTCTAAGGAACCATATACCTCATCTGTTGATACATGAAGGAATTTCTTTCCTTCTTTAAAACTGCCATCCGGCAGTTCCCATGCAGCTTTTGCACAATTCAACATAACTGCGGTTCCAAGCACATTCGTCTTTACAAATACTTCCGGATTTTTGATACTGCGGTCTACATGACTCTCTGCCGCAAAATGTACAACGCGGTCAATGTCATTTTCTGCAAAAATCTTTGTAATTGCCTCTTTATCTGTAATATCTGCACGCACAAAGGTATAGTTATCACGATTTTCAACGTCTTTTAAATTTTCCAGGTTACCTGCATAGGTAAGCACATCCACATTGATGATCCTGATCTCATTGTCATATTTGCGAAACATGTAATGAATATAGTTAGATCCAATAAATCCGGCTCCACCGGTTACCAAATAAGTTCTCATAATTTTCTCCATTCTATGATCTGCAAAATCTCTCGTCATTTTACCATACTTTTATTATCTGTACAAGTAACTACCACCAGCAGGTATCTATCCTGCCGGCAGACTGTCTCTACCACCAGTCTACTGCCGGGCGTTCCGTAATTTCAGACAATTTTACGATCACCATATCGTCCTCCGTGCGAATTGCCCCATCCGCCGGAAATACCGGCATATCTTCCGATAATGCCGCAGCTTTATTTTCCATATCCCAGGAATAGCCATCATCCAGATGTACTCCGTTATGTGCTTCTAAAAATCCTGCAATCCGGTGCGTTGCCCCCGCCGGATGTTCTCTGGTATAATCCCATTCAAAAAATGACCAGCCATACATTTCGGTGCGACGGTTCCAGCCATTTAACTGCGGCTCACGGTATCCGATAAATATCACCTTTTTATCCACAGGATCTGCATCCACTTTGGAGCTCTCCCTTTTTAAGGCATCTGCAATCTGATCTGCAAGCAGTGCATCCTGTTCATATCTTACCTGATCTGCATTATGCATTCTGAAATTATAGCAGATCTGCCCGCCTGCAGTCACAATGACAAGCAGTACTACAGCATTGCTTATCATTTGCAGCTTATGACGCACTTTTCTGTCCTGTTCTGCTTTTTCTGATTGTGCCACAGAAGCCTGCCGCTCTTTCAGGGTCATCACACCAAACATTGCCAAAAATGCCGCCGCAACCGGAAGTGCTAACTGCGTTCTTGTTACCAGCATTGCACCGGCATATATTGTCATTAAAAATGGCGTAATAAGCATAAAAAGCATTCCTGCTGTAAATATTCCAAAACCCGTGCGGCCTATTTCTGCCTTTTTGTTCCATACAGCCCATATTGCAAAGAATGCAAGCAATATGCCGATCACGTAAAACGAAAAATTTCTTGGCCCGACTGTAAGAAGCTGGTTTTTTACAACACGAAGAACATTCTTTATACACTCAGCGACCGGCA
>OIYP01000062.1_pt1 | contig 78964 bp, 71 predicted proteins | sample 1588261 | NCBI WGS metagenome assembly OIYP01 (sample SAMN03283293) | human gut metagenome | biome: human-associated habitat; material: feces | host: Homo sapiens | place: Peru | collected 2012 | reverse complement strand
TTTTCTACTTCAAGTAGGTTCTTTTTGTACTGTCTGCACAATCTGGGGCAGTTCATAGATTATTATGATTCTCAATTACAAACACATTATAAACAATTTCTTTTACACAGCTTGAGAAATTGCTCCTAATGCGAAATAATTTATTGTTAAAAAATTATCAATATTGTTCTCCACACAAAAAATCAATCATAAAGGGACTTCAGGTTTATTCAATGTTCATATATTCTCTCAAAATACAAATTAAGACTTGTTGATTAAGAATTTCAGTCATTAAACTCGACTCTAAAAATGATGTTATCCTTAATATATGTCAAATCAATGTTTAAATTTTGACCAATAGATTGATACGAATTGTCTGTAACCCCACAAGATCAATTCATACCCTTTCTTAAACCCATATTAATATTTCGCCCCATAAATCATATTAGTGTTTTAATAGTTTCTATAAAAAATAGTAGCATTAAGCATTCTTCATACTATTTCTGAAAACGTGTTGGATATATTATCATTTTTGCCTTTTATAAAAACACATAAAACAATTCTATTTATTGCAAGTCAAAGCACAGTCAAAACCTATTGCTTTACATAGCGGCAATAATGATTTACAGCATGAAGCCATTATTATAGAAATATCTAATTTCTTGATAAATCCTTCTGTTTTGCCGCCTTTTACATACACTTTGTTTGCGGTTTTGAATAACTGCCTGAGTGCTTCTTGCCCATTACCTTTCGGGCGTTTTGTTTTCTTGGGCAATCCTAAATAGGAAATTACTCCCGACAAATCTTTTAAAAACCATTCTTCAATGGAACTCGTTGCTACTATATCAGTTACTTTTGAAATTCCAGAATTTTTCAAAGCAGTTCGAACTTCTTTCCTATCTATTGGTGGCTTTTTCGAAAGCTGAAAAACATCTGAATCATAACACAAAAAAGCTAAATACTGAGTATTTTCATTATATTTCTTTTTCAGTTTATTAAACTTTCTTATGGCATCTTTTTTATAATTTCCAATGCCATACATATCCAAATATTCAATCGAACATGTGAATGGAGTTGACATCAAATCATGAGCTCTTTTTATCACAGCTTTATAGAACTCAATTTCAGTAGGTCCTTCAACGAACAAAACGATAACCTTATCTGCCATTTGTTTCAAGGTAATCCTTTAGATACTCAAGAGGCTCAGCAGAAGAAAGAATGTTGAAAATATAATCTCCAACGGACTTGTCGTATTCAGAAGCGTCTCTGTAAAGCTTAGTAATCTTTTTAGAAGAGATTCTATTAAAGCTTGATTCTCCCATTTCGTTACATACTCCAACATAAATGCTGTGAGGATCTAAATATTGAAGTATATATGGAGAGTGACTCGTAATAACTATTTTGCAATTATTAATAAGCTGACTTAATACATCTAAATATTTCTGCAATAATCCAGGATTTATAGAGTTTTCGGGTTCTTCTATAGCAATTAAAGATAAACCTTTAACATCAGCTATGATTGCAAATGTTAACATAAGAAAGATTCTTTTTGCACCATCAGAAAGGTTTTCAAAGTTAACTGGTTGAATCATTCTATCATCTATAATGCTCATAGAATAAATACTATCAGTAAACACAAATGGTGCATCATCAGAAATGTTCATTTTGTTTTCTTGATTTAATTTGAATTCTTGCACATTGATATCTTTAATCTCAGGAAAAAGCTGCATGAATGCATTTTTCAACAATTCATATTTATCTTGATAATCTTTCTCGAGATAATAAATAGCTCGAGGTATGCTTTGTATTCCTTGAAGTTCCAACTCTTGAAATCCTTTAATGACAAATGGATCCGGAACATAAGAAGAACTTGCGTCTAAATGTCTTTCTATAAAATACCGAGTTGAATCAATTTGATTAATTATATCAGAATAGTATAAATCATCTATTGCAAGTAGTTTTGTAAGTACCAAACTATCATTGTCAATCTTAATGTTTTTACTACATCTACCTGTTTCAGAACTTCTATATCGAGCTATATCGCCATTTCTAATAATAAAAGAATTATACTGTTGGCCTTTTTTATCCAACTTAATGTTTAAATGTTCATTAACAATTTTAGCTGGATGATTCTCTGTCTTCCAAGCAAATTCAAAACCATAACTAACATAATAATTTTTATTTCTAGATTTCAAATGTGCAACAAAATCAAAAGAGTAATTGTTACCAGCATTACACTTTAAAATAGGAATACACTTTTTGTTAGACATCATATGTTGATGCACCTTTGACGGCAAGTGAATAAAATCAAAACCGTAATCTATTGCATCAATAATGTTTGACTTTCCGTATCCGTTTAATCCGACAAGAGCAGTAATTGAATCAAATTCTAACATAACATTGGTTATATTTCTGAATCCTCCAACCTCAACACTCAATATATCCATATTCTTCACTCCTTTAAAACTGAATAATTCAATTAAATTCAATTTCATAATAATAATACCACCTTTTTTAATATAATGCAACGAAAATTTGCGTATTTTTTCGTCAAACACACAATATTTTAAATTTTTACAATATTTTGTTATAATTTATTTCGTTATTATAACATTTTGCAATTGCGAAATTTGTATTATTGTGTAAGTCATATATAAACATTTGTTCTATTCTAATATTAGGAGATATTTTTTATTATGGCAATAGTATATTTTTTATAGTACAAAAAATCGTCATTCAAAAAACGGCAGGATTAAAACCTGCCGTCCTTTTTAGCTTGTATAAATAACCTCGTTATCCACAATCTCTCTTGCCTGATTAGTGATGTTGTTCATTGCCTGAACCCACGCCATAATATCGTCTGCTTTGAGCTGTTCTGTGATGCCTTGTTGCTCTTTGAGCTGTTTTACAAGGCGGTCATACATTTCTGTTGCTCTTACATCAACATCATGCAAGTATGAATTTAGTTTACATTGAGTAAGCAGGGTTGTATAAAACGCCGGTTTATATTGTTTAATATATTCCTTATGTTTTATGCCCCAATAGCCGATTTCATAATTCGTATCAGTTGATACGAGATTGGGGATATACACATCGCCTACAAGCGTGTAGCCAATGCCTGTGTTTTCGTCTGTAATATACTTTTTCATAAAATTCTCCTTATCTGCATAGGTCATCATACCTATGTCTTGTCTTTTGCTTTGTAATAAAGCGTTTTTGTTGCATTGCTTTTTCAGCTTTCATATTGTGTTTGATTTCATCGTTGTCCTCCAAAATATTGGTAGCAACCTTAACTTCTTTTCGTAGCAAAGTCAAAGTTTTTGTAAAATCATCTCGCTTTGATTTTAGCTCTGCCATAACACTCGGTTGTTTGCAATGCCTCATTTTGTTGTAGCAATATTGCCGTTGCTTTTCAACATAAATAATTTGCTCCTTTGTTGCTAAAATAAATTCATTAACAGTCGAAATCGTGGTCAATTCTTTAAAATCTATCAATCGTGTTTCTTGCGAATACCTGTCGCTTTTTCTCCAAGCCGCTCCCATTTCGGGTGACAACGGTTTGTGCTGTTTTGCTTTCGGCAAATAGCCCAACATATAGCAGTAATGCAAATACAATGCTTTCAGACCGGTTATTTTTCTTGTTGTTGCAAAGCAACCATTGAACCTAACTTTCTTTGAAACAACATATTTGGGCTTTATTGATTTTTGGAATGTATTAAATTCGGGAGCAGTTTTCCAAAAGTCATTTTCTTTAAGCGTTTGAAAAATATGCTCTTTATCATACTTCTCACCCAACCTATAAAGGCGTGTGTTTCGAGTGTCATTAACAGAACGAATTGTTGCATATTTCAAATTAGGATTTAGATTAACAATATAGCCTTGCTTTTTGAGCACATAGATAAATTCTTTCGGCGAACAACTAATGTTCAACGCTTTGTCTATCGCCTCTCGCATTAAATTGTATTTTGTAGGCTCACCGTTTTTCTCTGCATAATACAAAGTTCTTGAAATTTTGTTTTGCGGATTTGCTAATACAGTTAAGTGTTCACGCTCACAAAGTGAATCGGATAAATCTCTGAACTTGTAATATGCTTTCTTATTGCAATTAAATTTTTTGCCGTTCCACATATTGACAGAGTTAATTACAAAATGATTATGATAAGTGCCTGTATTAAAATGCGTTGCTACAAGCACTTGATAATCTGTGCCCCACATTTGTTTTGCAAGTTCGACACCAACCTTATGACATTGTTCGGGTGTGACTTCGCCTGTCTTAAAACTTTGATATGCGTGGTAGGCAACATTGCCTGAAGTCTTACCAAAATGAACTTGAACATTTTTCATTTCTTCATAGGCTGTATCGGTATTGCAATTTACGCCTGTGACAAAGCACGCTTCTTCACTGATTGTTTTCTCTCCGTTCTCGGCATAGTGAATTGCATTTTTCAAATCAGAGTAAATTGTTTTGTCAGGGTTGGCGGCATAATCAACAACACGAGACAGGCTGTCTTTGATTGCCCAAATTTTTGTTACAGCCATTATCCGTCATCACCGTAACACGCTTTGAGCAGAAGTTCTTTTATTTTATCAAGCCTGCTGTCATTCATTTGACAAACTAATTGATAAGCCTGTTTCAAATATTTATTGGGTGCCGACCTTACACTTTGACCTAACGCACACTTACGAATATACTCGGATAACGATAAGCCCGAACGCTTTGCCTTACTGCAAATGCTTGATTTTTCATTTTCGGTTACTCTGATGTTTATTGATAAATTTTTTTCTCTCATTTGTTCTTCTTTCTTTAGGGGTTATAGGGAACTCCCTATCTATCCGGCAATACATTGCCTATGCTCGCTACAGTCTGCGACTGCAAATATACCCTTTGAGTTTGTCAGTTGCAAAACCTTTTATTTTTGGTTATAATATTAATGCTTTTATTAGCAGATCGCTTGTCATCTGTTGCCGCAGATGAATCCCAAGCGGTCTTTTTTATTTGTTTATTCATCCTTATCACCCCTCATTTCATAAAGCGTTTTGTTGATAAGTTTAATAGTTTCGAGAAGTTTCGGTGACGGTTGAGCATCATTTAAGGACTTCAATTCAATCAAAACTTCTTCAAGTTTTTTCTTCAAAGCAACATAAACTTTTGGATTACCGACAACAACAATATCCCTTTGAAGTGCTCGATTGATTAAGTAATCTTGCTTTGTCAAACCCGATAATTTAACTCTCATATCAAGTTCATTGCTCTCTTTAGGTGACATTCTGAAAGCAACGGTTTTGTTTCTCCAACGGTTATGTTTGTCACGATTTTTAGCCGACATTTTCAAATTCGCCCCTTTCGTTTTCAAGTTTATTTGCCATTTCATCTTGCCTTGACGGAAACATATGAGCATAATGATATGTCATATCGACGCTTTCGTGTCCCATTCTGTCTGCAATTTCGACAGCCGAAAATCCTAAATCAATAAGCAATGAAACATGCGAATGACGCAAATCATGGATACGAATTTTCTTAACTCCTGCCTTTTCACAGCCTGTTTTCATTGCCCGATACAATGCAGTTTTTGAAATCGGAAACAATCTTGTATCTTTTTCTGCACCGTAAAGCATACCGATATAATCTTGCATTTCGTCGCAAAGAAACGACGGCATTTTAATTATTCTATTGCTCTTTGGTGTCTTCGGTTCGGTAATAATATCACGACCGTTTATTCTTTGATAGCTTTTGTTAATCCTTAAAGTTCGCTTGTTAAAATCAAAATCACTTGGAGTTAAGGCTAACAATTCACCCTCACGAATGCCACACCAATACAATAATTCATAAGCATAATAATGCATTGGTTCTTCCATTTTTGCTTCGGCGAATCGCATATATTCTTCCTTTGTCCAAATAAGCATCTCTCTGTCGCTTTCTTTTTTGCCCATTGCTCCTGCTTTTCTTGCAACATTTTTTTAAGTCCGTAGTATTTAACGGCAAAATTTAATATTGCACTCATTTGGTTATGAATTGTCTTTAAGTAGGTTTGAGAAAACGGTTTTCCGTTTTCATCCTTTGCTTTAATTAACGTATTTTGCCAATTGATAACATCAGTCGCCTTGATTTCATTTGTTTTCTTGTCGGCAAAGTACGGCAAAATTTTGGTTTCGAATATATGTCTTTTTGTATTTATTGTATTAAGTTTCAACTTTGTACCTAGGCTTTCAAAATACAATTCGACAAACGAATCGAATGTCATATTGCAAGCACCTTGCAGCTTTAACATTTCTTCTTTTTCCCAAGCCTTTGCCGCTCTTTGAGTAATAAAGCCTCGCTTTTGCGTTTGCTTTTTCTCACCTGTCCAATCGGTATATCTAAATACCGCTCGCCAAGTATTTGTTTTATTGTCCTTATATACAGGCATTTTTATCCTCCTTCCGTTTTGTCTGTGCAGTCAATTCTTTGATAAAAATATTTGCGATTAACTCTGCCAGAAACAACAATTTTTCCTTTTTCGGCAAGTTCCTTATTCAGTTTTTTGATAATCTTATATGCATAAGACTCGGAAACATCAAGAACTTTTGCAACTTCGTCAACCCTCATAAAAATAGAATTATCAGACATTTTTACACCTCCTTTGGCTCTCACAGTTACATAATATGTTGCAATTATGATACTTGTATTTACATTGTCGTAGCTGTTTTGTTACGGTTTTATATTGGCACCTTGTAATTCGCTTGTCAAGAATAATTTCAAAATTATCGTAATTATTTTGATAATTTTGTTTGACTTACCGTAACATATATGGTACAGTAATGTTTGAGGTGATGCTTAATGGCAATCGGTGAAAGAATAAGATACATAAGAAAAAAACATAATATGACTCAAAAATATTTAGGTTTACAGCTCGGATTCGGCGAAAAGAATGCCGACTCTCGTGTTGCACAATACGAAAATGGCAGGCGTGAACCTAAAAGCGATATGCTAAAAGAAATTGCAGGAGTATTGCAGGTATCAACACTTGCACTTGACAGTCCTAATCTTGATGACCATATCAGGTTAATGCACACTTTATTTACTATCGAGGATATTTACGGACTTACTATCGAAAGAATAAACGGCAAACTTTGTCTTGTCCCCGATGAAAGCAGACCAGAGTGCTTTACCGGTTTATATAGCTGCTTAAACGAATGGAACGAAATAAAAGATAAAATGAAAAGCGGCGAAATGACACAAGGGCAATATGATGATTGGCGTTACAATTATCCCGAAGATCTACCCGAAAACATAATAAATACTCTTGACCATTGCTGGGAAAAAGCAAAGCAGGAAAACAAGAAAAGAGAAAAGAACTACAATACTTTCAATGAGCCGCAAAAAGATCTTTTAGCCGAATTTGAAAAAATCAAAAAAGAACACGCAAAAAAAGAAAGCGAAGAATAGCAAAAGAGCTATCGGACTTGATGTCTGATAGCTCTTAGTTTTATGTGAATATTTTATTGTTGCCAAAATGTTGCCATTTTGGGTTGTAAAATTTCCTAATACCTTATAATATATACTTAGCATTTATCTTCAAATTACTATGGAATAATCCACTGGACTATTTTTTCGGGATCATAGATATGTAGCAATGATATCGAAATCAACTTTGTTGATTTCTCACTTTAAAATTGATTAGTCCAAAAGTTTTTGATTAAAAGTTTCATTTCATGGTATCATCATAATCTTTACAGTCATAAATTACATGTTCAAAACATTTAAATATATTTTTTCTAAAATCTTCATAAAAATTCAGAAGATTTTTAATCATTCTTATATTTTATCATATAACCAATCTGTATTTTTTCTACACATTTTTATCCATTTATACGATAGTTTTGTGTACTGCAATTTTAACTTTTTACTCTCCAAAATATCACTTAAAAACATCATGTCTTCAACTCAGCTGAATTTTTCCAAAAAGCAGGAATAATAAAATTTAGTCCCAAAATGATTTATAATTTGCAGCAATAAATAATGAAGAATTTAATACCCATACAAAACCTGTATTGAAATCGTCACTCACTACGTTCTGTTTATCTAAAATTTTTGACAATTCAATATGATCAAAATAAATATCCTTAAGCTGTTCATTTTTTATTTCAAACGAACCGTCTAAAATATAATTTGCTTTTCTAATATTCGAATGAATAATATTGATAAAAATCAATTTTAAATATTCAAAATAATTTAATCCTTTTTGTAAATAACCTAATTGTTCAATTATAGATTTAAAATGATATGTTAAAGTTCTCAACTTATCAGTGCAAACAACAGAACAAAGTTCACTATTTATTTTTGTAAACAAATCACTTGAATCATTGATGCTTAGAAGATTTATAATTGTCTTTTCACTCAATTCAAAATCATGAATTTCATCATCAAGTATACTAATTAATTTATCAAAAGCTCCAAATATTTTAGATAACTTTGATTTTGAAACTTGATGTTTATATTCATTACCATTAGAAACATGAGCCTTGAATATTTTGTTTTTGAAAGCATCATAGTCAAACTCATTATAATCTAAATACGATTCAACCATTGGATAATTCAAATATAATTGTCCTACATCAGTTATATCAGAAAAGTAATTTTGAAGTTTACATATTTTTTCTTCCGAAAAATACGGGTCGTGACGTTCATAATCAAAAATCAATATAATATTTGTAAAGTTTTCTTTAGATAATTCATATGGATAATTCTTCCATTTAGAAACAGACATAGGCAAATCTATATCTTGTTCCTCCCAGTCACTTCCATAATCGCTGACAATTTTTTCATATAGATTATATACATTTGACTCATATATTACTATATTCTTAAAATCAATTTTTATCTCTGGGAATGATAAAAGTAGTTTTTTTAACAACCTAAATTTTTCGTGGTTTCCCTCTGTAACAATAAGAGTTCGATTTCGGATACTTCTATATTCATTATTCATAATCCTCAAACTCTCCACTTACATATAATTTTTCTATATTATGTCCTTGCCTTAATTCTCTGCCTGTTGCATTATTTAATGAAGTTAATCTACCATCTAACGATAGAATAAACAAACAATCTGGTCTGGTTATTTTGTTGGTCATCAAATTAATATTATGCGTTGTAAATATAATCTGTGTTTTAGGATAATTATCGCGTAAATACTTAAATACATTTCTAGATAATTCATAATGGTAAAAAGCATCATATTCATCTAAAAACAGTAAAGAAGCCTCTTTTGCTGGAACAATTACTCTTCTATACAAATTATACAAAGCTAATGTACCACTAGATGCAGTTTCAAAAAAAAGAATTGGTGTTTCGTGATTAAAATATAATTGTTTTTCTCCATCTGGAAGAGTTTTCAATATTAATTCACACTCAACTCCCATTTGATTAAAAAAGTGTTCCAATTCTTTAACCCAAGATTCGTCAAATTTAGAAAACAATCTCATTTGAATACTTCTTGGATGAGGGTTTCTAATTAAATTACTCACTGTTACCATAGTCATATTTTCAATGTATTTCACTAAAGAAATTATAACCGAATCTTCATCTAAAACCGAATTTGCTGAAATCCATCTTAAGAATGATGGTCTTCGATATTTATCATCTTCGTCTTCTGATGAACTAATTATCGCTTCAAAAAATTTATCAATTACAAGAGTTTCCATATTAATTGCCGACAGGTTAGTTGAACTCTTTGAAAAGTTATCGTAATCAATAAAATATATCAATTCATTGTCAATTGACAATTTTTCTTGTGATAACATCATTTCGGAGTTTTTTTCATAATAGTATTCTATATATTTATCGTCAAATTTAAAACAATACTTGAATTTTGCTGTTTCATTAATATTATCGGCATTAATATAGTAATTGTCCGAAGAAATAAAATAAGGACTACTTGAAATATCCATAATAGCCTTGCCTAGATTTGTTTTACCAGATGAATTTTTACCATATACCAATAATTTAGATATAATGTTTTTATATATACTATCAGAATTAAATTGGTATCCACCTGAATTTTCTAAATCTAAAACCAGTTTATTTTTAAAATTTTTATAATTTTCTACTTCAAACCTTGTTAACATAGTAATCTCCCTTCTTCACTATATTATATACAGTTAAAATGAAAAAATCAATATTGTCCGTAATTTTTTTACGGACAATATTGATTTTTTCAAAGTTAATAAAATCATTTTTTGTGATTTTAAAATTTGAAAATCGGCAATGAAAAATTTATTATGAAATATAATAGATAAAATTACTCTTTCAGGATACACATCACCTAAAAACGTGTAGCTAATGCATATTTTTTTATCAAATTATACTTTTTCATAAAAATTTTCTTCTTATGAATTTGAAAAAATCAAAAAAGAACACGCAGAAAATGAAAGCGAAGAATAGCAAAAGAGCTATCGTACTTGATGTCTGATAGCTCTTAATCTTTTGTGAATATTTTATTGTTGCCAAAATGTTGCCATTTTAGGTTGCAAAACTCCCGAAAGCCTTATAAATAAAGGCTTTCGGGAGTTGTGTTTATTATTCCCACTCTACTGTTCCGGGGGGTTTGGAGGTGATGTCATAGACAACACGGTTGATATGGGCGCATTCGTTAGTGATGCGGTTACTTACCTTTGCGAGGATGTCATACGGTATTTTCGCCCAATCTGCGGTCATAAAATCGTCGGTTGTGACTGCTCTGATAACAACCACATTATCGTATGTTCTGTGGTCGCCCATAACGCCTACGGAGTTTACTCCGGGAAGCACGCAGAAGAACTGTGCGAGATTGCTCTCGTAGCCGTTCTTGCTCATTTCGTCACGAAGTACCCAATCGGCGTCCTGCAAAATTTTAACCTTATCTGCGGTAACTTCGCCTATAATTCTCACTCCGAGACCCGGACCCGGGAACGGCTGACGCCAAACGAGTTCGTGAGGAATGCCGAGCTTTTCGCCGACAGCTCTTACCTCGTCCTTAAACAAATCGCCGAGTGGCTCAATGGTGTCTATGAAATTAATATCCTTTGGTTTTTCAACCATATTATGATGAGTTTTAATTACAGCGGTGTTTGCTTTGCCTGCGCTCTTACCCTTGCCGGATTCAATACGGTCGGGGTAAATAGTACCCTGAGCAAAATATCCCTCTGAGGCTCTTGCTCTTACTTCGTCCCAGAACACCTTGTAAAACTCGGTGCCGATAATTTTACGCTTCTGCTCGGGGTCGGTTACGCCCTTGAGGCATTGCATAAAATGGTCTCCGCAATTAACACGGACAAAGTTCATATCAAAAAGTCGGGTGAAAGTTTCTTCTACAAAGTCGCCCTCGTCTTTACGCATAAGCCCCTGGTCTACGAACACACAGGTAAGTTGCTTGCCGACTGCACGGGACAAAAGACCTGCGGCAACGGAACTGTCAACACCGCCCGAAAGACCGAGGATAACATTTTTGTCTCCGATTTTTTCACGAAGCGATTTAACGGTGTTTTCGATAAAATTATCCATTACCCAATCGCCCGAGCAACGGCAAATCTCATAAAGGAAATTGTGCAAAATTTCCTTGCCGTACACCGAGTGAGTAACTTCGGGGTGGAACTGAACCGCATAAATATTTTTCTGCGTATTCTGCATAGCGGCACACGGACAGTCATCGGTATGAGCGATAATTTCGTAGCCCTTAGGAGGTACTGCGATATAGTCGGTATGGCTCATCCACGTAACGGATTTTTCGGGAATGTCTTTAAACAGTTTTGACTCGCCGACTGTTACCTCAATCTTTCCGTATTCCGATACGGGAGCAGTCTCTACCTTGCCGTCGCCCATCCATGCGATAAGCTGGCAGCCGTAGCAAATACCGAGCACCGGAACGCCGAGTTCCAAAATATCCTTAGTATAATGCGGCGATGACATATCAAAAACGGAATTGGGTCCGCCGGTAAAAATTATGCCCTTATAGCCGTTTTCTTTAATAGTTTCAATAGGCGTGGTGTAAGGCAAAATCTCGGCGTATACGTGATGGTCACGCACACGGCGGGCGATAAGCTGATTATATTGTCCGCCAAAATCAAGAACAAGAATTTTCTCCATATTCGTCCTCCAATGGATTTGTTAAAATACTCTATACAATATTATATATTATAGTATCTTTAATTGCAAGAAAATAATAATCGGATTATTATGTTTGCGTATCAAACGTGAATAAAAAGCGGACAACTTGATAAGGGGCGCCCCTTATCAGGTTATCCGCAATTTTTAATCATATTTATTTTTTACGCTTTTTTCTACCGAGGATAAATATGCCTGCCGTGATTGAGAGTGCGGATACCGACAAAGCAGAGGAACCTGTTTCGGGTGACTTTGTTTGTGCTTTTTTGATGTTATTTGCTTTAGTATCCGTTTTCTCCTCTGCCTTTTCTTCAGGCTTTTCGTTGCTCGGCTTGGGCTTTTTCTCGAGTGCGGCAACAGCGTTGTTAATATTTTCTGCCATTAAATCCACTTCCGCCTGCTCGGTAATGTTTTTGCCTCTGACAACTTCATTAACAGCAGCCTCGACAGCGGAGAAATCCTTGTAATCGTCGGGATTCAGGGCATTTGCTTTGGCGATTGCCTTGTCTGTCTCGGTGTAATCGGCATCCTTATATTCGAGTGCGGCGATTGCATCGTTAATCGCTCTTGCCATATCGTCAACCTCGGTCTGTTCCTTAAAGTTCTTTGTTCGGTCAACGGCATTTATCGCATTTTCAACGGCGGTAAAATCTTTGTATAAATTTTCATCCAGTTCGTTCGCTCTCGAAATTGCGGTGTTTACTTCGGTATAATCGGCACTTCGCAGAGTCAAAGAGTTAATTGCGTTTTCGATATTTTGCGCATAGAGATTTACTGTTGCCTGCTCTTTGTATGTTTTATCGTAAACCACGGAGTTGATTGCGTTTTCTACTGCCGAAAAGTCGGAGTAATCGCCCTTGTTCAGCGCATTGGCTCTCGCTGTCGCTTTGTTTACTGCACTGTAATTTGCCTTTTGCAAATCCTCTTGAGAGTATATTGTATGGTACAGACTGATATAGCTTTCGCTTGGCTTGCCGTATGCCCATATGGTAGCGAGTCTGTTTTTGCTGTCGATAACGAACGACGGCATACAGGTGATAAAGTTTTCGTCTGTATCAAGGAGAGGAAGCGGAAGAAGGCTCATTTGATTATCGTCTGCTCCTTTGTAGTAAAGACGAACATCGTGCTGATAAAGTTCGGCGGTTTTGCCGTCATTGTCAATCCATTTTCCGTCCTCGGTTTTTGTGTAAGTTTTTCCGCCGTAGGTCACTCCTTTAAGGTTTGTTTTAAGCGGAGTGAGTTGCAATGCTGATATATATTGCACAACATTATTCTTTATAATGAACGAATATTTTGTATCGCCCGTTTCGGACACATCGAGAAACGGAACGGCTCTCCAGCCTTCGGGCGTGCCGTTTGCGGGTGAAACGGAGTAAAGATTGCCGTTACAATAGTAACTCAGACACGGCATACTCGATTCTACCAAGGAGGTGTATTTGCCTGACGGAACAAGATTAGTGACAGTGTTCGACACGGCTAAATTCAAATCTCTGTTTTTATCCGACTCCTTAACGGTAAAAGGGAAAGTACCCTCCGGGTTCATAACGGCGTTATACATTTCGACGGCCATGCGTGGTGTGCCGTCGGTCGCCTCTTGGAAAAGCACGGCGGTTTTGCCGTTAATTTCGGCTACCGAATAATCCGAAATGTAGTTTCGATTTTTGACAAAGGACATTGGTAAAAGCTTGCCGTTATTGTCCTTTTCGTTTGTGTCGGTGGAAAATGTATTATCGGTCGGATTGTAGTACATTCCCTCTATTGAGAAACATCCGTTGTTATTTTCAACATTCTTGCACACTGCCCAGGTGATGAGTATTTTATCGCCGAGCTTTGTCACACGTGATTTATAGTAACAGACATTATTGCCCTCATTCGCATTTTTGCCCACACTTATGTTGTATCCACCGAAAGGCAACTCGTGGCTTTCGCTGTTTATAACGGCAATGCCTATTCTCATAGAGCCTGCGATTTCTTCTGCCGTTGTATTTGAATCGAATTCTTTATCGGTATCTGTCCAGGTGATGATTATGTCATTTTTTGACGGAGATTCGCTTTGAGAATAAACGAACGGCTGTAAGTCCGTTGTATCGTCATCTTTAATACTGCGGGGAACCGAAACTGTTGTGCCGTTTGAAATGCTGTAGAAAAGTTGTCTGAAATACTTAGGTCCGTTGCCATAATCCATAAGCATTACCGCAAGCTGTTTATCGGTATTGCCGAACTCGACGAATTTTATATCCGCATCCCCGTTCATACCGTTGAGTAAAGTAACATCTGAAGATGTTTGCGCCGCCGATACCTGAATCGGCATCGTGCCGATAAGAAGCAGTACACACAGAGCGAGTGCCGTAATTTTTGATTTTACGCTGAATAATTTTTTAGCCATGATTTTTCTCCTTGTAATCATTCGGGTTTGTTGTTTGTCTTATATTTTTCGATAAAGAGCATAACGCTCTGTCTTAACACCTCGAGTTGACTTTTTAGGTAGTATTCGTCCTCAAACATGGCGTAGTGTACGCTGGCACGAACAAGTATAAAAATAAGGGGAGTTATTATATCGTACGGAATTCCGATTTTCGGCTCCAACAATTTAGCATATGCCGTGTATCGTTCGTTTACTCCCTGAAAAAATTTCTTTCCGTATTCTATATATTTGGGATGGGTGTAAACCTGGTACATAAGGCGGTACTTTTTTCCGTGCTTTTCGGCTGTCCAATATGGGATTTCGTTTATAAATCTCATTACATCCTGCGGGTCGGTGGGGGCTTCCGCCATAAAATCGTCCTCAACCTTTGTCATACAGTAGTCGGTGGACTCTATAATCAGTTCGTCTAAATTCTTAAAATATGAATATAGATTGCCTTTGGTACAGCCGCAAGCGTCGGCGAGCATTTGTATTCCCGTACCGGTTAAGCCGTACTCTGCGTAGCACTCGTAGCATTTTTCCATAATCTCGATTTTTCTTTTGTTGTGCTGTTCTTCCGTTTGCATTTAATATATTTCCTTTGTGTTATAAAATCGGTTTTACAGATAATTTGTAAATAAATGACCGTTCATTCATTTATAGTATATCGTATTGTGAAAAAAATATCAATAGGTAAAATAAAAATCGGTATCGCAATAAAAATATCCGATACCGATAAATGAATTTTATTAATAATTTTCTGCGTGAATTTCAAAGAAACTCTGCGGATGAGCGCATACCGGGCAAACCTCGGGAGCCTTTGTGCCTACTACGATATGACCGCAGTTGCGGCATTCCCAAACCTTTACTTCGCTCTTTTCAAATACCTGTGCTGTTTCGATATTTTTAAGCAACGCACGGTATCTTTCCTCGTGGTGCTTTTCTATCTCTGCCACAGCTCTGAATTTTGCGGCGAGTTCCGTAAAGCCCTCCTCTTCGGCAGTTTTTGCAAAGCCTGCGTACATATCCGTCCATTCGTAATTTTCGCCTGCGGCTGCATTGGCGAGATTTTCGCTTGTATCGCCGAGACCCGAAAGTTCCTTGAACCACATTTTTGCATGCTCTTTTTCGTTTTCGGCTGTTTTGAGGAAAAGGGCGGACATCTGTTCATAGCCCTCTTTCTTCGCAACCGATGCGAAATAGGTGTATTTGTTTCTTGCTTCGGATTCGCCCGAAAAGGCGGAGCGAAGATTTTTTTCAGTTTGTGTACCTGCGTATTTGTTTGTTGCCATAACAATACCTCCTAAATATTTATACTATCATTATACCACCTATCGCTGCCGTGTTCAAATAATTTATTTTTCAATATTTCCGACCTCTGTTGAAGTTTGGTGAAATATATTTTTGAATTAGTTTGTAAAACGTTACTGCGAACCGAAATACAAAACTTGCGATATTTTATTTATTGGCATAGAAGGGGTCGGCACGCTCTGAAAACAGAAAAATTTGATGACTCTTTACCTCGGGACGATTTTATGGTAAACTATATTAAGGCCTGTCAAAACGAAACTTTTGAGCAGTATGTAAAATCGGACGATGATTTTGCAGCTCATTTGATTTGGACTAAAAAATAAAGGGGATTAATATGATTAACATTGTACCAAAACCATATCACGCTGTGGAAAAAAAGGGCAGTAAGAAGTTGACGAGAGAGTCCGTTGTTTATGTTGACAGCAGGCTCAAGGATTGCATTTCAGCCTTTAGTGATAATTTTGATTTTATTGATAGCGGTCGCTACTGTTTTGACGAGGCGGGCGAGTGTGATATTAAAATTGACTACAATCCGTCGGTTAAGGACGAGGGATACAATATTGAATGTACTCCAAAATGCCTTAAAATTGAGGCATCGGGCTATGCCGGTTTGCTTTATGCGGCAATGAGCCTTAAACAGCTTGCATATTTTCAGCTTAAAGGTGCAGAGAGTGAAATTGAGATTCCTTGTTTTGATATTCAGGATGAGCCGAGATACGGTTACAGAGGCGTGCAGCTTGACGAATCGAGACATTTCTTTGGCGAGGAGAATGTAAAAAGACTTCTCAGATTAATGGCATTTTATAAGCTGAACAGATTTCATTGGCATTTGACAGACGATCAAGGCTGGAGAATTGAGATTAAAAAATATCCGCTTCTTACCGAGATAGGCTCAAAGAGAAAGGATACAAATATTCACGGCTGGAGATGCACCGATATGACGGGAGAGCCGTATGAGGGTTATTATACTCAGGAGCAGATTAAGGATATTGTTAAGTGCGCACAATCGCTTAATATTACAATCATTCCCGAGATTGATATGCCTGCTCACTTTGCCGCTGCTATGGCTGCATATAATTGGCTCGGCTGTCGTGAAATTCCTTGCGAGGTGCATTGGTTCTTTGGCGGAAAAGTGCCTGCTTCAATGAATTGGAAGGATTGGAACAGGTCGGCTTGTGCGGGTAAGGAAAGCACTTACGAGTTTATTTTTAATGTTATTGACGAGATTGCAGAGCTGTTTCCTGCCGAGTTTTTCCACATCGGCGGTGACGAAGCGCCTAAGGACGAGTGGAAAACCTGCCCGAACTGCCAAAAGACAATGCGTGAAAACGGACTCAAAAATGTTGAGGATTTACAGGGATATTTCAACAACCGTATTGCAAAGCATCTTGAAAAAAAGGGCAAGCGTCTGATTGTTTGGAACGAGGCGTTAAAAGCGAATAATCTTGATATGTCGGTTGTCGGTCAGTATTGGACTCCGCAGCATGACCCTAATGTTAAAAAGGAACTTAAAAAGGGCAGAAATATGATTATCAGTAAGCATCAGGCTTTCTATTTTGATATGTGCCATTGTCAGTATCCGCTTAGCCGTACATATAAGTTTGAGGCGACAAAGAGCATAGTTCCGTCAGACTGTGAGGAGCAGGTTTTGGGACTTGAGGGACACTGCTGGAGCGAGTGGATTCCTGATGTTAAAAAGCTTGATATGCAGCTTTTCCCTCGTGCGCTTGCACTCAGTGAGGACGCTTGGAGCCGTAAGTACGATAAGGATATTAAGGGCTTTTATGCCCGTCTGCCGTATCAGGAGGAAATTCTTGACAGTATGGGTGTGAATTATGCAGAGCCTGAGGTTGCAGACCCTAAGGGTATTATTCATCGCAAAAAAGAGATGGATAAGTGGTTTAAGTGCGACCAAGACAGAGAACTCAGACTTAACGATGAGTTAAAGGCGAAAAAACGCAAGGCTTAACCCCTTGCGTTTGACTGCATTTATATGGGATGAAATAAGGATTGGAGAATTAAAATGTTTTATTATCTATTGGACAGATTTATGACGAGTGAGAGATACACTCTCCTGTCGGCAATATCTGCTGTCGGCTTGATTTTTGCATTTGCACTTTGCTTTATATTGCTAAATGCAAAGCTTTCGTTTTTGCCAAAGGACAAGGGCAGAGCTTATGCAATCAACGGTGAAAAATCCAAAGGCAAAATCCGCGGCGTCGGAATAGTTATGGTAAGCGTGTTTGTGCTTTGCTCGGTACTGTTTATGCCCCTTTCAAGCGAGCTGATTTTGTATGATGTTTTGATTTTTGCGGAGATGCTAAGCGGTTATTTGGACGATGCGTCGGACAAGCCGTGGTCGGATTATAAAAAGGGCTTGATAGATTTAATCGTTTGCGCGCTTATTTCGGTTGTGTTTGTATACAACAATTCGACAGATATTGTCATTTTCGGTACGGCATTATACATTCCGCCTGTTCTGTTTGCTGTTTGTTCAACCGTTTTGCTTTGGCTCGGAATTAATGTTACAAACTGCTCGGACGGCGTTGACGGCTTATGCGCAACCCTTTGCATTATTACATTGCTCAGCACAACTGCTGTGTTTGGCAACATAATCGGCGAGGATTATTTAACTTACAGTTATATAATGGTGGGCGTTTTGCTTGCTTATCTGTGCTTTAACACAAGTCCAAGCTCACAGCTTATGGGCGATGCAGGCTCAAGAGCGCTCGGCATACTTATAGTTATTATGGTGCTTAAATCAGGACATCCGTTTAGCTATCTGCTTTTGTCGGCGGTGCTTCTTGTTGACGGTGTGGCAGGTCTTATTAAAATCTTTCTTAAAAGATTTTTCAAGATTTCCGTGCTTAAAAATGTCCGCACACCTATTCACGACGAAATGAGAAAAAATCACGGTTGGTCTGACACCCAGGTGGTTGTAAGATTTTCGATAACCCAACTTGTGATTTCCTCGCTTGTGTTCATCATTTGCAGATAATCAATATAATAATTGTCAAGACTGCCGATAAGACTTTGGACTTTTCTGCATTTTGAGGCATTCATTCTTTATGCAGTGTGTCCACCTCTTGTCAGCAGTCTTTATTTTATGTATAATTAATTTAGTAAATAAGAGGGGGAAAACCTATGAAATTGATAAAGAAAATTGCGGCGGTTGTACTTTGCGTTGTTCTTATGTTCACCTGTTTTCCGCTTAGTGTATTTGCAAAAGCGTCCGATTCGGAAAATAAAAAGGAATCGAATATTGTACTCTTTGGATATTTTAACAATTATACCGCAGATGAGGCGAACGAGTATTATAAAACCAATCTTGCGTCTATAATGAAAATTATTGACGGCTCAAACGGCCGTTCGTTTAAGAATTACATTAAGAGCATTTCATACGGCAAGTTGGAAATAGAAAATATTTTTCCGCAGTACAGCGACGGCAATATTGTTCCCGTTAATGTGGGCGTGTCGGAGGATGACGCCAATGTGCTGAATTATGATGTAAGCGTGATTGACGCTCTCGTATCAAATATGCCGTCGATAGCAGACAAGATTGTTGACAAAGACGGCGACGGCTATGTCGATAATGTTATGCTTATCGTTATGAATAAGACGAATGAGGCTGTCTCGGGTACAACTTTGGTGCCTCACAAGGGCGATTATACAGGCAGTTCCGAAATCAATAATAAAAAGATAGGTACATATAATATGTTCGGCACATACCGCCTTTTGAACGAAAAGACGGGACTTGTCGCACACGAGTTTTTGCATACTCTCGGCTATGCCGATCTCTATAAAAACACAACCTCGCAGTATCCCGTTTATGTGTGGTCGATTATGGGCGGTCCGTCCCAATATCCGCAGTATCCGCTTGCATATGAGAGAATGTATTTTACTCATTGGCTCGATATAGACGAGATTACCGAGAGCACCACACTGACTCTGGATACACAGTCAAATGCAAACGGAAATCAAGCATATGCCATCAAGTCGCCGTTCAACGACAGAGAGCTGTTTGTGGTTGAGTACAGAGAAAGACCGAACAGATATGTTGCAGGCGACGAGGATTCGCTCGATTATTCGATAGGCGGCTCGGGTGTTATCGTTTACAGGGTTAATTTGAGCGTTGAGGGATTGTCGAATCTCGGTACGGAAAACGGCATTTATCTCTTTAGACCGCAGGAAAATCAGCCGGGATACAGCAAATATGAAACCACTTCGATCTATAACGCATATCTTCCGTATAATTCCTATGACGGAAAAAGGGACAGCATAGGCACCGGCGATATGTCAAAAACGCTCGCCGACGGTGCGCTGACTTTCGATAACGGAAGTAATTCGGGCATCGTGATAGAAAATGTAAAGTTATCTTCCGACGGGAAGCAGGCAACCCTTGATGTAACCGTTCCGCAAAAAGAGGATTTTGACCTGTGGGAGGATACGGGTTTCGGTAATGAGACTTCGACTTACGGAAAATATATAAATGTGCAGTCAAGTTCAAACGGCGTTTATACAATGTCTTTTGAGAATAATAAAATTCATTCAAAAAAATACGACAATGGTGCGTGGAGCAACTTTGCGCCGTCGATTGACGCTATGTATGCTACGAATATTTGCTCTGCCGAAAAAGACGGAGTGCTTTATCTCGCATTCTTTGCTTATGAAAATAATGCGGACTGCGTTAAGTTTTATAAATTCGATACAAAGAGCGATACTTCGTGGACGCTTATTAAGAGTATTTCGGGCATAATGAATTACGGCTTAACGCTCGGTACGGCAAACGGCGGGGTTTATGCCGCATACACCGGAGCAGGTACATGGCGGTCATACCCGCTTATGCTGGGAAAAATAAGCGAAGAAAATGTATCGTTTGAGAAGGTTAATATTTCCGGCAATGCAATGCGACCTAAAGTTACGGGCTTTAACGGTGAAATAATAGTTTCTTACAAGAATAATTCCAATAAAATAGTTGTAGGCAAATACAAAGACGGTACATTCGAGCAAATTAATTCTGTTGCTTCGGGCAGCGGATATTATGATTTGAAAACTATCGGCTCTAAACTCTATCTTGCTTACAGCCCGAGCGATACGAGGATTGCCGAATATGACGGTACTTCATGGAGTGACATAAGTGTTGATACGAATTCTGCTTTTGATGTCGGTTTGTCCGATGTAAACGGAAAATGCTATCTTCATACCGCCGTTCAAACTCCCTCAAAAACCGCAATTTATTTATACGAAAACGGTCAACTTACGCAGGAGGGTGAAAATGTTGATGTGTATGCAGACAGCGTCAGCCTTGCTCAGTCAAACGGTATGATTTACGCAGGCTATTCACGAAACGGCTCAAACGGTTCAGCATTGTTTGTAAAGAAAAAAGTGATTAATATGACTCAAACTCCTGTCGATACGGCGGCGTTTGATTCGGCTGTTTCTGTTGCAAAGCAACATTTAACGGAGGATTACAGCAAAGAAACTCTTGGCGTTCTTCAGGCCCTTTGTGATAAATATGACGGAACTTTCGCCGAGGGCTCGTCTCAATCGGAAATAGATAAAGCCACTGCCGAAATATTGGAAGCGGTGTCTGCACTTAAAGCATATTTTTTTGCAAGGGTTTCGGCAGATAACGGAACAGTCACGGCAAATGTAAATTCCGTTTCGATGAGTAAGGGCGATTTTACGGTGCTTTACGGAGATAAGGTTACGGTATCGGCAGACACAGGAGACGACTGCGGTTTTGTCGGTTGGTATGACAATAACAGTTCTCGCTACCTGTCGAGCGACCTGGTTTATTCTTTTATTGCCTCGTCAAATATCGACCTAAAAGCTGTATTTACCAAGGCGGGATATGCAACGCTGACATTTACAAATCACGCAGGCTCAGTGTGGCAGAAGAACACTATGTCGGCTTCGGCGTGGTCGGATATTTCGGATATAGGTGCACTTGCGCCCGATGTGCCATACCGCTACGGATATTCAAACGGCAGGTGGAATTATGATTCTGTCGGGGTTATGACAAAACTCAGAAGCGGCGAGAATGTAACGATTGCTCCCATTTACGATAATGATAATAAACTTATCCCATTGTCTCCTAAACTGAACGGTGCGGATGCGGCTCTTGAGCTTTATTATGATTATGATAAAAATAATAATGTGGGCTCGTTTATTATGACTGTTTCAAAGCGTGAAGAAATTACGGTCGAGGCAATCGGCTTTGCGCTTTATCATTCGGCAGAGTTCATTCCGTCGGGGTTTGATTTAAGGCTGAATAATAAGATGAAAGCGAGTGCGTTTTCTACATCAGAGATTTACGATTACTATATACTGAATGTTCCTAAATTTAACTCAAATGAAAATTGGGCTGTCAGGGGATATATCACCTATAAGGACTCAAAAGGAGCAGTCAAGACCGTGTATTCAAATCAGGTTAATGTCGTTAATGCAACGAGGGTTTAGCCTCTGTTTTTTGTAAAGTGGTTAAAAACAGTATAAATCGTCGGGTGAAAAAATGTTTTAATTTGGCACTTTGTACAAAATTTCAAAAAATATTTGACAAATCGTACAAAGGGGAATAATATGAAACTATAAACTTAACAGTCAAAATGCAATGAACAGGATATGATTTTATGCATCACCGTTTACAGAAAGCCGTCGGTTGTGCGAGGCGGCAGCAAGGAACATAAAGCCCTCACCTGCAAGCATTTTCGGTGAAAGGATACGAGTAGTCGAAAACGGGACTCACCGTTATATGAGACGCATTTGACAGATTGCGGTTGAGCGGTCGGCTTTTGTCGGCAAGCAAAGTGGTAACACGGAGCGTTATTCATATTTTTTATGATTATGTCTTCGCCTTTGCGAAAGGTCTTTCAGACTTTTCAGGAGGCGGAGACTTTTGTTTTTTGACTGTTTGGCAAATAATTAAATGAGGAGATTGATTATTATGAGTACATTGGTAATTGTTTTAATTGCAATTGTCGTACTTGGTGCCGGCTATGTTTTTTACGGTCGTCATATTGCAAAAAAATGGGGCATTGACCCTAAAGCAAAAACACCGGCAGTAGAGATTAATGACGGCAAGGATTATGTTCCGACGAACGGCTGGACGGTATTTTCTCATCAGTTTTCGTCTATCGCAGGTGCAGGCCCTGTAACCGGTGCAATTCAGGCAGCTGTTTTCGGCTGGCTTCCCGTTTTGCTTTGGATATTAATCGGCGGCGTTTTCTTCGGTGCGGTAACCGATTTCGGCGCACTTTACGCTTCGGTTAAAAACCAGGGCAAGTCGATGGGTATGCTTATAGAAAAGTATATCGGTAAACTCGGCAGAAAGCTGTTTACCATTTTCTGCTGGTTGTTTTCACTGCTCATCATTGCAGTATTTGCAGATATGGTATCGGGTACATTCAACGCTTTTGATGCGAAAACGGGCGCACTCAGCGCAAATGCGGCAGCAAACGGTTCGGCAGGTATGGTATCGATTATGTTTATGGTCTTTGCCGTTATCTTCGGCCTTATCCAAAAGAAGTTTAACTTCTCCGGTTTCAAAGAGTTTTTAATCGGTATTGTCTTTATCGTCGCTTCTTTTGCAATCGGTATTAAATGCCCCATCACTCTCGGCAAGGACGGCTGGAGTTATGTGGTATTCGCTTACATTTTTGTTGCGGCTATTATGCCTATTTGGCTTATGAAACAGCCTCGTGATTATATGACAACCATTATGTTTGTATGTATGATTTTGGGTGCGGCTGTGGGTCTTATCATCGGTCACCCGACTATGAACCTCCCTGTATTTACAGGTTTTAAGAATGAGCAACTCGGAACAATGTTCCCGATTCTTTTCGTAACCGTTGCGTGCGGTGCTGTATCGGGCTTTCATTCCTTGGTGTCTTCCGGTACTTCGTCAAAGACGATTGAAAACGAAAAAGATATGCTCAAGGTCGGCTACGGCGCAATGATTCTTGAGAGCGTTTTGGCAGTTCTTGCTCTTTGCGTAGCAGGTGCCGCCGCAGCAAAGGACGGTACTCCGGCAGAGGGTACACCGTTCCAGATTTTCAGCCGTGGCGTTGCAGGCTTCTTTGAAAAGATGGGTATGCCTGTTTCGGTCGCTACCGTATTTATGACAATGTGTGTTTCGGCTCTTGCACTTACAACCCTTGACGCCGTTGCCCGTATCGGTAAGATGTCGTTCCAGGAAATCTTCAGCGTTGACGATATGAAGAATGCAAAGCTTTGGAGAAAGATTGTCTGCAATCCGTATTTCGCAACAATTATCACATTGGCTTGCGGTTATGTTTTGACAAAAATCGGTTATCAGAAAGTATGGCCACTCTTCGGTTCGGCTAATCAGTTGCTCAGTGCGCTTGTACTTATCACGCTTTGCGTATTCCTTAAAGTAACGGGCAGAAGCAACAAGATGCTCTTCCCTCCGATGATTATTATGCTTTGCGTAACCTTTACTGCTCTCGTTCAGCGTGTAATCGCACTTGTAAAGGCTATCTCGGCAGGTACCGATATTTTCGGTTCCGTACTTCAACTTGTTGTTGCGGTTCTTCTTATCGCCCTCGGCTTGACTATTGCAGTTAATTCGGCTAAGAGCTACGTAAAAAGTAAAAGAGGCAGCGAAACAGAAGAAAAAACTTCTGTTGCTCAAACAGCAAAATAACTGATAATTTGAATATAAAAGTAATCCCGATTGGCATTATGCCAATCGGGATTTTATTATGTTATTCGGTTTTACAGGCTTATAAGGTTATATTACTTATAGAGTGGGCCATAGGTTGCACAAGCACGATAATCTGCCGATTGTGCATCCTCTGTACCGAATGCTGCCCAAGCGTGTGGACGGAATACTCTGTCGCTTGGTACATTGTGCATATTTACAGGAATACGAAGCATAGAAGCAAGAGTGATAAGCTCTGCACCCTTATGACCGTAGATTGTTACGCCGTGGTTAGCGCCCCAATTAGCCATAACGCTGTATACATCCTTGAATGCGCCCTCGCCTGTAAGAGTAGGAACAAACCATGTTGTAGGCCATGTTCTGTCTGTACGCTTGTCGATTGTGTTGTGGATTTCGTCCGGAAGGTCTACTGTGTAACCCTCAGCGAGCTGAAGAACAGGACCGATACCGTCAACAATATTTACTCTCAGCATTGTAACAGGCATCTCCGCACTGCAACGGAAGTGGCTTGAGAATCCGCCGCCTCTGAAGTATTCGTAGTTTGCTCTGCACCAATCGGTTGCCTTGAGGCAAGCTTTGATGTCCTCGTTTGTCATTTCCCAGAATGGTTTCATACAGCCTTCGCCGTCAGCGTTCTTGCTTGCTGCCGAGCCGTCAAGTGCTGTTGCACCTGAGTTGATGAGGTGGATAAAGCCGTTAGCAGCCTTGCCCTGTGGCTTAACGCCTGTTACTCTTTCGCAAGCCTCAGGTGACCAATATGTACGAACATCGTGGAAGCAAGGAGCAGCGTCGGAAACGAGTGTACCGAGCATCATTGCAACACCGTTTAATGTGTCGTTTTCTGTTGCAAACGGAGTAGGCATCTTAGGACCGTTCCAGTCGAAAGAGCTTGCCATAATTGCTTCTGAGAAGTCAGCATTAGGAAGCCAGTCTGTCCAGTTTCTCTGTCCCTGGAAGCCTCCTGCGATAGCGTTCTTGCCGAGAGCTTCTTCGTGCCAGCCTAATTCGTCAAGCTTCTTGTTTCCGAAAAGAATGTCACGGAATACGATAGTCATTTTTGTGATGAACTCCCAATCCTTATCGGCGTCAACAACCTTTGACTTTTTGATGATTTCGGGGAAGTCCTTGCCTGCGTTACAGTCAAAGCCCTCTGGGCAGTTTTCCTTAACCCATTTGATTGCTCTGTCGTACTCTTCAGGGTCGAAGATTTCAAGTTTGATACGGCGGAGAATTTCTGTCATATCAACCCATTCTGCACGGATACCGAAATAGTTTTGGAACATATCTGCGTTGCAGTAGCTTCCTGCGATACCCATAGCGATTCCGCCGAGGTTTACATAAGCCTTGTTCTTCATCCAGCCCACAGATACTGCACACTTTGCAAAGCGTAAAATCTTTTCTGCAACATCCTCAGGAATTTCCTTGTCGTCCATATCCTTTACATCGTGGCCGTAAATTGAAAATGCAGGCATACCCTTTTGTGCATAAGCAGCCATTACAGCCGCAAGGTAAACAGCACCGGGTCTCTCTGTGCCGTTGAAGCCCCAAACAGCCTTGATGGTTGACGGCTCCATATCAAAGGTTTCGCTTCCGTAGCACCAGCAAGGAGTTACGGAAAGAGTTGCTACAACATTTTCCTTAGAAAATTGCTCTGCGCATCTTGCTGCCTCTGCACCGCCGCCGATTGTGGTATCGCTGATAACGCATTGAACAGGTGTTGAGTCAGGGTATCTAAGGGTGCTTTCAATAAGAGCCTTAGCAGCCTTAGCCATATTCATTGTCTGCTCTTCGAGGCTTTCACGAACGCCGCCCCATCTGCCGTCAATGACAGGTCTGATACCGATTTTTGGATATAACATAATTTTATCCTCCTTATTTATTTTCAATAATTTTTACAAATTCATTATATGCCTTATCCCATTCTGCTGAATGATTAGGCACATAGGTTGTAAGCTTTTCGGTTTTTGCAATAATTTTTCTGCCCTCGTCAACCGATGCGATTTCACCGAGAGCGATGAGCTGAAGAATTATGTTGCCCAAGGCGGTTGCTTCGATTGGTCCTGCTTCAACAGGTATTCCCAAGCAGTCGGACGCCATTTGACAAAGGAAGCCGTCCTTTGTTCCCCCGCCGAGGAGATTAAGCTTTTCAAATTTCTTGCCTGTGCAATCGCTGATTTGCTCAAGCGCATATCTGTACTTTAATGCAAGGCTTTCGTAAATTGTTCTGACAGCTTCGCCGACGGTTTCCGGCTTAGCCTGACCTGTTTTTTCGCAATAGGACTTAATCTTGTCGATAAGATTGTCGTGGCGAGAAAGCTCAGGTGCGTCGGGGTCGATAAAGAATTTGAACGGCTGACTTTCTCTTGCCATACATTCTAAATCGTTGTAGCTGTATTTATGTCCCTGCTCTGCAAGGTTACGCTTCAGCTCCTGAATGAGCCAAAGACCGCTTATGTTTTTGAGATAGTCGATTTTGCCGTTTGCACCCAACTCGTTTGAAAGTTCGAGAGCATTGCTCTTGTCTGTAAGAATAGGCTCGTCAAGCTCACATCCGATGAGCGACCAAGTTCCGCAGGAAAGAAAGGCGTTATTATTCTCAACGCTCGGCATTGCGGCAACGGCACATTGTGTGTCGTGACCTGCCACGATGATAACCTTAATTCCTTTATACTCTCCGAGAACGGTTGCAGGCATTGTAAGCGGCGAAAACTTGTTCTCGTCAATTTTGAATTTCTCTGTGATTTGGCTGCACCATTTTTTATTGACAGGGGACAGCATTTGTGATGTGGAGGCGATGGTGTATTCGCTTACACTCTTGCCTGTGAGCAGATAGCCGAATAGGTCGGGCATAAATACCACACGGTCGGCTTTGCTCAAATTTTCGTCCGATACGAGCTGAAACAGAGTGTTAATGCCCATAATCTGATTGCCCGTAAGACGATAAAGCTCGTTTAAGTCCTGCTCTTTTGAAACTGACTCTACTGCGTTTTCGGTGCGGCAGTCACGGTAATGGTACGGAAGATTGATTAGCTTTCCGTCCTTATCGAGAAGTCCATAGTCAACGCCCCAGGTGTCAAACGCAAGGGAGTCAACCTCTCCTGCCTTGTCTATGGCTTTCTTAATTTCCGAAAAAATCATATCAACATTGTGATGGATATGACCGTTTTCCTTAACGGGAATGTTGTCGAAGCGGTGGATTTCCTCATAGGAAATTTTTTCTCCGTCAAAAACAGCTTTGATAGCTCTGCCCGACGATGCTCCAAAGTCAAAAGCTAAAACAGTTTTCAAGCTACCACTCCTTTTTTAAGCAGAATGTTTGCATAAAGGGCAGATTCGCCCGTTGCGATAATTACGCTGGCACCCTTTGCTCTTTCGTAAAATGCAAAGCGTTCGATATATTCAATGTCGTGGTGAGCAGGCTCGTGCTTTGCCAAAATCTCGTTATATGTATCCCAAATCGGAGTTTCAACCGTGTCGCCCGGTACAACCTGCATTAATCCGACAGGCTTTTCGCTGTATGTGTCAAGCGGGAAAAGCTGAAGTACAGCGTCTAAAATCTCAGGTACACCGTGACCGTCTGCACGGATAACGACAGCATTCTTGCCGATTGATTCGCAAGGGAAGTTTCCGTCTGCGATAACAAGCTCGTCACCGTGTCCCATTTTTGACAGCTCGCAAAGAAGCTGAGGTGAAATGATTGATGGAATGCCCTTTAGCATAGCTTAGTCCTCCTTTTTGTGAAGAATCTCGTCCTCCGGATTAAATACCTTATAGCCCGGATGTCTGCCTGTTACTCTGTAATAACCTCTGAGGTCGATGAGCTTTTGGATATTTTCGTGGCTGATGTCGTGGCTTCCGCCGAGGATTACTGCGTTAATTGTAATCTTTGCCCAAAGCTCAAGACTTTCCATTCTGTAAAATGCGGTGATAACATCGCTTCCTACCGCAAGAGCGCCATGGTTTTCGAGAAGCATTACATCATGCTCTTCAAGGTATGGCTCAATAGCGTTTGGTACTTCAACGGTTGAAGGAGTGCCGTACGGTGTAAGCGGTACGCTTCCGATTACTGCAACATCTTCAATCATATTATACATATCCATTGCCTTGTGAGCTACCGCAAAGCCTGTTGCTCCCGGTGGATGTGCGTGGATTACTGCAAATACATCAGGTCTTTTTTCGTAGCATTTGAGGTGCATTTTGATTTCACTTGACGGGCGGTAACCCTCGTTAGCCTCAAGTACATTTCCCTCGCTGTCGATAAGTATGAGCTTGTCAGGGGTGATGAATGACTTGCTGATTCCGGTAGGGGTAGCGATAATGCGTCCGTCCTCAAGCTTTACGCTTACATTTCCGTCGTTAGCCGCAACCCAACCGAGCTGCCACATTTTATGACAAACATCGCAGATTTGGGCTTTGATTTCGTTAATATCTTGCATATTAAACCTCCTGAATTAAACTGTTGACTGACAGTTATTTTTATTTTATAATTGTATTATATTTAATTATAGTATAACTTTCTTGGTGGATATGGGCAATATAATATGACAATATTCACTTTTTGGAGATTTTATGAATTACAGTAATTTATATGAAAGCAAAAAAAGAGGTACATTCGATTTTCCGATTGAGCTTTATTATGTTGACTCGCTTGCTCCGAGATATGAAATGCCTTTGCATTGGCATTTGGAGTACGAGCTGATTACTGTTTTGCGTGGGAGTTTTGAGCTTTCGCTTGACGGCGAAAAAACCGTTATGTCGGCAGGTGATTGTGCTGTCATTAACGGGGGAATTGTGCATGGAGGCATTCCCGACGAGTGTATGTATGAGTGCTTGGTTTTTGACCTTCAGGCTTTTTTGCATAATATGCCGGTGCGTTCAAAGAGTATTGCGGACTTTTTGTCCGACACCTCGGGCATAACGGGAGTATATAAAAAGGGAACAGCCACTGCCGATATAGCCGACAAGATTTTTGACTCTATGGAGTGTGAGCGTAGAGGCTATGAGCTTGTGACCATCGGACTTATGTGGCAGCTTTTGGGGGAGCTTGCCTCCTCTTTTTCGGGGCAAGCCGTGGCTAAAAGTGACGAGCAGATTTCAAAATTGAAAAATGTTTTGTCTTTTATTCATAAAAATATCGACCGCCACATTTCGCTCGACGAGCTTGCAAAAACGGCAGGAATGTCGCCTAAATATTTTTGCAGGGTATTTAAGGAATTGACGGGCAAGCGACCGATTGAGTATTTGAACTATTATCGTATAGAATCTGCTTGTGAAATGCTAACGCTGACGGATGAGTCGATAACAGAAATTGCTATGAATTGCGGATTTGACGATATGAGCTATTTTTCAAAAACTTTTGCACGGTACAAGGGAACGAGTCCTAACAAATTCAGAAAAGCTAAATAAGCAATTCTTTAATTGACACAGGGCGGATATTTTATTATACTAATAAGACAGGACAAATTTATATAACAGTCGGGCATCGCTGAATATTATAAGCTCGGCTGCAGAAAGGTGACGCTATGGATAAGAAATATCTTACACTTAAAGAGCGTATCTGCTTTACCGTCGGAGCATTCGGCAGGTCGGGTATTTATACCCTTATGTCGATGTTTACCCTTGTTTTCTTTCAAAACGGCGCAGGCTTGACCTTGAAGCAGGGTACAACAATTATTTTAATCGGTAGAATTTTTGATGCTCTCAACGACCCCGTTATGGGTATGATCGTTGACAGAACAAAATCAAGATGGGGCAAGATGAGACCGTATCTTCTGTTCTCTCCCGTACCTATTGCGATAAGCACCATACTTCTTTTTACCGCACCGTTTGAGGACGGCTCTACAAAAGCATTCGTTTGGGCGCTTGTTACATACATTCTGTGGGGCGTATGCTTTACCGTACAGGATGTTCCGTTCTGGGGACTTTCCTCTGTTATCACACCGCTTGAGAGCGAGAGAACATCATTTATCTCTACTGCTCGTTTAGGCTCAACCTTCGGCGGTATTCTTCCGGCTCTTATCGTTCCGATTTTGTATCAGAGTAATATGGGCTATCAAAAGGGCTTCTTTATTTCTGCTCTTATTTTTGCATTCCTCGGATGCGGACTTTCAATTTTGATTTTCTTCGTTTCAAAGGAGCGTGTTCCTAAGATGGACCACACCCCGTCATTCAAGGAAACCTTTGTTGTGCTTGGCAAGGATAAGCTTCTTATCATCGTAATTTTTGCTGCTATTCTCGGCTCGACTATGGTTACCGCAAATCAGTGTGCAGACTATATCGGTAACTATCTTGTTATCCAAAACCACACGGATTTTGCACAGATTTTCACTCAGACAGGACAGCTCATTGAGGGCGTTGATGCTGCTGCGGCTTACGATTTTTGGATTCCTCGCGGAACAATCGTAACCACTCTCACCGTTGCCATCGGTGTCGGAATGGTGCCTGCTATGGCGATTTTCCCTGTTTTGAGAAAGAAGCTTTCATTAAAGCAGATTTACATTTACTCGGCTGCGTTCGGACTTATTGTTCACGCTTTGTGCTATGTTGTATTCTCAAAGGATGTAACAAGCGTAAATATTTATGCTCTGTGGGTATTCCTCTTCCTTATGGGTATGCCCCTCGGTATTTATAATGTTATTACATATGCGCTTATCGCAGACGCAGTAGATTATATGGAATGGAAAACGGGCGAGCGTCACGAGGGTGTTTGCTTCTCGTTCCAAACCTTCCTTTCAAAGGTTAATGCAGCTATTGCAACCTTTGTATTCGGTCAAATCCTTGACAGAACAGACTTTAAGGCTGTTGACAAATCCCTTGTCGATGTGGCAGGCAGACAGATTTTCTTTGAGCAGTCACATGACACACAGCGTATGCTTCTTGCTCTTGTAACAATAGTACCTGCTGTCGGCTTCCTTTTGACTATTATTCCTATGCTGTTTAACGACTATACAGGAAAGACTAAGGAAAACGCTCAGAAGGAATTGGAAGAACAGCGTATCGCAAAGATGTAAGGCGATAAAGCTTAAAACAATCACAATAAAAATAAAAAACGCTTTGAGAGTTTTAACTGCTCTCGAAGCGTTTTTGTTTGTGTTAAATTATATACATTACTTGAATTAAGTTTTTACAGAGCGTTTTTGATTGCCTCAAGAAGCTCGTCATATTCCTCGTATGCGGGGATATTCGGATAATCGTTCTTGATAGCCTCTGTTGACTTAAACAGGAAGCCTGCCTTGCTTGCCTGAATCATACCTAAATCGTTGAAGCTGTCACCGCTTGCAATAGTTTCAAAACCGCAGGACTGCAAAGCCTTAACCGTTGTAAGCTTTGACTGAGGACAACGCATTTTGAAGCCTGTGATTTCACCGCTGTCGCTTACCTCAAGTGTGTTGCAGAAAATTGTCGGCCAATCGAGCTTTTTCATAAGAGGTGTCGCAAATTGCTCAAATGTATCGGAAAGAACGATAACCTGAGTGATTGTGCGAAGCTCGTCTAAAAATTCTTTTGCACCCGGCATAAGGTCGATTTTTGAAATAACATCCTGAATTTCCTTGAGTCCGAGACCGTGTTCCTTCAAAATCTTAATTCTGTAATTCATCAGCTTATCGTAATCCGGCTCGTCACGGGTGGTGAGCTTCAGTTCCTCGATACCTGTTTCTTTTGCAAAGGCAATCCAGATTTCAGGTACAAGAACGCCTTCCATATCTAAGCATACAATATTCATTAATTTTTCCTCCGAGAGATTTTAGTATTTAATAGGGGTTGTATCAAGGTACTTATTAACCATAAGCGCTACCTTGAATACAATAGCGTCGTCAAATTCTCTCAAATCAAGACCGGTGAGCTTTTTAATCTTTTCGAGACGGTAAACGAGCGTGTTACGGTGAACGAAAAGCTTTCTTGAGGTTTCGGATACATTCAGGTTGTTTTCAAAGAACTTCTGAATGGTAAAGAGTGTTTCTTGGTCGAGCGAATCAATGCTGCCCTTCTTAAATACCTCTTTTAAGAACATTTCACACAGTGTTGTGGGAAGCTGATAGATAAGTCTTGCGATACCGAGGTTGTCGTAATTAATGATAGGACGCTCGTTGTCAAATACCTTGCCTACCTCAAGAGCAACCTGTGCCTCCTTGAAGCTGCGTGCAAGTTCCTTAATGCCTGTAATGCAGGTGCCGATACCTACAACAACCTTGCAGTAAAATTCTGTTGAGAGAGTGTCGCAGATTGACTGAGCAAGCTTCTCAAGTCCCTTTGAATCAACATTTGGGCGTACTTCCTTGATTAAGGCAATGTCGGTTTCGTTAATGTTGATGACGAAATCCTTTGTCTTATCGGGGAAGAAGTTTTGGATTACATCGTATGCCGAAACATCGGTATGCTCCTCAACACGAATGATGAATACAACTCTTGTGGCGTCGTTATTAAAGCGAAGCTCACGGGATTTGATATAAATATCTCCCGGTAAAATATTATCAAGAATTACATTCTTAATGAAATTTGAACGGTCGAATTTTTCGTCGTTATTCTTTTTAATCTGCTCTAAAGCAACAGCGATAATAGAAACATATCTGCGGCTGGTTTCGTCTGTTCCGTCAACGAACACGGCATATTCGGGATGAATGCTATCGCCGAAAGCCTTGTAGGTACAGGTGTCAACGCTTACATGAGCGCCTGAAAAAACGCCAGCAGCGATTACTCCCTTGCGAACCTCTCCGATTAATCCAAGCTCACTGCACGAAATAACTGTTCCGCTTTCGTCTACAACTCCTATTGTTCTGTCTGTCGCCTCACGCATTTGGTTAATTATTCCCTGAAACAATCTGTTAGGCATATTTTATACTCCTCCAAGTCAGTGCAATATAAATCTGCACAAAAAAACATCAAATCTGTTGTATATATTATACAAGGGGTTTGATGTTTTTGCAACCTTTTTGAGATATTTTTTTAAGTTTTTTGTGCTAATTGCATAACCGACCGCATTTTATACTATATATTGTGCAACAAAATACGATTGTATACTATTTTGAAGTAATTAATTTCAGCTCGTCTGCCGTGATATAGCGACTTTCGCCCTCGCTCAGCGTTTCGTCAAGAGCAAGCTCGCCCATTTTTATACGCTTTAATTCGGTTACCGTTATGCCGTGCTTTTTGAACATTCGCTTCACTTGGTGGTAAAGACCCTGTCTAAGCACAACCTTTGCAAGTGTGCGTTCGTCGTTTAACGCTTCAAGCTCCGCCTTTAGCAAACGCTCGTCACCGAGTGCCATACCCGACTTGAAATCGTCCGTCACCTCGCTGTCGAACGGCTTGTCCAGAGTGGCAATGTATGTCTTGTCGATATGTCGTGACGGGGAGAGTATGCTGTGGGCAAACTCTCCGTCGTCGGTAATCAGCATAAAACCCGTTGTGTCCTTATCCAGCCTGCCGGCAGGGAAAAGTCCACGCCTTTTCATTTCGTCGGGCAAAATGTCTATGACGGTTTTTTCGCTTTTTCCCTCGCTTGCGGATATAACACCCTTTGGCTTGTTCATCATAATGTAAACAAATTCCTTGTAGTCAATATCTCTGCCGTTTACGCTGATGATGTCGCTGTCAGAGCATTTGAAATCGCTCGACCTTACGGCTTTGCCGTTCACCGTCACTTCTCCGGCTTTAATCATAGCTTTTGCCTGAGTGCGTGATATATTCAGTTGTTTAGCTGTTATTTTGTCGAGTCTTGTCATTTAGCGCTACCAAAAATCCGTTGTCAGCCGAGGTGTCGCACAGGTCTGCACCTATGAGTATTCCGTCGTAGACAATCAGATTTGCTATAACATTGTCGTTGTCCTGATAGTTTGTGATGTTGTAGGTATACATTACAGCGGTTTTGCCCTTGTAATCGGTCAGGTCAAAGTTCTGCTGTTTTTGTATATCATTATATTTGTTATACACATCGTTAAACTGCTCGGGGATTATAATTTCCTTTGACTCCTCCTTGCTGTCCGTTTGCAAATCAAAGGAGTTGATGTAATTTACTCTTTCCTGCGTTGTTGCACAGCGTATGCTGACATTTTTTGACGCAGGCTTTGCCGGATGATTTGAAAGAAAGGTAATTAACACTACCACCAGTCCGGTAAGCAGGAGTATAAGTCCGAAGATTTGTTTTGGTTTCATCTTAAAGGTAAACATTCGCATTTTTATCACCGTTAGATTATATGCGAGTGCCTTGCCTTTAATGCCTGTTATTGTTCGGATTTTACCAAAGCGTTTAGTACCTTTCTTGCTATCGGTCCTGCTGTTTGCGAGCCTGAGTTTCCGTTTTCCACCGTAACGACAAATGCGTACGGGTGGTTTTCGTCGTCCATAAAGCCCGTAAACCACGCAATGTTATGTGCGTCCACATCATCTATCTGTGCAGTACCCGATTTAGCGCAGAGGTTAAGTCCCTTGTAATTATATTCGCCGTAATGCTCGGTGACATTGTAACGCATCATTTTTTTCATTGTGTCCGCAACCTCCGCTGACATAAGCGACGCTTGATTATGAGGCAGTGAGAGGTTGAGTGTTTTGCCTGTTTGACCGGCGAGCGACTGAACAAGATTAAATGAAGGTGCGCTTCCGCCGTTTGCGATAGCGGTTACTATTCTGAGCATTGTTACGGGAGCAAGTCTTGTGTTACCCTGACCGATACCCGTCCAACCCAAAAGGTCCTTGCTCATTTTAGTGTCGGTGCTGTCGAACACTCCGCTGTAACATCTTATTGCTCCGCTGATTACAACGGAGGAATCTACTCCAAGCTCCTTTGCGGTTTTTGTCAGCTTATCCTGACCAAGCTCGATTGCAAGCTGTGCAAAGGTGGCATTACACGATTTTGCAAGTGCGTCATTGAAATTTATATGACTGCCGTGATTTGCGTTACATTCGATTGCGATACCCTCGTCTGGCTGATACTTACCGTTACAAACCCAAGTTCTTTCGTTTATATCGGGTATGTTTTCAATAGCGCATATAGCGGTAACAAGCTTAAAGGTTGAGCCGGGAACATATGACGCATCTGTAAATCGGTTAATGTAAACGCCTTCGTATTTTTCGCTTGTGTCAAGGTTGTCGGGTACATTTTCGACATCATAGCTCGGCGACGAAACCTCGCATATAATATCGCCCGTTTTGTAATTTACAATTCCGATTGTGCCTTTTCTGCCTGCGAGCGCTTCATATGCAACATCGTTAATGTTTTTGTCTATCGTAAGGTGCAGGTCGTTGCCCTTGCCGTAGCGTTCTATATTATATACTCCGAAAAGCAGGTTATACCCTGTGAGCCTTGCGGAATAAACAGACTGAACACCGTTAGAAATGAAGTTTTTAGGGTCGCCTACAACATGGAGCGTAGATTTTCTTGTGGTTTGAGAGTCGGAATAAACCCTTTTTTCGTCCTTTGTCTGAGCAAGAATTTCACCGTTTTTATCATAAATCGTGCCTGCTCCGACAAGAGTGCCGTTGGTGTAAACATGGCTGTTAAAGCGTTTCATTACCCAAGTGTCGCTGTTGTTTACAAGCGAAACCGTCATAAACACCAAGCCCACGATAAAGGCGAGAGAAAGAAACAGAAGGAAAATTCCTCTTTTTGTTATCATTTTCATTTCTTCTTCGCACCTCCAAGATAATTATAGGTACGCACATCCGACGCTTTTATGAATGCAAGCACCATCCAGCAGGAAATCATACTTGAACCACCCTGACTGATGAACGGAAGCGTAACGCCCGTAAGCGGTAAAATATCGGTTATGCCGAAAATGTTGAGTGCTGTTTGGAACAAAAGCATTCCTGCTGCAGCTATTGAGGCGATAGAGTAGAATGTGCTTCTTGATGCTATGCTGTTTACGAGTGCCGAAATCGCAATGCATACAAAGCTCAGCACAACTATAATGCCGAAAATGTAGCCCCATTCCTCACAGATAACTCCGAAAATGAGGTCGTTGGTGCTTTCGCCGATATAGCGTACATTTCCGTTTCCTATTCCGAGTCCGAGAAGACCACCGCTTGCCATTCCGACAAGCACTCTCGTTTGCTGATAACCCGAATTGTTGAAATTATCGGCTTCCCAAATATGACGGTAGACCGCAAATCTTCGTGCAACATAGCTTTTGTATTTCAATACGATTGCACCGCCCATTACCGCAGACGCTACTGCAAGAATGACGGTTTTAATATCGCCCGAGTTCATAAATGCAAGAATGAGGAAGGTTACAAAGAATATCAATGCCGTGCCTAAGTCCTTGATTATGATAAGAGAGCCTACAACTGCCATTGAAAAGGCGATGAAAGCGATTATATTTTTTGAGGTTTGTATTTTTTCAAGCGTTGCCGAGCCGACAAATATAAATGCTATTTTTACAAATTCGCTCGGCTGAATTGTAAAGCCGCCTATTTTAATCCAATTTCGTGCGCCCATATGCGTCTCTGCTATGACAAGGTTTACAAGCAGAAGGAGCAGTGCGCCTATTGCAACAAAAATCCTTATTTTCATACAAAAATCGGTATGTCCCATAAGAAATACCATAAATATGAAACCGAGCAAACCTGCAAGCAGCATAATATATTGCTTTAAGCCCTGTGACGCATTTTGGCTTCCTACCGCCACTATGCCGACACCGCTTAAAAAGAACGCTATTATTTCAAGCTCGAAGTTTCTTCTGTGGTATGCGTTATAAAAGAATATGAGGTAAGCCCATTCGGTTACTATCAAAAGTGCTATTGCGATAATAACCTTTGGCTGAAATTCGTCCTTACAGCTTGCACCGACAAAGCCTGTCACAAGCTGAAACACAGAAAGAAAAGCCATAAGTGCAAAGTTGTTTATAGGCTTAACCTTGATGTGCTTTTTTGTTTTTTCACTCATTAAGTTTCCTCCCGATTATCTTTCGTAGAAAATGAACACCTTGTCGCCAAAGGTGAGCATATCCTCATCAAATATGAGCTGAGGCTCGTTAATGTATCTGCCGTTTAGCTTTGTTCCGTTATGACTGTCTAAATCCGCAAGCGCCCAGCCTTTTGTTGTTTGGTAAATTCGTGCGTGGTGCGAGCTTACCGTTTGCGACATAATTTGGATGTCGGCGTCATTGCCTCTGCCTATTAAAACATCCTGCTTTCTGAGATAAACGGGTCGCTTTGACTTTATGTCAACAAGTACGCCGTATGCTATCCCCGAGCTTTGCACCTTGCTTCTGATTTCCTGCTTGGTGCCTGAGGACATTGCCTCGTCGCATATGAATTTCATCGGAATATTTCCTATGGTGATAATATCTTCGTTTTCTATAACGCTGCTGCCGTTGATTTTTTCACCGTTTACAAGCACGCCGATTGTTCGTGCCGATGTGTCGGTTACTACCCAATCCTTGCGTTTTTTTGCTATTACGGCGTGAAATCTTCCGACTGTGGAAAAGGGAAGAACAATGTCGTTTGCCTTACTTTTTCCGATTGAGGTTTCCCAATGGGTGATTTCGCTGATTTCTCCGTCGTTTTCGTTTATCAGCTTTGCCAGCTTATGCACTCTCGGTCTGTTTCTGAAGAGTGAGATTATACAGGTTGCGAGTATTATCAGCGCCGCTGCGGGAGCGATGAATCTGAGTACACTGATTAAATAAACCATACCGTCACGCCTTTCCTTAAATATAATATATCTGTTTTTTTAATACATAAAACCACTTTCAGTTTAATGTTTTTGATATAAAATGTCAAGTCACTTGAAATTAGTTTACAGTTATTCTATAATGTAGATATAAAATAACGATATGAGGTGTTCACTGTGGTAGAAAAATCATATTTCGGCGCACTTGCCGACGGAACAAAAATTGACCTTTATAAAATAACAAACGAAAGCGGAGCTTATGTAACGCTTCAAACTCTCGGAGCAGGCATTCAGTCGCTTTATGTTCCTGACAAAAACGGCACGCTCGGTGATGTTGTGCTTGGCTTTGACAACCCTCAGGATTATATGAATCCCGATAACGGTTATCAGGGTCTTGTTGTGGGCAGATGGGCAAACAGAATTCGTGATGCAAAGTATGTGTTCAACGGTGAGGAATTTCACACCCCTGTAAATCAGGGCAGATGGACATTACACAGCGGCGGACGCTTTAGCTTTACTCCATGGGAGGTTGAGGCAACGGGCGACGATTATGTTATTTTTAAGCGTTTTTCTCCCGATTTGGAGGACGGCTTCGGCGGTGATTTCACTATGCGTGTTAAATATACCTTTACTCAGGACAACACTCTCAGAGTTGAGTATATGATTACGGCGGATAAGGATACTGTTGCAAATCCTACAAACCACGCATATTTTAACCTCAGCGGAAATGACGACGAAATGGTTGATACACATTATCTTATGATTAATGCGGATTATTTTACCGAGACGGACGACGACCAGCTTCCGACAGGCGAGCTTGGCGAGCTGAAAGGTACGATGATGGACTTCTCCGATATGCACACAATCGGCGAGCATATTAACGAGCCGTTCAGAGCAGTCATTGACGGCATAGGATACGATAATAATTACTGCTTGCGTAAAAAGGACTTTACTATGCAGCAGGCTGCCGTTCTTGAGCATAGAGGAAGCGGCAGACGACTCGAGGTATATACCGACTTGCCGGGAATTCAGCTTTACTGCGGCGGTTGGCTTGACAAAAACTGCAAGGCGGGCAAGGGTGCAAGTGCCGTTAAATATCGCAGAGGCGCTGCACTTGAAACTCAGTTTTATCCCGACACCGTAAACCATCAGGATGTATTCCCGACAAAGTTCGTTAAGGCAGGCGAGGAGTTTAAGAGTGTAACGGAATTTAGATTTTCGGTAATCTGATTTCCTGTTTGAGTAACAAAAACGCATTTCCTTCATAGTATGGATTGAAGTACACCGAACGGTAGGTTGCTTACATTACTATGAAGGAGATTTTTTTATGCCTGATAATCCTATTATTCAACCCGGTATCGGCAAAATAAATGAAGCGGTTTGTATAGACACTAAGCGAATTTATGACAGCTGTGTCAGCAAGGACTGCTTGGAGAATTTAAGAGTTACATTTTTTGCCTCGGGTCAGAGGCTGATTGACGAGGCGTCATCGGTTAAATGCAGAAGCTGTAAGATTAGCGCGGTGAGCATTGATGTTGATGAAGTTCCGTTTAACAAGGGATATTACAGTGCCGATGTTCATTTCTACTTTATGCTCCAGTTTGATTGCTATTCGGCGCCTTGCACAACTCCGCAAATTGCTTGCGGTTATGCTGAATTTAATAAGAAATGTATTCTCTATGGTTCAGAGGGTAATGTGAAAATCTTTACATCAAATCTTGCCGATGAAAAAACGGATTGTCCCGAAGCGCCTCAGTATTCAAATCCGACGGCTAAGGTGCAGGCGGTTGACCCTGTTGTGCTTTCTTGCGATTTGGTTGACACCTGCGATTGCCCCGTACCGCTTTGCACGGTGTTTCCTAAAAGCATTATGCGCAGTTGTGTAGAGGGCGCAATTCCTCTTGCTTCCAGTCGTGCCGTGCTTGTTACGCTCGGTCTGTTCTCGATTATCCAGATGGAAAGAGATGTTCAGATGACAATTCCTGCGTACGATTTTTGTATTCCGGACAGAGAATGTTCCTGCTCGACACAAGACCCTTGCACAGCATTTCAGGGAATTGATTTTCCGGTAGAACAGTTTTTCCCTCCTGAAAAGGATGCGGGCGATTGTCCATGCAGTTGTAAATAAATGTTGATAACGCTTTATTAACGCTTTGCCGTCGCTTTTAGCGGCGGCTTTTTTCTTTCTGTTTGTTGACCCGATAAAAAATAATACAGGAGACACCCTTTTAACAGAGTATCTCCTGCATTCATAAAATTTATTTGTCTTAAAACACAGCCATAGAATCAGTCAGAGAAAACTTCTTTGAAAATATCAACATTAGCCATTCTCATAACCGCACTGAAAAGCTTTGAGCCGTAAACAGGTGCGATACGGTTTGCAACGCTCATAGCGTGAGCGTCAAAGCCGTGAACCTGCATAGGCATCTTATGTTCAATACAGAACATAATCATCTTAACCATTTTATCACAATCGGTGCTTATCATATCCATAGCTTTAGCACCGCTGTCCATATTAACACCGGTTTGACCACGGAAAATATCCGTTTTTGTAAAGCCCGGGCATACCAAACCGACATACATTCTGCCTCTAAACTCAAGTCTGAGAGCCTCGGTGAAGCTCTTTAACGCAGCCTTTGACGCAGAGTACATAGATGTTCCCGCAAGAGTCATCAACGCAGCCGACGAATCAATGTTGATTACGGCAGGTGTGGACGATTCAAGCAATATAGGAAGCATGGTTTTTACCGAATAAACACTCGAGTAGAAATTAATGTTCATAGCCATATCGATTTCTTCATACGAATACTTATCAAATCTCTTAAACTTAGGAAGAATACCGGCATTGTTAATTAAAACATCAACCTTTGTGCCGTTATCTTTAAGCTCCTGATAAAAGCTCTCCCAATTTTCTCTTACCGATACATCAAACAGCTTATAGCTGAATTGCTTTGCATATTCCTCGCCAAGTTCATCAATGAACTTTAGCATTTTGCTCTCGCTTCTTGCAACACCGATTACGGTACAGCCGTGTTTTTTAATAAGAGTGGCTGCGATTCCTGCACCCATTCCTCCCGATGCACCTGTAACTACTACTGTTTTTCCGTGGAGCCAACATTCGCTCATAACGAAACCTCCCAATTACATATTAATTACATAATAGCTCACGATTTTTACTTTGTCAATCAAACCGGAATTTGTTATTAAATTATTTATTATTATTTTACATTTTGTTTTCTCTTGTTCGTAAAAAACCGTATACGGAGCAAATATGCTGTCATTTTTTGTATGCTTGCACATATTCGCTTGATAATTACCTGATTATAAGTTATAATTGATTCATAAATTAAAACAAAGAGGTATATTTACTTATGGCATCTTATGCAATGATAAAAGAGCTTAGAGAAAAGACAGATAAAAACGGCAACGGCTATCTTGATTTAACCGTTATCGGAAGCGACAAAAAGGAGTATCCTGCTAAGATTTGGCGTTTTGAAAATAACGGCACTTTCGCCGTAAATGATGTAATAGAAATTGAATACAGGGCAGATGATTTTAAGGGCAAAACACAGCTTAATATCACCTCGATTAAGAAAGCACCCGACAGTATGATGAGCGAGTTTGTTCCGTCGGCACAGTATGACGGCAGGGCTGTTTTTTCAATGCTTATGGGCAAGGTAGAGAATTTTAAGGATGAAGAACTGAAAGCTATTGTAAAAGATATAATGCTTGAGCATAAGGCGGCACTTGAGGTTTATCCTGCCGCTTACAGACTTCATCACGCAATCGTCGGCGGACTTATGCTTCATACTGCGTCGATAGTGGAAATGGCAGAAAAAATTTGCACTATTTATCCGGCAATCAACAGAGAACTTCTCATTTCGGGAGCGATTTTGCACGATGTTGCAAAGACTTTTGAAATGAATGTGTCAAAAAGCGGATTATGTGACGGCTACACCGTAGGCGGTGAGCTGATAGGCCATCTCGTAAAGGGTGCAATGTATGTTGAGGAGTCTGCAAAAAAGCTCGGCATAAACAGCGAAAAGGTGCTTTTGCTTGAACATATGATAATTTCTCACCACGGCATTCCCGAGTACGGTGCTGCTAAAATGCCTATGTTCTTAGAGGCAGAGGTGCTTTCTACTCTTGATGCGCTCGATGCTACTATATATGAAATTACAAACGCTGTCGATTCCGTGGGTTGCGGAGAATTTACAGACAGACAGTGGGCGCTTGATAACAGAAAACTTTACAATCATTCTTTGGGCGAAACCGACCACAGAGTAAATCTCGGCAAGTAAGGAGAAACGATATGGGAATGACTAATGCAGTAGAGCAGGACAGTTGGACAGAAATAGCCGTTACGGTAAGCACTGACGATATTGATGTCGCAGGTGATATAGCAAATATGGTGGTGCCGTACGGAATATATATCGAGGATTATTCGGCTCTTGAGGAAGAAACTATGGAAATAGCGCATATCGACCTCATTGAGGAGTCACTTTTGGAAAAGGATAGAACAAAGGGCATAATCCATATATATATCAATCCTGAGGAAAACCCTCTTGAATCCACCTCTTTTTTGAAAGAACGACTTGATGCGTTGGGAATAGAGCATGAGATAACCGTTTCCGACTGCAAACTGGAGGATTGGCAGAACAATTGGAAGCAGTATTTTCATCCTATGCCTATCGGGGACAAGCTGCTTATCCGTCCCGTTTGGATTGACGATTATGACGCCGACGGCAGAGCTGTGCTTGATATTGAGCCGGGACTTGCTTTTGGCTCAGGCTCGCACCCTACCACAAGGCTATGCCTGCAAACGCTTGAAAGATATGTAAAGGACGGCGACAGCGTTTTGGATATTGGCTGTGGCTCGGGTATACTCTCGATTGCCACACTCCTACTCGGTGCAAAAACCGCACTCGGGGTTGACATAGATGCTATCGCAGTAAAAACGGCTAAGGAAAACGCAAAGCAAAACGGCTTTGGCGAGGACAGATTTAATGCTGTTGAGGGCAATCTTTCCGACAAGGTTGACGGAAAATTCGATATTGTCGTGGCGAATATCGTTGCCGACATTATTATGGAATTTAACACCACGGTGGGCAATTTCTTAAAGGATGACGGTGTGTATATTACAGGCGGAATTATCGAAAGCCGAGAGGACGAGGTGCTTTACTCGTTTGAACAAAACGGCTTTGAGGTTAAGGAACGCTTTGAGGATAACGGATGGCTTGTGTTCGTTCTTAAACGGAAATAAAAAATTGGGAGCAGTTCATTTGAACTGTTCCCGTTTTATTTTGTATTGATATTCATTTTTCCCGTTTCATATCCGCCGAGGTCGAGCGATACGAAATCATAGCCCAGCTCTTTAAGCGTTGAATTAATGTATTCGGCATTGGTTAAAACCGTTTGCATTTCTGAGGGCAATACCTCAATTCGTGCAAGTCTTTCGTGCATTCTTACCCTTACCTGAGAAAGTCCGAGACTAAGCAAAAATTCCTCTGCTTTGTCTGTCATTTCAAGCTTCTTTTGGGTAACAGGTTCGTTGTAATTAATTCTTGTTGCAAGGCAGGCGAGCGACGGCTTTGAATGTGTCGGCAGTCCGAGTTCCTTTGACAAGGCTCTTATCTCTGCTTTTGTAAGACCGACGCTTTTCAGCGGGCTTTGCACGCCCAGTTCAACTATTGCAGCTTCTCCGGGGCGAAAATCCTTACTGTCGTCGGCATTGCTACCCTCTAAAAGCGTATCGAATCCGCTGTCGTGAGCCGTGCTTTTCAGCCGTGAGATAAGCTCTTTTTTGCAATAATAGCACCTGAGCAGAGAGTTTTCAACAAAGCCGTCAATTTCAAGCTGATTGATTTTAACATTTATATGCTTAGCTCCGATTTTTTTGCACAGGCTTTCGGCTTCGCACAGCTCTCTTTTCGGAAAAGCCGAACAGTCGGCGGTGAGTGCAAGTACATTTTCGCCGCCGAGAGCGTCAACGCAGATTTTCAGCAGTAATGTGCTGTCAACTCCGCCCGAAAACGCAACAGCAGTTTTTTTGTATTTTTTAATTTCGTTTATCAGCAGGCTCTTTTTTTCTGAAAGTATCATTTATTTTGATTTCTTTTTTCTGTTTCTTAAAACAATCATAAATATCATTCCGACAACACCGCCGATTGCATTCATCATCATATCGGTCATAGTGTCTACAAGTCCGAGATAGCCGTATTCATTGTGATATTTTGAAATATCTACCATTGCGGTTTCGTTTCCGTATTTTGAAAGTTGAAGATTTGTGCCGTGCAAAGTATCCATAAGAAATTCGTAAAACTCCCAACCGACTGCAATCGACAGCGCAAACATAATGCTGAACAATGCGGCAAGCGTTGCGGCACAGTTGCCCTTTTTACGCTGAATGATACAAGCAAAATCATAGCCGAATACGGCGCAGACAAAGCCTGTCAGCATATGCATAAAATCATCAAACCACATAAGTCTGTCGAATAAGCCCAAGTACGAGCCGAACACAATTCCGATAAAGATAATCACATTAAGCATAGTTTGGCTCAAAGGCGGTACTTCTATAATAAAACTGGTATGACCGAACACCTGAAACATATCCCACAAGTGAGAAAAGATGAAGCAAAACACGCTCTCAAAGCCCATTATAACATCACCTGTAACGAAGCTGTATGTCGCACAAACAATCATACTTATTCTTACGATTATCCAAAATATAAATTGAGCCTTTGGTATTTCATTAATAGGGTCTTTTCTTAATTTATAAGCCATTATTTTCCATCCTTATTATCGTTGTACCTTTGCTTCTTTTTATCGAGATAAGAAACATTTACATAGTCCGGAAGTCCGTTTCGATACGGAACTTGAGGAACACCTTTTACGAGAGGCATAAGATATTCCACCATTTCGTCAGTTACATCATTTCCCTCTGTGTTAATCCATTCACGGGGAATTGTTTTTTCGGCATTGGCAACCACACCTACTCTTTCGGTATAGTATTCTACCGAATAAGGATTGTTTGATATTCTTCTGAGAGTTGCAAATTCTCCGCTTTTGCCTGACACGGCAGCCTTAACTGCCACCATACCGAGATTTTGCGCCTCGGTGATGTCGGTAAGCGACGCGGTGTGTCCCGCACTTCTTTGGAGAACGGAAAGTTCAAGCGACCTTACCTTACATCCGATTTGCTCCTCGACAACATCCTTTAAGTAAGCGCCTGTTCCGCTGAGCATTACATGGCCGAACTTGTCCAACTTGTCGCCTCTTGCGGAAATATATTCGCCGTTTTCGTCACGGATTCCCTCGCTTACAACAACTATTACCGAGTTGTATTCCTGAAGCTTACCCTTTACATCGCTGACAAATTTATCAACAGAGAACGGAACTTCAGGCACATATATAAGATGAGGCGCAACATTTTTGCTGTCACGGGCAAGCACGCTGGAAGCGGCAAGCCAGCCTGCGTCTCTGCCCATAGCCTCGATAATGTGAACCGATTTAATGCTGTAAATAGCTGTGTCGTAGGTTACATTTCTTACCGCAAGAGCAACAAATTTTGCCGCACTGGCAAATCCCGGCGAATGGTCGATTCCCATAAGGTCGTTATCAATGGTTTTTGGGATTCCCATTACTTTAATGTCTATATTATTTTCTGCAACATATCTTGAAAGCTTCTCAACGGTGTCCATCGAGTCGTTTCCTCCGATATAGAAGAAATAGCCGATGTCGTATTTTTTGAGTGCTTCGATAATTTTTGCATATTCCTGCTCGTCGTTTGAAAGCTTGTATCTGCACGAGCCTAAAAACATAGCGGGTGTCATACGAAGTCTGTTAAGCCTTGACGGCTTGTTTCCGAAATGCTCCGTCAGGTCGATTACATTATCCTCTAAAAGTCCCTGAATGCCGTGTACCATACCGTAAACCGTACCGATGTCGGTGTGATTAAAGGCATATTCGATAGCACCTGCAAGGCTTGCGTTAATTACCGCAGTCGGCCCGCCCGACTGACCTATAATCATATTTTTTGCCATATTCTACCTCTTTATATAAAACAATATATATAGTGATTATTCACAACATCTATGTATTATATAACGGAACACCGAATAATGCAAATGTTTTATATACAGCCTGTTGAAAAAGTATTTTCGACAGACTGAGGCTTCATTTTCAATGAGAGGACTCTCAACGCTCCCCTTATCAAGGGGAGATGTCACCGTAGGTGACAGAGGGGATAGTCGTTAGTGTTTAGAATGCTGTTCGGAACAGTCAGGCAAATCCCTCCGTCACACCTTACGGTGCGCCACCTCCCTTATTAAGGGAGGCATTAATTTTTATCGGCGTGTCTCAGAGATTTCTTTGACAGTATAAAAGCACTCTGTTTATCGGCAGAGTGCTTTGTTTTGGTGTCTTGATTATTTGGAAAGCATAGGGGTGGAGAGGTATCTGTCGCCGCTGTCGGGGAGTAATACGACAATGTTCTTGCCCTTGTTTTCAGCTCTGCGAGCTACCTGAGCAGCCGCCCAGAGAGCAGCACCCGAGCTTATTCCGACGAGAGCGCCCTCCTGCCTTGGAAATGCGGCGCCAAATTCAAACGCAGCCTCATTAGGCACGGTGATTACCTCATCGTATATTTTTGTATCAAGGGTGTCGGGAACGAAGCCTGCGCCGATACCCTGAATTTTATGCGCTCCGCCTTTGCCTGTGGTTAAAACAGGGGAGGTCTCCGGCTCAAGTGCAATGATTTTTACATTTGGGTTCTTTTCTTTTAGATATTTGCCTACGCCCGATACTGTACCGCCTGTTCCTACACCTGCGATAAACACATCAACCTTTCCGTCAAGGTCTTTGTAAATCTCCGGTCCTGTTGTTTCGTAATGTGCTTTTGGATTAACGGGGTTTTCAAATTGACCCGCAATAATCGAGTTTGGCGTCTGCTCTTGCAGTTCCTTGGCTTTTGCGATAGCACCTGCCATTCCCTGTGAAGCGTCTGTAAGTACAAGCTCTGCACCGTATGCCTTCAAAAGGTTTCTGCGTTCAACGCTCATTGATTCGGGCATAGTGATTATTACCTTAAATCCTTTAGCAGCTGCGTAAGAGGCAATTCCTATTCCTGTATTGCCGGAGGTCGGCTCGATGATTGTTGCGCCCTCGCTCAGCTTTCCGCTTGCAACAGCGTCGTCGATAATTGCTTTCCCAACTCTGTCCTTTACCGAACCGGCAGGGTTGAAATATTCAAGCTTTGCATAGATATTTGCGTCAAGGTTGTTTTCTTTTTCAAAATTTTTAATTCTGACTAACGGTGTGTTACCGATTGTGTCGGCAACAGATTGATACAGTGCCATAATGTTTACCTCACTTATTACTTTGATTGTTATAGATTTATCCACGGGGCTTATTGTCCTTAGGTTGACTTCATCATAGCACATAATTCCTACTATGTCAATAGGTTTTGTAGTAATTTTACAAAAACTTTGTTTCGCCTTGTTTCAAACAGAATTTTTGATAAATAATAAATCAGCTTTTTATATGATTAAGCGAGAAAAAACGAGAATTTGCGAGTAAGTGTAATTTATTTGAAATTAGGTGTTGACTATTTTTTGATGTTATGATATTATACCAAAGCAATAAAAATAAATTATTCGGAGGAAAAGACTATGTCAACATTTATGCCAAAGACAGACGACATCGAGCGTGCATGGTATATTATTGATGCAGCTGACAAGCCACTCGGCCGTGTTGCTGCTCAGGCTGCTTCACTTCTCAGAGGTAAGCATAAGCCAATCTTTATGCCAAATGTAGATTGCGGCGATTTCGTTATCATCATTAACACAGACAAGGCTGTACTTACAGGCGATAAGCTTAATAAGAAGCTCTATCAGCATCACTCAGGCTATATCGGAAACCTCAAGGAGGTTAAGTACGGTACTCTTATGAAGGAAAAGAGCGACTTTGCTATGGAGCTTGCTGTAAAGGGTATGATTCCTGACACAACTCTCGGCAGAAAGCAGCTTACCAGATGTAAGATTTATAAGAACGCAGAACACAAGCACGAGGCTCAGAAGCCTGTTGCTTATGAAGCATAAGGAGGTAATTTAATATGTACGAATCAAATCCTTATTTCTACGGAACAGGCAGACGCAAGGAGTCTGTTGCTCGTGTACGTGTTTACGCAGGTACAGGTAAAATCATTATCAATGACAGAGACATCGATGATTACTTTGGTCTCGAGACCTTAAAGCTCGTTGTTCGTCAGCCACTTACACTTACAGATACAACTGAGAAGTTCGACATTATCTGCCGTGTAAACGGTGGTGGTGTATCAGGTCAGGCAGGCGCTATCCGTCACGGCCTTTCAAGAGCGCTTCTTCAGTATGATGAGGCTCTTCGTCCTGCACTCAAGAAGGCTGGCTTCCTTACTCGTGATCCTCGTATGAAGGAAAGAAAGAAGCCGGGTCTTAAAGCAGCTCGTCGCGCACCACAGTTCAGCAAGAGATAATCAGTATTATCTATACAAGGCATTCCTTATGGAGTGCCTTTTTCTTTTGCACGATGAGGTGGGTGCAAAAAACTCCACAGCCTTGATGACTGCGGAGCTTTCTGCTGTATATTATTTTTTGCTCTGCTTATTCATTAAAAGCAGAGATTTTTGTTTTTGTATGCCGTTATCAACTGTCAAAGCGAATATTTTTAATTCTTTGGGTGGTGTATACAGCGGTGAAAAATCTGCTGATACCCTCCAACGCACAGCCGATACCGTAAAGCCTTGTCATAAGCGTTAGACTTTTTATCGGACAGAAAATTAAAACTATTCCGACTGCCATAGAAGCTATCGAGAGAGCAAGCAGACCGCCCCAAGCGTTTAAGCCGATTCTCTTTGCGTCGATTGACGCCTGAACAGAGAAAAGACCGCCCGTTGTTATGAATATTCCCAAAACCGTGCTGAAAAACGAAAGCACCCAATTTGTTTTTGCAATGAATACTATACCCAGCACGATTGCCAAAATGCCGAGCGCCAAATCGAATTGAAAGGCAATGTTGTATCTGTCGTCCGAGAAATAGGCACAGATTTTTATTACGCCGAGCATAATGATGAATGCGCCGAGAATACAGCAAACCACATTCATTGATATTTGCGGAAAGATGATTAGAGCAACTCCCATAAGAGCGAAAAGTACGCCGGCACAAATGTAGGCTGTTTTTATACTCTTTAAGTATTTCATGCCGATACCTCCGAATGATTATAAATATGTTTACTAAAACGCAAAAACACCGACACGAATACGACAGACTATGATTCGTGTCGGTAAGAAAAGCGGTCAATTAGGTATAAGTAAGAGGGGGAAATCAGACCTGAGGAGAAAAAATATAAAGAAAACCCAAATAGCTTGGATAGCCTGAATCTTAATTAAATTGACCGATAGCCGAGCTGTTTACCTCTGCTATGGCTTTATTAAAACACAGACAGCCAAAAAATAAAACTGTCAAAAAAAGAGAAATATGCAATTATTGCACATTTCCCTCATTTTGTACTAATTATTTTCAATTACATTGAGTGAGTTTTCTATATTTTCGGGGAAAATCCTGCCGAGCTTTTTAATAAAGTCCTCAGGATTTGTTTTCATTCCCAGTTGTACCCATTCGGAAAAAGTACCTGCAATGGCGTGCTTATAGAAAATCGAAATTATTCTTATGTCGTCATCGTTTACGCACAGATTTTTCTTTTTGCATAAATCCTTTATCTTATGCTCGATTATTCTGCCTATGCCGTTTGCCATATACAACTTGATTTTGTCGGCATATTTGGACGAAAAAATGTTAGAAATTATGCTCTTGTTAATCAGAGCGCTTCCTGCGATTTTATGAAATGCGTTCTCCCACGAAAAATTATCGTCGTCTCCGTCAATGATTTCGTCAAGAATATTGTTAAACGAGTCGGCAAGAACATCATAAATATCATGGTAGTGATAATAAAATGTGTTACGGCTGATTCCGCATTCGTCAATTATGTCTCTGACCTTTATGCTGTCGAGAGGCTTGCTTTGTAACAGCTTTAGCATTGTAAGCTTGATTTCTTTTTTTGTAAACTGTTGCATATTTTACCTCCCCACATAATTCTATCTTAAAATTATACCATAATTCTCTCACTTTTGCAATATAAGTGGACTTCGTGTTTTTTGTATGATATATTAAAACAGAGCATACATTTTCAAACAGTTGTATAAAACGGGCGGTTTTTCTGTTTCGGGAGAATGCTTTATAATTTCATTCTTTAATTTACGATTTAGTAATAATCGTTGCAGAGTGCGGTTTATCTGTGCTATTATTAGCGTATAGATTAGGCGGTGATTTGATGAAAGAAAAAATATTTTTGCTTGAGGACGATTTATATTTGCGTGACGGGCTGAAAGAAATGCTTGCAAGTCAGGGGTATGCCGTTACGGCAGCCGAAACGATTTCGCAGGCAAGGGGGATTATTGCGTCGGGCGTCTTTGATTTGATTATCCTTGATGTTATGCTTCCCGACGGAAGCGGTCTTGACCTTTGTGCGTCGCTGAGGGCCTCGGGAGTTACTTCGCCGATACTCTTTTTGACTGCGTGCGATGATGAGATAAACATCGTAAAGGGACTTGATTCGGGTGCGGACGATTATGTTACAAAGCCGTTTAAGTTGTTGGAGCTTATGTCGAGGGTGCGTGCGCTCATCAGACGCTCGGGAAACGGCTCTTCGGTTATAAGCAGCGACGGAATTGTTATTGATATGAACAATATGACGGTAAAAAAGGATAACGAAACTATGTTTTTGACAAAGACGGAGTTTCAGATTTTATGCTGTCTTATTCGCAACAGCGGTGTTATCGTTACCCGTGATACGCTTTTGAAAAACATATGGGACGAAAGCGGAAACTTTATTTATGACAACACCCTGAGCGTGCATATGAGCAGACTTAGAGAAAAAATCGGAGCAGAGCATATAGTTACCGTAAGAGGTGTCGGATACAGATGGGAGGACACCAAATGAGTGCTTACGCTGTTTTGGGCGGTGTAATTTTGATTTTGCTTGTGGCTTGCGTTGTACTGCTCGTAAAGAATGTCAAAACGAACCGAAATATTGACAAGCTTACAATGCAGATTAACGATTTCCTTAATCACGATATAATGACGCCGTTTAGCCTGTATGATAATGATTTTGCGAGATTGCAAAACGGTGTTGCGGATTTGCAGGAGGCTGTAAGGCTTGAGGAAAACAAGCTTGCACGGGAAAACAAGAAAAATATGGAATTTATTTCCGATATTTCTCATCAGCTGAAAACTCCTATCGCAGCGATTAAGCTTTACTGTGAAATGGATGATGAGATAAATCCGACCGTGCATAATACCAAAGAGCTTGAACTTATAACAAAAATGGAAAGCCTTGTGTATCAGCTTTTGAAGCTTGAAAAAATCAAGACGAGCGATATATACGGCGAAAATTATAAAAGCTGTGAACTGTCGGAGCTGATAAACAGCGTGATTTGCGAATTTAAGCCGATGTTTCCCGAAAAGAAGTTTATTGTTTCGGGGAAAAGCATCATAAGATGCAGCAAAAGCTGGATAGGCGAGGCGGTGTCGAATGTTATAAAAAATGCTTGCGAGCATACGGATGAAGACGGTCGGGTTACGGTAGAAATAAGTGACCGTCCGAGAACATCTGTTATTAAGATTTATGACAACGGAGGCGGAGCAAACGAGGACGACCTTAATAATTTGTTTGTGCGATTTTACAAGGCTGACAATGCAAGCCAAAAAAGCACAGGCATAGGTCTTGCAATAGCAAAGGCGGTGGTTGAGCGACATCACGGCGTTATTTCCGCAGAAAATTATAATGACGGCTTGGCGGTTAATATCTGTCTGCCGCATATAGAAGCTAACGAATTGATATAGCATAAATGCAGCCCTATCCAATATCAGGTGTTGGAGCAGGGCTGTTTTCTTACAAATTCTTAATCTTGGCGTAAGAGTAATGAAAGAGTGCCGTGTTATTATTATAGTGAAGAAAGGCTAAAACAGAAAGGATTGATACTATGAGCATTATTTCGTGCAATGGGTTGACAAAGGAATATATAAGCGGTGACTGCATCGTAAAAGCTGTCGACAGCGTAACTGTTGAGTTTGAGCAGGGTGAATTCTGTGCGATTACGGGACCGTCAGGCTCGGGCAAATCCACTCTTTTGCATATGCTCTCGTCGCTTGAAAATCCCACTTCGGGATATGTTCTGTATAATGACGCCAAACTTGGAAATTACAGCGACAATCAGCTTTCCATTCTTCGCAGGAGACGCTTCGGCTTTGTGTTTCAGGCATACAATCTTGTAAACGAGCTTACGGGAATGGAAAATATTTTGCTTCCGATTATGCTTGATTCTAAAAAACCCGACGAACAATATTTGGAAAGAATTGTAAACATATTAGGCATAAAAGACAGGCTTGAGCATTTGCCGTCTGCGCTTTCGGGCGGACAGCAGCAAAGAATTGCGATAGCAAGAGCGCTTGCAAATAAGCCGTCAATTCTTTTTGCGGATGAGCCGACGGGAAATTTGGACAAAAAAAGCGGAGAAGAGGTGCTTACTCTTCTTAAATATGCTGCCGAAGAGCTTGGTGTTACGCTGATACTCGTTACCCACGACCTGCATGTTGCGGAACAGGCAGACAGGATTTTAACCATTGAGGACGGAAAAATCGTCAGAGATTCAAGGTCAGAGGTGGTATGATGAAAAACAAATTAACCGTTAATGATATTGCTCTTGCAAACATAAGGCAGAGAAAAAAGCAATATTTGATAATGATTATCGGTATAGTTCTTGCTATGGTTTTTTCCGGCAGTATTGTGTTTTTTGTATCTGCCGCAAAGGAAACCTCCCGTGCGAGTATGATTGAGGCAAACGGCTATCAAAACATTGCTATGGGTGCCGATTGGCTTAGCGAGGAGGATTACGAACTTGCAAAGCAGAAAAATGTGATACAGGATTATGCCGTTGTGGACGTTATGGGATATGCCTATTCTTCGGAAGGTCTCAAAAGACTTGGCTGTGATATAGGCAGGGCGAATGATAAATTTCGCCAAATATCCAATCAAAAGCTGATAGAAGGCAGACTTCCCGAAGCAAAGGACGAGATTGCCATTGAAAGCGAGGCTCTTAAAAGGTTGGGTTATCGTGACGCCGGTGTAGGAAGTACGATTACCGTAAATGTTGATATTCAAAACGGTAACGGCTACGGCGAAACGGTCGAAAAGAATTATGTCATCACGGGTATATTAAAGGACAAAAAGAGCAATTTCGCATTCAGCTATGATTATGACAGTACCAATTCGTCACACGCACCTTCCATTCCTGCGATGTTTGTTGCAGACGATACCGTTATGGACTCGGGCGGAAGAACGAAACTGATTGCGTATATAGTTGAACATCAATCTTACTTTCGTTCAATTAACGGCGAACAAAATCTTTTTGGCTATTTGGAAAAAAATTATCCCGAATTTCATAATTCGGAATATCAGACTTACGGCACAAGCTATGATTCGTCATCTGTTTTAGATTATCATATGTTTAATAACGGAGAGCTGATGCTGTTTATTGTGCTTGTTTTGATATTTGCTTCTTGCGTTGCCATAGTGAACTCTTTTAATAACAACTTAAAGGAGCGCAGACAGCAGATAGGAATGCTCAGAGCCGTTGGTACGACCAAGCGACAGATAATTCATATTTTCGGCAGAGAGGCATTTATTATAGCACTTATTTCTACGCCGATAAGTATTTTGATTTCGTATTTGCTTGTGTATCTGGGTATTAATTTGATGAGCGACAATGCGGTTATGACAAAGAGCATTTGGACACTTCCGATTGCAGCGGTGATAAATATGACTGTCGTTATGCTTGCGGCACTTGTGCCGTTGATTATTGCATCGGGCATTTCACCTATGCAGGCAATTCGTGATGTCAGAACTCAACGCAGGGCAAAGGTAAAGAAGATTCATTCAAAGATGCAATATAAACCTGCCACTCATCTTGCAAGACGAAACGGTCAGCTATATAAAGGCAGCAAGATTGCGGTCGGAATGATTTTGGCTGTTTCGATTATGTTTTCTGCGTTTGGCTTTTCGTTCCTTGCTTATCAAAAGGAAAACAAGCCTACTATTCCGTATGATTACACTTTATATTGCTCAAGCAGTGATGGTGCTACACAGGCAGAAAGGCAGACGATTGCTTCAAATCCGCTTGTTAAGAGCGTCAGAGGAACAAAGAGCGATAATGTATATGTCAAGGCTGATTATTCGGATATGCTTTTCAGGGCGCTGAATTCGTGGATGATACTTGATGTAGACGAGAACTATAAAAAAATAAAATCAGCTGAGGATTATGCACGCATAATTACCGAGTGTGATACGAATAAGATTAGAGAACACAATCCTTCCGAATTAGAGGAACTTGGAATTGCCGATGATGTTTGGAATATGACAATTAGTTCATATGACCAAGCCGAAATCAACTCTCTTGAAAAGGATGTATATGACGGCAGGATAGATTATAACAAGATACGCTCAGGCGAAGAAATAATTATGATTATGCCTAAAAAGGCGGAGCTATTGGCCAGATTATATAAAAACGGATATGGCGAGAGCTATAACTATGATGACGAGGTCGGCAAAGACGGAGATTATGGTTATAAATCTGTTATTACTGCCGAAAGCAAGTATAAAGCGGGTGATGAGATTGAAATTTATTCACCTGTCACAAAGAGCTTTAAGACTGTAAAAATAGGTGCATTGGTATCACCGGGCAGAAAAACTGACAGATATGATATTGTAAGCACACATGGGGTGGGACTTATTACCTCACACGACGGCTTGTATTCGATAAACAACAGTAGCGGTTACGAGCGACTGTATATGTCTTTGTATGAAAAGCCTGACGAACAGACAGATACTGAATTCACCGAATTTCTTGACAGTTATGTTGTGAAATATCAAGCTTATTTAAGCTCTACATTTAAGGAAAGTCAGCAGTTGGAGCATACTTATCGTTCCGGAATGACTGCTATACTTGTAATTATGATTATCAGCTTTGTTATATGTGCAAGCATAATCAATAATTCGATTACTGCACAAATCAGAGAAAACAAGCGTGCAATCGGCACATTGCGTGCGGTCGGAGCAGGAGAGGGCGTACTGGTTAAATCGTATTGTCTGAGAATGATGTCTATGTTCGGCTGGGGAGCAGGTGTCGGCTTCGGAATTTATATCATAGGATATTTTGTTATCGGAGAGCTTTGCAAACGGATTGAATATTTGGGACTTGATATGCTGTTCAGACCGTTGCCTGCTGTTTTTATGGTTGTGTTGCTATTCGTTGTTTGCCTTATAAATCTATGGTCTAAGGTAAGGCGTGAAATGAAAAACAGTATTGTTGAAAATATAAGGGAGTTATGATGAAAAAAATATTATCTTTATTAGTATCAATTTTGCTTTGCGTTTGTATGCTTGTGCCGTGTGCGACAGCTTTTGCAGAGGAGGACGAAGCTCAGACACCGGTAAACTCTTCTGTTCCGAGGCTTATGCTCACTTCGTACAGCGTAGAGGGCGGATATGCTTCGCCGTCAGAGCAAAAAGAGCTGTCTCTTACAGTAAAGAATTACAGCAGGGACAAGGCAATATATAATGTTAAGCTGTCGCTTACAGACGACAGTGCGGAAATTCAACCCGATGGTACGGGTACTACCTTTGTGCAAAAAATAAATGCGGGTGCATCATATACTTGGAAGCTTAAAATAGGTGCAAGTGCCACGGCTTCCGTGGGAAATCATAAGCTTACGGTTTCAAGCGAGTATGAGGACGAATACCATTCTGCGTTTTCTAATTCGGACACCGTAATCGTCAAAGTAAAGCAAAAGACGGAGCTTTCTTATGACGGGATTGTACTTGCCTCAAGGCTTACTCAGGACAGCTCGTCGTCGATGAATGCGGTGCTGATGAACACGGGAAAATCCGTAATAAAAAATGCTAAGGTGTCGCTTGATGTTGAAGGCGTTACAACGGGCGGAGTGCTGTTTATCGGCGAAGTGCCTGTCGGTGAAAGCAAAAGCGGAACGATTAATTTTATGGTTGATTCGTCTGCCGAGGGCGAAATCAAAGGTACTGCAACAATCACCTATGAAAATGACTTCGGCGAGGAATTCAGTCAGACGGTTGAGCTTACTTCAAATGTTGAGCCTAAAAAGGAAGAAACCGAGCAGGAGCAGGAAAAACAGCCTAAGTTCAGACTATGGTGGGCATTTATGCTTGGCGGATTGGTAATAGGCGGTGCCGTTGGTGCAATAATACCGATTTCAATTAATTCTTACAAGCGTCGCAAGGAGGACGAACTGAGGCTTTGATAATTTAGCCAAAAAGAAAGTGAAATATTCGTCACACTTTAGTGCGTGAATGAGATATTGCTGTTGACAAAGGGCTTGATTTATGATTAGATAATATATGCGGCATTGCTTAGTATGGGCGATGCCGTCATATTTTGTTTGGAGAATTGATATGACTGCAATAATTGAAGCGATTTACGGCTTTCTATGGAACGATTTATTCACTATTACACTTGGTCAAACAAAGATAGGTATACCGTTTTTGGTTTTGCTTCTTATACCTACGGGTATATATTTTACTGTAAGAACTCGCTTTATGCCTATCAGGAAGCTTCCCGATATGATCAGGGCGCTCGGAGAAAAGAGAGATGACAAATCCAGCCTTTCTGCGTTTCAAACTCTGATTGTTTCTACCGCAACGAGAGTAGGTATGGGAAATCTTGTGGGCGTTGTTGCCGCTATTTCGTTTGGCGGAGCAGGTGCTGTATTTTGGATGTGGCTCAGTGCGCTGTTGGGTGCGTCTACCGCTTATGCCGAGGGTACTCTTGCTCAGCTTCATAAGAAAAAGGACAAGCTTTACGGCGGCTATCACGGCGGTCCTGCTTACTATATCCACGATTTTGTTGAGAAAAAGAGAAAAAAGCCGATTAAAAAGTCTGTGCTTGCCATTTTGTTTGCGTTCTTCGGCTTGCTTTGTTGGTGCGGAATAAGTCAGGTTATAAGTAATTCCGTAACCTCTGCATTTGATAATGCGTTTTCAATTCCGCCGATTTACACAACCGTTGTTTTGGTTGCTCTTGCGGCTGTCATTGTGTTAAGAAAGAATGCGACGGTTAAGTTTCTTGATGTTATCGTTCCGATTATGGCGGTGCTTTATTTTGTAATTACAATCTTTATTATTTTGAAGAACATTACACTTATGCCGAGCGTTTTCAAGCGTATTTTTGAGGAGGCATTCGGTTTAAGACAGATTGCCGGAGGCGGATTCGGCGCTGTGCTGATGAACGGTGTTAAGAGAGGCTTGTTTTCTAATGAGGCAGGCTCGGGTTCTGCTCCGTGTGCGGCTGCGGCTGCCGAGGGAAAAAGCCCGGAGGCTATCGGTATGGTGCAATCGCTCGGTGTTTTGATTGATACTATTGTTATCTGCACTTGTACCGCAATGATTATTCTTCTTGTACCCGATAATGTTGTCGGTTCGCTTCAGGGAATGGAGCTTTTGCAAACCGCTATGAACTACCATCTCGGTCCGGGCGGAACTGTGTTTATAGCAGCTATACTGTTCTTGTTCAGCTTTTCCACCTTTATCGGAATTTTGTTCTACGCTCGCTCCAATGTTTCGTACATTTGCGGTGAGAATTGGCTCAGCCAAAACATTTATAAGGTGGTTGCACTCGTTATGCTCTTTGTGGGCGGATTGCGTTCGTTCACCGTTGTTTGGGACCTCGGCGATGTGGGTATCGGTCTTATGACAATCATCAATTTAATAGTGCTTATTCCTATGTCTAAGGAGGCAATCGCCCTGCTTGACAAAGACCGTAAATTAAAAAAATAATTGAAAAGTCCTCTTTTATCGAAATTTAGCGATTAAAGAGGATTTTATTTTTGCTTTTCGCTTGCATTGAGCATCTAAATTAAGTATTATATAAATACTGATAACGCAATAATTATGTGGGAGAATGCTATGAACAGAATTATCTTTTCTGACGAGAGCGAAAGAAAATACGCTCTTGCCTGTCTTGCATTTGCTAAAAGACTCGGCTTGATTGACGATGACAGTCTTGATGCGATTTATAAAAGATGTGAGGCGGAAAACGCACTCAGAAAATCCAAGCTTTCGTCAAATGAAACGGTGTACGGTCCGACTGCTTTTTCACCGAATGAATATCTTGATTATGAGCTTACAAGATTTAAGCTTGATTTTGCAGGTGAAAGCGACAAGGTACGCTATGATTATAAACCTATCGAAAAAAAGGATATGAAGGCATATTATAAGGCAAACAAGGATTTGTTCACAAGATATAACAGAGAACGCTTTTTCTTCTTTGAGGTTAAAACGGTTATCTATAAAAAAATAAGAGAGGATGAGTACGAGAATGAAGTCAACAGTATATTATGTCAGCTCTCTTAACGGAAATGACGAAAACGACGGTCTTACTGCACAGACTGCCTTTTTAACTCTCGACAGGATTAATTCCCTTACTCTTGAGGCAGGCGACAAGGTTTTGCTTGAAAACGGCTCTGTTTTTGAAAATCAGTTTTTGCACATTAAAAACGCAGGCGATATTAACGGTGAGCCTATCGAGGTAGGTGCTTACGGTGACGAGAACGCAATGCCTCATATTGCCGCAAACGGCAACGGGGTATGGTATCAGGATTACGGCACGGAGCTTGATTTTCAGCACCATGTGTATAATGGTGATGTTTCGTCGGCGGTGCTTCTTTATGATACGGAGAATATAATAATCCACGATATTGAAATCAGTAACAAAGAGCGTTTTACCGATATGCAGGCATATTGCGCTGCCGATAAAATGGACAGAACGGGTGTTGCCGTTGTTGCACAGAACAGGGGAACGCTTCATTCTATAACTCTTGATAATCTTTTTGTTCATGATGTAAACGGAAATGTCTATAATAAGCATATGAACAACGGCGGAATTTATATGACTTGCTTTACTCCGGCAGATGAGGAAAAAACAGGCGTTGCAAGATATGACGGCGTGACCGTAAAAGACTGCTTTGTTAAAAATGTAAGTAGATGGGGCATTGCTGTCGGTTATTCATATCGCCATAATGATTTTTCGTCAAAGGAATTGTCGGAGGATTTGTTTAAGAAATACGGCAACGAGAATATCACCATTGTTAATAACTATGTTAAATTTGCGGGCGGAGATGCTATTACTCCTATGTACGCTTTGGCTCCGCTTGTTGAACATAATTTGTCCGATTCCTGTGCAACGGAAATGAATGACAGATATTATAAATATCCCGAAAAGCGTATGGGCAAGGTAGCTGCCGCTATTTGGCCGTGGAAGTGCAAGAATGCACTTTTGAGATATAATGAGGCGGTAGACACTAAGGTAAACCAGGACGGTATGGCTTGGGACGCAGACTCGGGCGACGGAACAACCTATGACAGCAATTACAGCAGGCTCAACGAGGGCGGATGTATGATGTTTTGTTTGCAGCAGGCTGTGCATAATACATTTATCAATAATTTGAGCTATGACGATTTAAGCGGTACGATGACACCTGCAAGCAATCCCGACGCACTTGTTGCAAATAACAAGTTTTATGTTCGCAAGGGTGTGCCGTTCAGACGACCGAGAAATCACGGCAAAATGACATTGAAGAACAATGAAGTAATTAAAATCAAATAATATAGACAGAGAGGTAATGCAATGGCAAAGACAAAGGGAAGAGTTACTATACCCACCGATATGGATGTGGTAAAGGAAACGCTCGAAATTATGGACAAATGGGGCGCTGACGCTATTCGTGACTGTGACGGAACAGAGTTCCCGCAGGAACTGAAGGACGCAGGCGCAAAGGTTTATGCAACCTATTACACAACCCGTAAGGATAACGAATGGGCAAAGGCAAACCCGGACGAAATTCAGCAGATGTATATTATGACAAAGTTCCATACTGCTGTAAGCGATTCCCTTGAAATTCATCTTATGGATAACCTTTATCCCGATATGCTCAAGGTAAATGATTATGACGATATTACCAGATGGTGGGAGGTTATCGACCGTACAACGGGCGAGGTTGTACCTACTGACACATGGAGATATGATGCAGAAAGCGGAAATGTGGTTATTTGCAACGCAAAGCCGTTCCACGAATATACCGTAAGCTTCCTTGCTTATATTATGTGGGACCCGGTACATATGTATAACGCTGTGGTAAATGAGTGGAAGGATGTTGAGCCTCAAATTACTTTTGATGTTCGCCAGCCTAAGACAAGGGCGCATTCTCTTGAGAGATTGCGTAAGTTTCTTGAAACTCACGAGTATGTTGATGTTGTAAGATTTACAACCTTTTTCCATCAGTTCACTCTTATTTTTGATGAGCTTGCAAGAGAAAAGTTTGTTGACTGGTTTGGATATTCCGCATCTGTAAGCCCGTATATTCTTGCTCAGTTTGAGCAGGAGGTAGGATATAAATTCCGTCCCGAGTTCATAATTGACCAGGGCTATATGAATAATACATATCGCATTCCGTCTAAGGAGTTCAGAGATTTTCAGGCTTTCCAAAGACGAGAGGTTGCAAAGCTTGCTAAGGAAATGGTGGACATTGTTCACGAGTACGGCAAGGAAGCAATGATGTTTATGGGCGACCATTGGATTGGTATGGAGCCGTTTATGGACGAGTTTGCTTCAATCGGTCTTGATGCGGTTGTAGGCTCTGTCGGAAACGGTGCAACCCTCAGACTTTTCAGCGATATTAAGAATGTTAAGTACACAGAGGGCAGATTTTTGCCGTATTTCTTCCCGGATGTTTTCCACGAGGGCGGCGACCCGATTTACGAGGCAAAGGTTAATTGGGTGACAGCAAGAAGAGCAATCCTCAGAAGCCCTATTCAGCGTATTGGCTACGGCGGATATTTGAAGCTTGCACTTCAGTTCCCTGAGTTCGTTGATTATATAGAGGGCGTATGCGATGAGTTCCGCACTCTTTATGATAATATTCAGGGCGTTACCCCTTACTGCGTAAAGAAAGTTGCAGTCCTTAATTGCTGGGGCAAGATGCGTGCTTGGTCAAACCATATGGTACATCACGGATTGTATTACAGACAGAATTATTCATATTTCGGCATTATCGAGGCTCTCAGCGGCGCACCGTTTGATGTTAAGTTTATCAGCTTTGATGATATTAAAAATGATAAGAGCGTGCTTGATGATGTTGATGTTATTATCAATGTAGGCGATGCAGATACAGCTCAGTCGGGCGGCGAATATTGGACTGACGAGGAAATTGTTACAGCTGTTAAGAGTTTTGTATATAACGGCGGTGGTTTCATCGGTGTAGGCGAGCCTGCTGCTCATCATTGGCAGGGTAAGTTTTTCCAGCTTGACGACATTTTGGGCGTTGAGGAGGAAAACGGTTTTACTCTCAATACTCGCAGATATAATACCGAGGAGCATCGTGACCACTTCATTCTTGCCGATACAGATAACGGCAATGTTGACTTCGGTGAGGGTAAGAAAAATATTGTTGCTCTCGACGGTACAACCGTGCTTGTTCAAAATGCTACCGAGCTTCCGTTTATGGTGCGTCATGCCGAGGAAGTTCAAATGGCAGTAAGACAGTTCGGCAAGGGCAGAGGCGTTTATATCAGCGGACTTCCGTATTCGTTTGAAAACAGCCGTGTGCTTTATCGTGCGGTTCTTTGGAGTGCAAGTGCCGAGAATGAGCTTAACTGCTGGTATTCAACTAACTATAATGTTGAGGTTCACGCTTATGTTAAAAACGGTAAATACTGCGTTGTAAATAATACATACGAGCCACAGGATACCACCGTATATGTAGGCGACGGCACAAGTTTCGACCTTCACCTCGACGCAAACGAAATCAAATGGTATCAAATTTAATTTGATATAACAAAAACGCTTGCAAAAGTAAGCGTTCAAACTAAAGAAAAACCCTGTTTCAGCGAAAGCCGAAGCAGGGTTTTATGTGTTTAATTGTTGCGAATATTTTGGCGAAAAATTATTTCGCTGTCAAAATTCTGTCGTTATTTCAAGAACTTAAAAGTCTTGAAAGTTATTACTTTACAGCTTCTTCTACTGCAACTGCGCATGCAACGGTAGCACCTACCATCGGGTTATTACCCATACCGATAAGTCCCATCATTTCTACGTGTGCAGGAACTGAAGATGAGCCTGCAAACTGTGCGTCGCTGTGCATTCTGCCCATTGTATCGGTCATACCGTATGAAGCAGGACCTGCAGCCATATTATCAGGGTGAAGTGTACGACCTGTACCGCCGCCTGAAGCAACTGAGAAGTACTTTTTGCCCTTTTCGAGACGCTCTTTCTTATATGTGCCTGCAACAGGGTGCTGGAATCTTGTTGGGTTAGTTGAGTTACCTGTGATAGAAACATCAACATTTTCCTTCCACATAATAGCAACGCCCTCGGTTACATCATTAGCACCGTAGCAGTTTACCTTTGCACGAAGACCGTTTGAGTAAGGTTTGCGGAATACTTCCTTAACCTCGCCTGTGTAGTAATCCATCTCGGTTTCGATATATGTGAATCCGTTAATTCTTGCGATAATCTGAGCAGCGTCCTTGCCGAGACCGTTAAGAATAACTCTAAGAGGCTTTTTACGAACTTTGTTAGCCTTCTCAGCGATACCGATAGCACCCTCAGCAGCAGCGAATGATTCGTGACCTGCAAGGAATGCGAAGCACTCTGTTTCTTCTTCAAGAAGCATCTTGCCGAGGTTACCGTGGCCGAGACCTACCTTACGCTGGTCAGCAACAGAACCCGGAATGCAGAATGACTGAAGACCCTCACCGATTGCGGCAGCAGCCTCAGCAGCAGTCTTAACGCCCTTTTTAATAGCGATAGCACAGCCTACTGTGTAAGCCCACTTTGCATTTTCAAAGCAGATAGGCTGAATACCCTCAACGATTTTATATGGGTCAAAGCCTTTAGCGTTGCAGATTTCTTTACATTCTTCGATTGATTTAATATCGTATTTTTCAAGAACAGCAAGGATTTGCTTTTCTCTTCTTTCGTATGATTCAAATAAAGCCATTATAATATCCTCCTACTCTCTTATTCTTTTCTTGGGTCGATAACCTTAACAGCATCGTCAACTCTGCCGTATTGTCCCTGAGCCTTTTCAAAAGCTGTGTTAGCGTCGTCGCCTGCCTTGATGAAGTCCATCATCTTGCCGAAGTTTACGAACTTGTAGCCGATGATTTCGTTATCCTTATCAAGTGCGATGCCTGTTACATAACCGTCTGTCATTTCGAGGTAGCGAGGACCTGCCTTGCGAGTACCGTACATAGTACCAACCTGTGAACGAAGACCCTTACCTAAATCCTCAAGACCTGCACCTACAACCAATCCGTCATCAGAGAAAGCACTCTGAGTACGACCGTAAACGATTTGGAGGAACAGCTCTCTCATAGCAGTATTGATAGCGTCACAAACAAGGTCTGTGTTGAGCGCTTCAAGAATAGTTCTGCCCGGAAGAATTTCCGATGCCATAGCTGCTGAGTGAGTCATACCCGAACAGCCGATTGTCTCTACAAGAGCTTCTTCGATTACACCGTTTTTAACATTAAGTGTAAGCTTGCAGGTACCCTGCTGAGGAGCGCACCAGCCAACACCGTGTGTAAAGCCGGAAATATCGGTAATTTCCTTTGCCTTAACCCATTTTGCTTCCTCCGGAATAGGAGCAGCACCGTGAGCAACGCCCTGAGCAACAGGACACATTGTTTCAACTTCGTGTGAGTAAACCATTTTCTAAACTCCTTACTTTTAATTTAGATAAATTTATTAAAATTTACTGTATATATTATAACCAAAATTTCTTTACTGTTCAAGAGTAAATATTGATTATCGTAAATTTTTGACAATTTTTACACAAATTCTATAAATTTTGTATTTACATATATATAAAATTAAAGCCTGCCTTGAATTTTGCGTCAAGAACAGGCTTTTTGTCGAATTATTTTCCCCAATTATCAATTACTTCCTGAAGCTTATCGGGGCATCTTGTGGTGATATTGTCGGGCTTATTTACGAAAGCACGAGCCATTTGGTATTTCTTATTGACTGTCCAGACGGAAAGCTTATATCCGTTATCGTGCAGAAGATTTGACAATGTTCTTGAGGCACAAATGTGGTTGCAGTTAATTCCGATTGCACCCGTTTGTTCCAGAACCTCCAAAATGTCCTGCTGATAGCTGTCAGAAAAAATCCTCACTCTGCTCGGCCAATAATTTATGTAGTACGCAATTCCGGGACAATTTTCCTTAACCTTATCGGTTTGGTGTTCGTCTATACCTGTAAAGAAAGCACGCTCCTCAAAGCCGTAATCAACAATCATATCATAGAGTGCAGGCAAAACCCTTACTTCTTTAATGTCGAGGTTAAGCTTCATATCGGTTTGGCTCACTCTGTCGAATACCTGCGTCAGCTCAACACCGTCGCTGTTATTTGCAACGATGTCGTGCGCAATAACGAGCGTTGAGTCGGGTCTTTGGCGAATATCAATTTCAACGACCTCCATATTATGCTCAATAGCGGTTTCGAGCGATTCCATAGTATTGTCCGGAGTGTCGAATGCACCTGTGTGTGCCGTGATAGTAAATCCATCCACAAAACTCAACTCTCTTTCGTCATATGTTTTATTAAATGCATATACTGTTACACCCGCTATCATAGCAACGCTTATGATGAATGCAAAAATCTGATATGTTACTCTCTTAGCCCAAGTGCGGGTTAAGTTCTTTTTTAGATATTGCTTGAGCTTTTCCTTGCGGCTTATGCTCTCTGCCATAAAATCACCTATTAATCAAATACGGTTTATTTATTTCCCGAATAGTTTGGAGCTTCCTTAGTGATGAATACATCATGAGGGTGAGACTCGATAAGACCTGCTCCGGTAATGCGAATAAACTGTGCGTTTGCACGAAGCTCTTCGATTGTGTGACAGCCTACATATCCCATACCTGAGCGCAAGCCGCCCATCATCTGATAAATTGTGTCAGAAACAGCTCCTTTGTAAGGGACACGACCTTCAACGCCTTCCGGAACGAACTTCTTTGAGCCTTTTTGGAAATATCTGTCGGCAGAACCGTGGTTCATAGCACCGAGGGAACCCATACCTCTGTAAACCTTAAACTGACGACCCTGATAAATTTCTGTATCGCCGGGTGCTTCGTCACAGCCTGCAACGAGTGAGCCGACCATAACGACGCTTCCGCCTGCTGCGAGAGCCTTTACCATATCGCCCGAATACTTGATACCGCCGTCAGCGATAACAGGAACGCCGTACTTATCAGCCATTTCTGCCGAGTCATAGATAGCGGTAATCTGAGGTACACCGATACCTGCAACAACACGAGTAGTACAGATAGAACCCGGACCGATACCGATTTTAACAGCGTCGGCACCTGCCTTAATAAGAGCCTCGGTAGCCTCTGCGGTTGCAACATTACCTGCGATAAGTGATACTGACGGGAATGCGTTTTTAACCTTTGTTACGTTATTAATAATATTTTGGGAGTGACCGTGAGCAGAGTCAAGAACGAAAGCGTCAACACCTGCTTCGTAAAGAGCCTGAGCGCGAATGAGAACATCGTCTGTTACACCCAGAGCAGCCGCACAGAGAAGTCTGTCTTTGCTGTCACGGGCAGTGTTAGGATACTTAACAGCCTTTTCGATGTCCTTGATTGTTACAAGACCTGTGAGTTTGCCGTGGTCGTCGATGAGAGGAAGCTTTTCAACCTTAGACTTCATAAGGATTTGCTTAGCCTCGTCAAGAGTAGTGCCTGCCTTTGCTGTAATAAGCTCGCTTTTCGGAGTCATTACAGTAGAAATCTTAACGCTGAAATCCTGAATGAAGCGCAGGTCACGGTTTGTAAGAATACCAACGAGTGTTCCGTCGTCCTCGCAAATCGGCACACCGCTGATTTTATATTTGCCCATAAGCATATCTGCGTCTTTAACGCTGTGCTGAGGGGAAAGATAAAACGGATTAAGAATAACACCGTTTTCGCTTCTCTTAACCTTATCTACCTCGGTAGCCTGCTCCTCGATAGTCATATTTTTATGAATAACACCGATTCCGCCCTCTCTTGCAATAGCGATTGCCATTCTTGATTCGGTTACGGTATCCATAGCCGCAGTCATAAGCGGAATGTTAAGGCTGATGTCCTTAGTGAGCTTAGTCTTTGTGGAAACCTTGTCCGGAGTAACATCCGATTTTGCCGGAATCAACAAGACGTCATCAAATGTCAAGCCTTCTTTTACAAATTTTTCGTTATAAGCCTTCATAACAATCCTCCCAATATTTTTTCTTACAAATTTTATCTATCATACCATTTTAGGAAAGGTATATCAAGCATTTTTTTATTTATTAAGGTTGTTTACGGCTTCGACTATTGCCGAAACTGTTTGCTCGACAGTCTTTTCGTCGCAATCAACCGTAATGTCGGCATATTTTTTATAAAGCGGCAGTCGCTCGTCATACATATCCTTGAGCGATTCGCCGTTTTTGAGAACAACGCCACGGGTTGAGATGTTTTTAATTCTCCTGCACATTGTTTCGTAGCTGAGATGAAGATAAATAACGCAGCCGTTTTCTTTTAGGTGACGCATAGCCTTTGGGCTGTATATTACAGAGCCTCCCGTTGCGATAACTGTTGAGCCGATATTAAGCGACAGTATGGCTTTTTCCTCTGAGGTGAGGAAATAATCTATTCCGTTGTCGTTTATAATATCCTGAAGCCTTTTTCCCTGCATACCCTGAAGCAGCAAATCCGTGTCGAAAAAATTTTTCAGCACGGCTTTTGCGGTCAGAACTCCACAGGTGCTTTTTCCGCTTCCGGGCATACCGATAAGTACAATGTTTTTATTGTTCATCTGTTATTTTACTCCGATTTTTTTACAGCCGTCCGCCATAGGGCAAGCGTTACATTTTGGATTTCTTGCAGGGCAGGTGTCTCTGCCGAAAAGCACAATTCTGTGGCAAAAGTCCGAGCTTTCCTCGGGCGGTATAAGCTTTTTTAGTTCAAACTCGATTTTTTTAGGATTCTTTTCGTTTACCAAGCCTATTCGGTTTGCAATCCTAATCATATGAGTGTCAACCACTACTGCCTGCTTGTGATAAATATCGCCTACAATAAGGTTTGCGGTTTTTCTGCCGACACCGTTTAGGGTAATAAGATCGTCAATATTGTCGGGTACCGTACCGCCGAAACGGTCACGCACACCCTTTGCCATATCAATGATTGATTCTGCCTTGCTTTTGTAAAATCCGCAGGAATATATAATTTTTTCAATGTCTTTTACATCAGCCGAGCAGTAGTCGTCGAGCGTTTTGTATTTTTCAAAAAGGGCAGGGGTTACAAGATTAACTCTTGCATCGGTGCATTGAGCAGACAGTCTTACTGCCACCAAAAGCTCAAACGGGTTTGAATAATTGAGCGAGCAGACAGCTTCGGGATATTCTCTTTTAAGCACCTCAACTGCGTTTAATGCTCTCTCTTTTTTTGTCATTTATTCTTACCTTTTACCTTTTCCCAATATTCCTTAAATTTTTTCTCGTTCTTGTTATTGCCGTAATTATAGTAAACGGCATTTTTGATTTTGTCGGGCAGATACTGCTGAGCCACCCAGTGATTGGGGTAGGAGTGGGGATAAACATAGTGCTGTCCCTTTACCTCTGCGTCTTCTCCGTCAAAATGCTTGTTTTGCAAGGCTCTCGGAATTGAGCCGAAATTTCCTTTTTTTACATCTGCAATCGCAGCGTCGATAGCCATTTCTCCGCTGTTGGACTTAGGCGCTGACGCTACCATAATCACAGCGTCGGCAAGAGGGATTCTCGCTTCGGGCAAGCCTACCATCATCGCCGCATCCACGGCAGACTTTACGATTGGGATGATTTGAGGATACGCAAGCCCCACATCCTCGCAGGCACAAACCATAAGTCTCCTGCACGCAGACGGCAAATCCCCCGCTTCAAGCAGTCTTGCAAGATAGTGCAGCGAAGCGTTTACATCAGAGCCACGCATACTTTTTTGGTACGCCGAAACAATGTCGTAATGCTCGTCTCCGTCTCGGTCGTAGCGCATGGCGGATTTTTGTGTAAGCTCGGCGGCGGTTTCGTCGGAGATATGCTTTTTCATATCTATTGTCGGTGTGGCAAGATAGCAGTTTTCAACGCTGTTGAGCGCTTTTCTTACATCTCCTCCGCAACCGTATGCAATTTTTTTCAACACCTCGTCGCCGTAGGTTATTTGAATTGAATTCTCCTCGGAGAGAAAATCAAAGCCTCTTTTTACGGCAGGGATAATGTCGTCGCTCTCGACTGCCTTAAATTCAAACACGGTGCTTCGTGATAGGATTGCCGAGTAAACATAAAAATACGGGTTCTCGGTGGTGGAGGCAATGAGGGTGATTTTTCCGTTTTCTATGTATTCAAGCAGAGATTGCTGTTGCCTTTTGTTAAAATACTGAATTTCGTCAAGATAAAGTAAAATGCCGTTAGGCGCTTGAAATGTATCAAGCTCGGATACAATGTCACGAATGTCCTGTGTGGAAGCGTTCGTGCCGTTGAGCTTTCTTAATGCACGCTTTGTTTTGTTTGCGATAATTGATGCGACTGTGGTTTTGCCCACACCTGACGGACCGTAAAAAATAAGGTTTGGTATATCTCCGTTTTGTATCATATTATACAGAGCCTTGTCGGGCGAGAGCAGGTGCTTTTGACCCACAACATCGCTCAGCTCCGTTGGTCTGATTCTGTCAGCGAGAGGCTTGTTCATCGCTTGTCTCCTTTTTTGAAAATACACAGCCACAGAAGTTTTGACGATAAAGGCTGTATTCCTTGCTCAACTCTATTGAACGCTTGTACCCTTCTTTTTTCTTGAAGTCCGAGGGCAACCATTCGACACCGTATTTTTTTGCCGTGTCAAAGCCGATTTCATTGATTTTTTGGCTGTTTTTTAACGGGCTGATTGAAAGTGTTGTGCAGAAATAATCAAATCCCTGCTCCTTTGCAAGCTCCGCCGTTTTTTCAAGTCTTAGGCGATAGCAACGAAAGCAACGCTCTCCGCCTTCTCTGATATTTTCGTAGCCCTTTGCGATTTGCAAAAAGTCGTCGTAGCTGTAATCGCCCTCAATCAGTTCGATTTTATGCTTTGCGATCAGAGAAGCAATAAGTCTTTTTTGCTCTGCAAACCTTTTATCAAATTCCGACTGCGGCGAAATATTCGGGTTGTAGTAATAAACGGTTATCTCAAAATATCTCGAAAGATATTCCAGCGTGTAGCTTGAGCAGGGCGCACAACAGGAATGCAAAAGCAGTCGTGGCACCCTGTCACCGAGCGAAGCCGTTATTTTATCAAGTTCTTTTTGGTAATTAATTTTATTCATTAGCTGAGATAGTATATCGGATTTTCCGGTACTCCGTCCATTCTGATTTCAAAGTGGCAGTGCGGCCCCGTGGAGTTGCCGGTTGAACCTGCATAGGCGATAACCTGACCCTTTGCCACCGTTTGACCGACGCTGACGAGCCTTGTCGAATTGTGTGCGTAAAGGGTGACGATTTTTCTGCCCTTGGCATCTGTGCCGTGGTAAATCATAATGTATCTGCCGTAGGAGGCATAGTTGCCCTTTGAATCCTTTATGTCTGTTGAGGCGATAACGATACCCTTTTGTGCGGCATAAACATTTGAGCCTTGCATAACAGGGAAGTCAACGCCGGTGTGTCCTTTGTATGAGCCGAAGGTTTCCGAAGTCGCCTTAGAATCGGTAGGATAGCGCATATTCAGCACTCCGTTGCTCATTGTGTAAAGCTGTGAGGATTGGCTTTCATAGCTTGCTTCACCCTTGTGTATATCGGATGAATTTGCCGTTGTTACTTCATCGGGTGTTTTAAGTCCGCTGAGTAGGTCGCTGATTTCCTTATCGACCCTTTTGATAAGCTCCTCGTCCTCGTACTTGTACTCGGTATACATTTTTGTTTGGGCAGTATATTTTGCAAGCAGGGAGTCGCTTTCTGCTCTGTCCGTTGCAAGCGTGATTTTTTTAGATGCGATTTCGCTTTGGTTAGACTCAATGCTCTTTTGGTTTGCGACAAGCTCCTTTTGTTTTTGGTCAAGAGTTTCCTTGTCGGATTCGAGTGCGTCCTTTTTGCTTGTTATTTCTTCGTTTTGTGCCGAGATTTCGTCAATTTTTCCGTTTATTTCGTTGAGCAGAGCCGAGTCGGATTTTGACACGGCTTTAATCATTTCGTATCTTGAAAAAAGCTGGCTGATGTCCTTGCTCGTAAGAAGTGCGATGATAACGCTTCCCGAGCCTGAAACATACATTGCACGCATTCTGAGGCAGTATGCGTTGTAGGTGGTCTTAAAGGCTTTGTAAAGCTTGTCGAGCTTTGCGGACGCTTCGTCAAATTCCTTTTGCACCGCCTCGATTTGCTCGGTGAGGATATTTATGTCTGCTGTGAGTGCGTCAACCTTTTCGCTTGCGTCTTTAACCTGTTTGTCGAGCAGGGTTAAATCTTCGTTGAGATAGCCTATTTTTTCGTCAAGTGCTTCTATGTATTCGGCAGTAACCTTTTGCTCGGCTGAGAATTTGGAAAGCTTTTCTTCGCTGTCCTTTAGCTTTTGCGCAAGGTCGGCTTTTTGCTCATTGAGGATTTTTTCTGCCTCCTCCTTAGAGATGGTAGTAGGCTGTGTAGTGGTTGTGGTATCGTCCTCGGCATAAACCACCGCCGATAATGACGAAAATGCCATTATCAGCGAAAACAGTATTGCCAAGGATTTTTTTATTGATGGTTTCAATGTGTGATTACCCCTTAGGTTTGCAAGCGATACGAGCTGGGTTACTCACGCTTGCCGAATAAAATGTGCTGATTGTAAAGTCTTTAAGTGAAACGACGGTGTTTGCTGTCGTGATTTCCTTACGGTAAATAGTATACAGGATTTACTGCGTTGCTTTGTGACGAGCCGCCTACTCTTACCTCGAAATGAAGATGAGGGCCTGTCGAATTTCCGGTTGAGCCGCTTGCCGCAATCTGCTGTCCCTTGCTTACACGGTCGCCCTCAGAAACATAGCGGGCGTTGTTGTGAGCATAGAGAGTGTATACGGTTTTGCCACTTTTGTTCGGCTTGTCGTGGCGGATTACAATGTATCTGCCGTAGCTGCAATATCCGCCGCCGTGATAACTTCTGTGGCAGGTGCTGCGGTTGCAGGTGATGTCTCTTGATATGATAACCGTACCGCTTTCGGCGGCAACTATTTTTTGGTTTACATTTCCGCCGGTTGAAAAGTCGCATCCCGTATGACCGCTGTAATCGCCGTAGCCGCAGGTGATTGTGGTAAAGCTCGGGCAAGGGTAGGTCATAGAAATATAACTTGAACTTTGCGACGGGCGTGTTGTAGTAGTTGTACCGCCCGACGAATTAGGCTTTGTCGGCTCGGCTTGCGGTTTTGTGGTCGTGGTGGTTGCGGTATCGGGATATTTTTTGTCTTGCTCTGCGATAAGTCTGTCAAGGGCGTCGATTTCGTCCTGTGTCATATCGTGAAATTCGCTGTATTGCTTTGTGTCGTCGTTGATTTTTTGAAGTGCGGCATTAGCCTCCTCTTGCTGTTGAGCAATGGTCTTGCTCTTTGCCTGCATTTCCTTTTGCTTTTCTGCAAGATTTACCTTTTGCACCTTGAGGTTTGCCGTATCGGATGAAAGAATGCTTTGAGTTTTTTCAAGCTCTGCTTCTTTTTCCTTTAGCTCGTTTTGCGTTTTGATTATAGCGTCACATTCGGACTTAACCTTGCTCATCAGCTTGTTGTCTCGCCTTGTGACGGAAGCAATCATTTCCATTCGTGTCAAAAGATTTGTAAGCGAATCACTGTCAAGTACAAAGGTAAGCACGCTTTCCAAATTACCGCTGACATAAAGCGCTCTCATTCTTTTTGAGTATCCGACATAGGTTTCTTCAAATTCTGCTTGAAGCTTGTCTGCGTTTTCCTGTAATGCGGAAATATCAACCTTTGTTTGTGCAAGGGTGATTTCGTTGTCCTCAATGCTGGTCTCCAGCTTCTCCACTTTTGCAGTTGTGTCCTTTGCTTCCTGCTCGGTAGTGTTGTATTGCTGTCTGAGATAGCCCAGCCTTTCATCAAGGGCATTTATATATTCCTGAGTGTCCGATTTTTCTTTTTTTAATTCATCAAGCTTTGCGTCAATTTTGTCGAGCTTTTGCTGAAGCTCTGCTCTGTCATCCTCCTGAGAAGCATTAACAACCGATGCGCCGCCGAAAGTAAAGCACGAAAAAATCAGACAAACGCTGAGAAATACAGAAAGAATTTGCTTAATTGACTTTTTCATACTAAATCGCCTCCAAATATTTTTACTCACAATATATTTTAACACATTTATTATTATAAGTAAAATGAAAATTATGTATTTTTTATAATGTTTACAATTTTATTTAACAAAAAATGCCACGGTGATTACTCCGTAGCATTTTTGACTGTATTTGATTAGTTATACATATGCATTTCTTATAGGTAGTTCATAGGATTAACCTGATTACCGTTAATTCTAACCTCAAAATGACAGTGCGGACCTGTCGAATTTCCCGTGCTGCCGCTTGAAGCGATAACCTGTCCCTTGTTTACATGGTCGCCTACTCCTACATATAAAGTGGTGTTATGACCATAAAGGGTTGAAAGTCCGTTGCCGTGGTCGATTACGAGATAGTGACCGTAGCTCGTCTCAAGATTCATTGCCACGGTTACGGTACCCGATGCAGCCGCATAGACATTTGAGCCTGGCGGAACAGGGAAGTCCACGCCGCCGTGCCAACGACCGCTTGAATATGTAGGATAACCTGCCGAAATTGTTGTTGAATCGGTAGGGTATCTCATAGAACCGCTGAATGCACCGTTTCCTGAAGAACTTGACTGGCGAATCTTTCTCGATATTCTTTGCATTTCTTCAGAGTTATTGTCGATTGTTTCCTGATATTCGCTGATGCTGTCCTTTATATCCCTCATAGCCGCATTAGCCTTTGCCATTTCGGCATCAAGCTCGGACTTTGATGAATTGACATCCTTAATATTTTTGTCAAGCTCGCTCTTTTGAGAGTCAAGCTTTTCCTTATCCTCGTTAAGCTCAAGCTTCTTTCTTTCGAGGGAAGCCTTATCCTTGGAGATTTCCTCCATCTTTTTTGTAAGCTCGTTAAGGGTTTTGCTGTCCTTGCGTGAAACGGATTTAATCATCTCGCTTCTGGTAAGAATCGAACTGATGTCGGAGCAGGTGAGCAAAACCTCAAGGTTGCTTGCTTGACCTGAAACATACATTGCTCTGAGGCGCTGACAGTATTCGTTGAAAATCTTGTCATACTCCTTTTGCTTTGCTTCGATTTCATCTCTGATACGCTGCATTTCTGCTTCGGTATCTGCGATTTTTGCCTCTATGTCCTTGATACTGCTTTCAAGGTCGCTTCTCTGCGATTCGAGAGCCTTAATCTGATCCTGAATCACTTGAATTTTTTTATCAAGCGCAGTGATATACTCGTCGGTTTTTTGCTTTTCATTTGCGAGAGAATCAATTTGCTTTTGAGCCTCTGCGTTCTTTTCCTTCAGTCGGTTAATATCCGCCTGAGTATAGGTTTTTGCATAGACTGAAAGCGAGGAGGTTGCAGCGCCGAAAACAAAGATTACAGATAAAATTATCGATAAAATTCTTTTATATCGCACTTATCTCACTGCCTTCCTTATTCAAATATTTTCTCATTGTAATGAGTGAACCGCCTACACCGCTGATGATACCGATGGCAACGAATACGCCGAGCATAATTAATGCGTAATCGGTGAATGCAAGCGGGTCAAGACCTATTTCGGAGAATACATATCCGAGCCTTGATACTGCAAGCTCGTAAATGCCCCAAACCGCACCGAGTGAAAGCACACCCGATACTATGCCGAGGATTACGCCCTCAACAACGAACGGAAGCTGAACGAAGCCGTTTGTTGCGCCAACGCTTTTCATAATGCTGATTTCAAGTCGGCGTGAGTAAACGGTAAGCTTGATTGTGTTTGAAATAATAAACATCGAAATTACGAAAAGAACTGCGATGATTACGATTGCAATAATGCTGATTCCTCTTGAAAGGGTGTCAAGTTTTCTTGCAAGGTCGGTGTTTTGGCGAACGGTGTAGATGTTATCAAGCTGTTTGATTTCGTCAACCGTTTGGTCAAACTGTGCCAAATCGCTAACTGTTACCTTATATGCGTTCGGAAGCGGAATTTTGTCGGTTTCCTCCTTGAACAGCTGTGCCTGAGCGTCCTCCATAGTGGAGAGCTGATCCTCCCAAGCTTCTTCCTTTGATACAAATTCAACATTTTGGACATTGCTCATTGCTCTGAGTTCGTCGCCCATTTTGTCAATATCTTCTTGGGTAATTGTGGAGTCTATGTCGAGAGCGTCGCTTTCATTGCTTTCTGCAAGAGTTTTGTCTCCGATATAAACCATAATAACATTTTCGGCTTCAATTTTATCCACAAGGGATTCGATATTTAAGAAAATCATAGAAGCCGAGCCAATGATAACCAAACAGCTGAGCAGAACGCAGATAGATGCAATAGACATCATACGGTTTGTCCAGGTGTTTCTAAAACCCTCTTTGATGAGGTAATTAAAGCTTGAACCTGACATTACTGCTCACCTCCGTTTGCTAAATCGTTAAGGTCAACCTCGCCGTCGGTGTCGGTGTCGTCCTGTTTTGCTGAGGTAACATCCTCAAGGTTATCAAAAACCTCTGTAATGTTTTCCTGCTTAACATTTTCCTCATAGTAGTACATAGCGGCAGGAGCTTTTTTGTTTACCTCTTTGGTGTTAAACTTTGCATAGGTCGGGTCGGGTGTGTCGGAAACAACCTTACCGTGCTGAATAACAATTACTCTGCGCTGGAAGGTACGAACAAGGTCGTGTTCGTGGGTTACCATTACGACCGTTGTACCGCTGTTATTGATTTTTGTGAGCAGGTCTACGATTTCGTGGCTCATCTCAGGGTCTACATTACCGGTAGGCTCGTCCGCAATGATGAGCTTAGGGTTGTTTACAAGCGCTCTTGCAAGCGAAACTCTCTGCTGTTCACCGCCCGAAAGCTCGTTTGGCATAGACCTTGCCTTTTGACTGAGACCTACAAGCTGGAGAATGTAAGGAACTCTCTTTCTGATTTCCTTTTCGCCCGTGCCGATAACACGCATTGCAAATGCAACATTATCATAAACACTCATTTTTGGTATGATTCTGAAATCCTGGAACACGATTCCCATTGTTCTTCTGTAATAAGGAACCTGCTTCTTTTTCATAGTGGCAGAGGAGTAGCCGTTTACTACTACCTCGCCCTCGGTAGGCTTTTCCTCATGCATAATAAGCTTGAGAAAGGTACTTTTACCCGCACCTGAGGAGCCTACAACGAAAACAAACTCTCCGTCCTCGATTTTGATATTTACCTTTTCGAGAGCGTGAGTGTCGTTACTGTCATATACTTTTGTGACATCCTTAAATTCAATCACGACAATTACTCCTAACAAAATTCATCTGGTTTCAATACGGCTTTTCGCCGTTTTTGCAGCGTTCGAGACTTGCACGAACACTTTTTTATCATTGTTATAATATAACATATCGTCAATTATATCAAGTCTTTTGCGTAATTTTTTTGTAAATTTTGTTACAGATATGTAAACAATTTCGGACGAAAAAAGGCGAAAAAACCGCCCCTCAAGGCGATGTTCGCAATGGGGGACGGTGAAAAATATTTATTTTACAAGATAAAGCGGCTCGGTGTCCGTGTTTGAATTGTCAACATACCAACTGTTGCCGATTCTTACAACATAAACCTTTGTGCTTGCAACGACATCGCCGTTTTGATTTGTTACCTCAACGGTGCATTCGTCAACCGCTTCAATTTTGTCTGTAACATTAAGGTTGTCAAATGCGGCTTTCATTTCTGATGATTTTTCGTCGTCAAGCGTGTCCGCAAGGGCTTCGTTTTTTTTGCTTATAGGAACAACTCTGTCCTTGTAGCCTGTTACATAAGCCTTGACCTCATCGGCAGATAATTCCTTTGTGTCGGTTACGGTTGTCGTGAGCTTGTAGTCTTTGCCGTAAAGCTCCTGATAGATACCTGTCGAAGCCTTTTGAATAACGGTTTTTTCGTCAGCCGCAAGCTTTTCTTGAGTACCTGTCAGTTTGTTTGCATAGGTCTGAACATTGGATTCAAACACGCTGAACATAAAGTCTGTGTCCATATAATCGTCTTGAAGAACAGCCACTCTGACCTCTTTGAGCTTTGCAAAATAGAGGCTGTAAAACTCGTCGTAATTTTGAAGTCCGACTGTTTTCATAAGTTCTTCATAGTAGTCGTACATTGTGCTGTAAATTGTGTCGAGCATTTGCGCTTCTTCGTCAGAGCCTGTTCCGATTAATTCATTTTGCTCAACCTTTTTTTCGCCTTTCTTCTTTCCGCTGTTGTCATTTACATACGGCGACATATAAGCGTTAGTTACAAAACTGCCGAATTTCTGCTCCTTTGACACGAGAGAAATTTTCAATGCGTTATAGCCGTCGCCTGTTTGAACAATGGTGTCGGCATAATTTTGTGCGGTTTTTTCGGGCGAAAATGCGTCATAGCCGGAGGTGAATGCATACACGGTTAAGCCGATAAGAATGACCGCCGTGATAACAGCCGCAGCCAGACCGTAAAGTCCTGCCTTAAATTCTTTTTTTGCTTTTGTCATATTCGTCCCTCCTATTCTGCCATTTCCACTGCCGGTTCTTCTTCGCTTTGCGCCTCTGCCTGAGCAGCCTCAGCCTCTTCCTTTGCTCTCTTTTCGAGCAGGGCAGCGGTGATTCTTTCCTTCTTTTCGCCTACCATATCGTAGAACAAAATAGGAATAAACTGAAGAATAATGAATATCGCAGGAATGATTGTATAAATTGCGAGGAACTTCATCAAAACATCGTTTGACTGTTCTGCATATGCAACGCTTGGGCTGGTTGAAAATTGATAACCCGACCAGGTGTAAACGAGTACGGGAGCGAGCCATTTTGTGCCTGCTGCCGCAATTTTTGAAATCAAGCCGTAGCCTGCATATGCAAGTCCTTCTTGACGCTTACCTGTTTTGTACTCCATTTCGTCGATACAGTCCGCAATCATAATGTTAGGCGTAACATTGGTGTTGCCGTGCTGTATTCCGCAGAAGAAGTTGAGAATCAAGAACGGAACAATGAGGTTGCTGTTAAAGCCTATGCCTCGTGATGCAAGGAACAGAATTGCCATAGCAGACGCACCGTAAACGCAGAAAAGTATGTAGGTCTGCTTTGTTGAAAACTTTTTAAGTACAAGGTTTACAAGCAAGGTTCCGACTGCCGTGCCGATACCCATAGGAAGCATAAGTGCAAGCTTTAAGCCCTTTGAGCCGAGCAAATAAACGGCGATGTAAAGCGATACCGTACCGTAAACGCCTCTGCCGAAGCCAAACAGCTTTGTGAGAGAAACCATAAGGAGATTTTTGTTTGTAAAAACAAGCTTTACGGACTCCTTTAGGCTTACCTTTTCGCTTGTGTAAGGCACTCTTTCCTTGTTGTTTGCAAAGAAAATCATTACAAAAATTACCATACCGAGTGCGCATACGGCAGTCGAAATGATAAGGTCAAGACCCTGACCCTCGGCATTTTTGTACTGTTGCTGTCCCATAAGCGCTTTCATAATGAGAGGCACTACGATGATGACAACCTGACCGCCGCTTTGGCCTACCGAACGCAGGAACGAAGAGATTGAAATCGCACTCGAACGCTCACTCGGATTTGGTGAACAGAGTGCGCCAAAGCAGTTTGACGGGGACTCTACCGCACACGAAACGGCTGTGTAAAGCGAATAGATGACGAACATCCAAATTGTTGCTACCGTAAACGAGCTTGTGTTAGGTGCAACGAAAACGAGCATTGAAATTACCGCAAACGGTATTGCACCAAAGCCAACCCAAGGCTTAACTTTACCCAGCGGCGTTCTCGTTCTGTCGACTAAAACGCCGATGACGAGTTCACACACTGCGCCGATGATACCGGCTACGCCGAATACGAGCGATACAACATTTGCAAGTTGGCTGCTGTCGAAGCCCTTTCCCTTAAACGCAAAGTCCGCAAAAAATGTCATCGTGTAATCGGGCATCCATCCGGTGAGCAATGCAACACCGAAAAGTCCTATACCGAAAGTGACAATTTCCGAGGGCTTCATATACTTTTTTTCTGCCGGTGCGGTGCTTTCAGCCACGGCAGTTCCTTTTTTAGACATAGAATTCCTCCTCTGTTTGTAATGTATCAAAATAAGTATATCACTATGCTTTTTTGCATTCAATAAAAAGCTTATGCGTATTTTTACCAAAAATTAAGCATTGTTTTTGGAAGATTGCACAATTTAACGGAGGATAGAATGAAAAACAGCCATAGCGTGCCGAAAATACTGTTTCGATACGCTACGGCTCTCTTTTTAGGATAAAGGATTTTCGGCACTCCCCTTGGCAAAGGGAAAATGTCAGCATCTCATAGGCTCCCTTTTCAAGGGAGCTGTCAGCGTAGCTGACTGAGGGCTTTGCGTAACTGCCTACTCTGTGCCTTTTCAGCCGGTTACATATAGGCATTCTGTGAATTATGACTATCCCTCCACCACTTCGTGGTTCCCTTGCTCAGCCGCAG